>JAEEGH010002408.1_pt1 | contig 50799 bp, 37 predicted proteins | sample 9134181 | NCBI WGS metagenome assembly JAEEGH01 (sample SAMN16246544, study PRJNA631951) | gut metagenome | biome: gut microbiome; feature: rumen; material: DP-attached | host: Bos | place: Iran: Karaj | collected 2018-10
TAATTCTTATTTGTTTAAAATGTTATTTGTTTGATTCCGAGTGCAAAGGTACGGCAAGTTTTTCAATCCCACAAGAAGGCACTTTTTGGTGAGATAGTTACCAAAAAGTAGGAATTGTGATGTTATCTGGCTTCCGCGAAAGTGGCGTTAACTTAGATTAACTAAGTGTAATTTGGTAATTCGGTAACTATTGGTTACCTTTGCATTAAAATCACGAATTATGGCAGATATCAAAGCTGAGTATTTAGCCTGTCCTATCAGGCAAGTAGTGAGTCGTTTCGGTGACAAGTGGTCTATGCTAGTGCTCTATATGCTTCACACCAGCGAGACAGGTATATTGCGCTTCAATGAGATCCGTCGGTTGATGACGGACTGTTCCCAGAAGATGCTCTCGCAGACGCTGAAGAATCTGGAGCAGAGTCACCTTGTTCATCGCGAGGTCTATCCGGAGGTTCCTCCTCGTGTAGAGTATTCCCTGACTGATACAGGCCGTTCACTCATGCCGGTGCTTACGGATCTAATAGCCTGGGGACAGCAGCATTTCAAGGATGTGGTGACGGATTAAGATAAGAATCTGATATGGTACAGCAAATTGAAATAACCCTGAAACCGAAACGTCGCGGCTTCCATTTGGTGACGAGCGAGATTCTGAGCCAGTTGCCGAAATTGCCGAAGACGGGCATCGTGAACATCTTCACGAAGCACACCAGTTGCGGACTGAGTATCAACGAGAACTGCGACCCAGATGTCCGAGTGGATATGGAAACCATCTTCAACCGTCTGGTTCCTGAGAATCGTCCTGAGTACGAGCATACGCTGGAGGGTGCCGACGATATGCCTGCCCACGCCAAATCAACACTTAGCGGTGTCAGCATCACCATTCCCATCACCGATGGCCGTCTGAACCTCGGCACTTGGCAGGGCATCTACTTCTGCGAATTCCGCAACTACGGCGGTTCCAGAGAGTTGGTGGTAACAATTATTGGAGAATAAAGCATGAGTGAGTTCCGTGAAATGAGGCGTAAGCGCCAGCAGCTTTCCAACGAGGAGAGTGTCGCTATACTGGAGAAAGCAACTGCTGGAACACTGGCATTGCTTGGTGATGGCGATTATCCTTATGCCGTTCCCATCAGTTATGTGTATCATGAAGGGAAGTTGTTTTTCCACAGTGCTTTGGCAGGCCATAAGGTGGATGCAATCCGCAAGTGTGAAAAGGCTTCCTTCTGTGTTATTGAGCAGGATGATGTGCAACCGAAGAAGTATACTACCTTCTTCCGCAGCGTGATAGCATTCGGCAGAATCCATATCATCGAGGATGAACAGGAGAAGTTGGAAACAGCCCGTATGCTTGGAAACCGTTACAACCCAAACGACGATGAGAGTCTGCAAAAGGAAATCGAAAGTGGCTTCTCACGTATGCTGATGATACGCTTTGACATTGTGCATTTGACAGGCAAGGAGGCCATTGAGTTGGTAAAACAAAGGCAATCAGAATGAAGAGAATATGTCTTTGGACGTAAGCAAGGATGGAGCATTTGACAAGTATAAAGGATATAGAACAGACGATAAAAGATAATCGTCTGTGCTTGTTTTTTATCAAAGCACCAGATTGTGGAGTCTGCAATGTCATGCTCGACAAGGTTGAGAAAATAGCAGATGTTTTCCCTTCACTCTGCTCTTTATACACTGACATTATTGAAGAACCTCTGATTGCTAGTCATTTCCTGGTCTATTCAGGGCCCACAGTCCTGCTGCTGATGGATGGTAAGGAAGTCTATCGTGCCTCTCAGTTCATCGACTTGGAAGAATTGAAATACAATATTAATCGCTACATAGAACTACTCGCTCAATGACTCTCCCTAAGTTCATCATAACAATGGACGGTTATTTCCGCCTCGGTATGGTCAACCAGCATAAGCATCTGCTGAAGCCGGGGGACCAGTGCATCGGCGGTGGGTACTATCACTTTGACTTTGTTTCCAACCGCATCCTCCTTGACAGAGAATCATACGACTTTGGCCGTCCTAAATGGCATCTACTGGAAACATTGAAGGTTCCCTCTACCTATAGAGGCATGCGAATCGTCTATTCATATGATGACGGCTTCCATGATGATTTCAACGTCAGCGAAGAACTGCAAATAGAATACTATGACTGACTACGATTCCATCTGGCGCACACAAGACGAAATCAGAACGGTGGTGAATGCCGTTCTGGGCGAATGTATCTGGAATCTCAGCTACAGCGAGCGACGTATAGCCATTGAACTGGAACTGACTGTCACCCTCGATGATGATGCTATCAGCAATCTCTGCTGCCAGTTTCCTATCTCTGCCGATTACGATGGCCTGGGCGCAAGAGGTACAAAAATAGTGTTCCCCCTCCCAAACAAAAGTTAAATACGTTAATTTTTACCTCTTATTCTACGCATTCCAAAGCCCTCAATCCACTTTTCTACCGTTTAACGTGTAAGCAACTGATTATCAGTATTTAATATATTCAATTATTGCACAGGGCTGAATACACTTACTTTGCCCAATACCATAACAGATATCAAGAACCGAGCTTTTTATGGTTGTACTGGGCTTACTGAACTCACTATTCCTTGTTCGGTTAAAAGTATTCTTGATAACGTCTTTACTGGCTGTCAAAACCTTGCAACGATAACCGTAGAACAAGGAAACACGGTTTATGACTCGCGCGACAACTGTAATGCTATCATCCGAACTGCTGACAACACGCTGTTACAGGGTTGCCAGAATACCGTTATTCCCAATTCTGTTAATGTCATTGAAAGCAAAACCTTCTATAATTGTAAGAAACTGAAGACCATCAATATTCCTGCAGGAGTAACTGCAATAGGTCAAATGGCTTTTTATGGTTGTAGCGAATTGGAAATCATCAAAACCTATATAACGGAACCATTCGAGATTGACAACAATACATTCTCTAATAATACAACCTTCCTCAGTAATGTTGTACTTCAGGTTCCACATGGATGCATAGCAAAATATCAAGCTCAGAATGGATGGAAGAAGTTTACTAATATTGAGGAATTAGGTAAATGTGCAACGCCTAAGGTATCAATAAAGAATGGCAAGTTCCACTTTGAATGTGAGACGGAGGGTGTAGACTATCATGCTAATATAGAGACTCCCGCCTCCTTTGTAACTAATGGTAATGATATTAATGTACCGGCAATGTGTGTTGTTACGGTCTATGCCTCAAAGGAAGGATTAGAAGATTCCGATGTCTCCATAGTCGAAGTTGACATTCGCGGCATCAAGGGTGATGTGAATGAAGACGGTAAGGTGTCGATTACCGATGCTGTGAGCGTGGTGAACATTATTCTGAATGGTGGCGAGGCCACAGCAGCACCAGCGCTCAACGAACCAGAGGAAGCCGGGCATGTGCCCGAATAACTAACGAATATCTAACGAGTATCATATTGACAGCAGGCATTCCTCGGTTGAAGGGGTGCCTGCTGTTGTCTATGGAGGACGGTTCGGACGGGTTAGGAAGACCGTGCGGACGAGGTGAGAGGACCGATCAAACGGGGAGGGAGGACTAGGCAAACAGGGAGAGAGTGGCATGCACGCTGACCCCTCGGCGGCCGCCGAGGAATCGCACGGCGGGCGGCGAGGCTTTCCGCGGCGGGCGCCGAGCGAAGGCACGGCGGCCGCCGCGTACTTTTTTTTGATGGTTGGTAATGTCCTTTGTGATGCAATTCCAGGTGGGGTACAATTGTACCCCTGTTGAAATGATTGCTGCTGATGACATAAATAATATGGCATAGGGAGAAACTTGAGGTTCTTGAACCACAGTATGTACGTGATGAGATAAAGATGTTGATACAGAAGATGCTTGAACATTACAGCACACAACGGAAGCCTTAATGAAAATCACAGCGGGTTCGCAGTTCATTGTTTTTTTGAGTTGAGAATAATAAAAGATGTTAAACGACTGTAACTGTGAACTGTGAACTGTGAACAATGAACTGAAAAATTGTATCTTTGCAACCAAAATCAAACATTGGACAATGAAAAAGTATTATTTGATGCTGCTTGCGATGATGCTATTGGGCAGCTGCGGACAAAAACAGGAACAGAACGCGAAGGCTCCGACGAGGGTGACGACACTGGTAGTGTCGCCCGGTATGGTGGATAATGCCCAGACGTATGTGGGGGTTGTGGAGGAGCGTGAAGCTACGGCGGTGAGTTTTACGGGCATGGGTGTGGTAAAACGCATGCTGGTGAACGAGGGCCAGGCTGTCAGCAAAGGACAGCTGATAGCTGAGATGGACGACACGCAGGCGCGTAACCTGTTGAGTGGTGCCGAGGCGCAGATGACGCAGGCCAACGATGCTTTGGCGCGCTACAAGATGCTGCACGACGCTGGTTCGCTGCCGGAGGTGCAGTGGGTGGAGATTCAGAGCAAGGTGGCTCAGGCGAAGTCGCAGTTGGAGGTGGCTCGGAAGAATCTGGCTGACTGCCGACTGACGGCGCCTGTCAGCGGTATCGTGGGTAGGAAATTGATTGGAACGGGTGAGACGGCCATGCCGTCACAGGCAGTAGTGAGCATTCTGGATATCTCGACTGTAAAGGTGAAGGTGGCTGTTCCTGAGGCAGAGATTGGCGGCATCAATGCAACGACTCCTACAAGCATCAAGGTGGAAGCCATCAATGGCAGTTATCAGGGAGGCAGGATTGAGAAAGGTGTTCAGGCCGATGGGCTTACCCATACGTACGATATAAGGATTAATGTGGCCAACGGCGACCGAAAGCTGTTGCCGGGAATGGTGGCCAACGTCAGGTTTATCTCTGACGGTTCGCAGGCCATTGGCCGTAAGATGGTTCCTGTGACGGCTGTCCTGAAGAAATCTGACGGCACGCTGTTTGTGTGGACCGTGGGCAAGGACAACACGGCTCATCGCACTACTGTGACTTTAGGCCGGATGCAGGGCAATTATGTGAACGTCAAGGATGGTCTGGGCATCGGTGACCGTATTGTCATAGAGGGTTATCAGAAACTGAGCGAAAACACCAAGGTGGTTTTCTAATTGATAATTGACAATTGATAATTGATAATTGACAATTATGGGAAGCAAAATGAACTGGCTCCGATGGCCTTTAGAGCACTACTCTATATCACTGCTCATCGTAGGTATATTGTTTGTGATGGGCATCTACGGCATGTACATCATGCCGAAGGATGAGTTTCCGCATGCCACCATCCGACAGGGTGTGGTGGTGGCTGTGTATCCTGGTGCTACCAGTGAGGAGGTGGAGCTGCAGGTGGCTCGTCCACTGGAGCGCTACTTGTTTACGTATGGCGAGGTGAATCGTGTGAAGACGACGACTCAGAGCCAGAACGGCATGTGTATCGTGATGGTGAAGCTGAACGACGATGTGAACAATAAGGATGAGGTGTGGTCGAAAATCAAGCATGGTCTGAACGGTTTCAAGGCGCAGCTGCCCAGTGGTGTGCTGGCCATCGTGGTGAACGATGACTTCGGTAATACGTCGGCTCTGCTCATCGCTATTGGGAGCGACCAGCGCAGCTATCGCGAACTGAAGCAGTATAGTGACGACCTGAGCGATCGTTTGCGCCGTATTCCATCGGTAGCCAATGTCAAGCTGTTTGGCGACCAGAAGGAGCAAATCAGCTTGTATGTTGATCGTCAGCGCCTGCAGGCCTATGGCATTGGTCAGCAGATGCTCTTCTCGCGTTTGCAGGCTCAGGGTATTACCACAATGAGTGGTAGCATCAGCGACGATGACCAGCAGGTGCCTATTCATGTGGAGGCTCAGGAGAACTCAGAGGAAGAGATTGCCAACCAGATCATATTTTCTGACCCCGTGACGGGTAAGGTGGCTCGTGTAAGAGACGTTGCCCGTGTGGTACGTGAATATGAGCCGATGTCGAGCCGCATCGAACAGGACGGTCATCCGTGTGTACTGCTGTCGATGGAGATGACACCTGGCAATAACGTGGTGCAGTATGGACAGGAAGTGGACCGTGTGCTCAGCAGTTTTGCTGCCGAGGAACTTCCCGATGACGTCCACGTGAGCCGTATTGCCGACAAACCCAAGGTGGTGGCGATGAGTGTGAGCGATTTTTTGCGTGACCTGCTGATATCGATGCTGATCATTATACTGGTGATGATGGTGCTGTTTCCCATCCGTTCGGCCATCGTGGCTGCCATCACCATTCCGCTGAGCACTTTTGTGAGTGTGGCGGTGATGTATATGATGGGCATCGAACTGAACATCGTAACGCTGGCGGCGCTGATCGTGGTGTTAGGAATGATTGTAGACAACTCAATCGTGGTGATTGATGGCTATTTGGAGTATCTTGGCAAAGGTTTTAAGCCTATTGATGCCGCCATCGAGTCGGGACGCCAATATTTCATGCCCATGCTGTTGGCAACTGTCTGCATCTGCGCCATCTTCTATCCGTTCCTCATTACGATGAAGGGCATGTTCCACGACTGTCTGGAGGACTTTCCCGTCACGATTACCATCAACCTCATGGTGTCGCTGGTGCTGGCGGTGACGGTAATTCCGTTCCTGGAGACGCGTATCATCAAGCCGGATAAGGTGAGTACGGGTGGTAATAGAATAACCACGTGGGTGCAGAAAACATACGATAAGGTGCTGGACTGGACCTTTGCCCATCCGTGGCTAACGATAGGTGGTGGTGTCGGCGTGATTCTGCTGTCGACACTCATTGCTCCCACGCTGAAAATCCGTCTGTTCCCTTATGCCGACCGCGACCAGTTTGCGGTGGAGATATTCCTGCCAGACGGCAAGGGACTGGCCGATACGGAAGTGGTGGCTGATTCCGTCAGCCACATCCTCGAGAAGGATGAACGCATTACGGGCATCACTGGTTTTATAGGCTGTTCGTCGCCGCGGTTCATGGATGCTTACGCCCCGCAGATGGCTGGCAATAACTATGCGCAGTTTATTGTCAATACCAAGAGCGATAAGGCCACACTTGACCTCTTGGCACAGTATCAGCCCCAGTTGAGCGAGGCGTTCCCCAATGCCTATGTGAAATTCAAACGCCTGGACTATCTGGAGGTGCCTGAGTTGGAGTACCGCTTCTATGGCGACAATCTCGACTCGCTGCATGTAGTAGCCGAACGGCTGATGGAACGTATGCGGAAGATGCCGGAACTGGAGTGGGTACATACTGACTACTTCCAGCCTTATCCCATCATTAACGTCGAACTCGACCCTGTGACGTCGGCACAACTTGGTATCACACGTACCACCGCCCAGCTGGCATTGAGTGCCACAGCGTGCGACCTGCGCGTGGGACAAATCTGGGAGGGCAACTATGAACTGCCTATCATCGTAAAGGACGATGCCGATATGACCTTCTCGGATGTGGCCAATCTCGGCATGACCTCGCCTGCATCAATGGTATCGGGAGGTCTGCACAATACCAATTCAACCGTTCCTCTTCGACAGATTGCCAAAGTGCAGCCTATGTGGAGCGAGAGCCGTATCATGCATCGAGGTGGAGAACGCTGCATCACCGTGACGGCTCAGTTTGCGCAAGGTGTGTTTACAGCACCTATTGAGAAAGAAATTGCCCGCATCATGAACGAAGAGATTAAGTTGCCGCAAAGTGTTCGTACTGAGGTGGGCGGTGAGATAGAATACGGCGACGAGGCGCTGCCACAAATCTTCGGTGGCATTGCCATTGCGATGGTCATCGTGTTCTTCTTCCTGCTGTTCAACTTCAAGAAGTACGGCATCACCACCATCTGCATGGTGGCCTTGGCACTGATGACCCCAGGTGCACTGATAGGTCTTGGCCTGATGGACCGCGCATTGGGACTTACCTCCATCTTCGGACTCATCACGCTGATGGGCATGATTATGCGTAACGAGATTCTCATTTTCGAGCATGCCATTTCAATCATTGAACATTCAACATTGACCATTGAACATTCTGCTACTCAAGGGGAGATAGACGCCAATAATGTTCAATGTTCAATGCCCAATAGTCAATCATACAACGAAGTTGTAAAAAGGGCTGCCTACGAGGCTGGCAAGCGCCGCATGGTACCCATCTTCCTGACCACGGCCACCACTGCCGTCGGTGTGGTGCCGATGATCATCGCCCAGAGTTCGTTCTGGATGCCAGTAGGTGTCACCATCTTTGCCGGTGGCATCGGCTCGCTCATCATGGTAGTCACCATGCTGCCTGTCATTTATTGGAAGGTTTCGACTAAGTGAGAGAAGTAAGAGCTTGCTTTCACTTCCGAACGTGAGAAAGCTCAACGAAGTTAAGGTTTCGACTAAGTAGAATTGAAGAATTGAAAGATTGAAGAATTGAAAGAATGAAGAATTGAAAGAATGAAGAATTGAAAGAATGAAGAATTGAAAGAATGAAGAATTGAAATGAAAAAGATATTTGTAATCATAGTTTGTGCCGTATGCTGCGATTTTGTCGCAGCCCAAACATATACCCTTGCACAACTCAAGGACTCTGCCCTCCACAACAACATCGCCATCCGCAATGCACGGCACAGTATCGAGGCTGCCCAGCAGCAGCGTAAAGAGACATTTACCAAATTCTTCCCCAATATCAGCGGCACAGGCCTCTGGTTCAATGCCAATAAGGGCATGGCACAGACCACCGTCAATCCGTCAGAGCTCATTCCTGCTGAATTAGGACTAACTTTAGCGCAGTCGCTACCTGCCGAAGCACTTGCTGCCTTGGCCAACCCTATCAGCATCTCGATGATGAAAAACGGCACCATCGGCTCGCTCATGGCTATGCAGCCTGTGTTCGCCGGTGGGCAGATTATCAACGGCAACAAACTCGCCAAGGTAGGTGAAGAGGTCAGCCACCTGCAACTGCAACTCTCTGAGAACGAGGTAGAGAAGACTGTCGAGCAATACTTCTGGCAGCTGGTCTCGCTACAGGAGAAGATAAAGACCATCGATGCTGTCGACACCCTGTTGGCTGATATCCATAAGGATGTGGATGTGGCCGTACGTGCCGGTTTGGCCATGCCCAACGACCTGCTACAGGTGCAACTGCGCCAGAATGACATCGAGAGCCAACGGCTGAAACTACAAAACGGTATCTCCATTGTCAAACAACTTTTGGGGCAGTATACTGGTCTTACCACTGCCCCCTCCTTCGACATTGTACTACCGAACATGAACCAGCAGGACGATTTACTTCCCTCCCATGTAGAGGAGGGGAACGGGGTGGGACTCCTCCCAGAGTATCAACTCCTACAAAAGCAAGTTGAGGCAGCTAACCTTCAAAAGAAACTGGCTGTCGGTCAGAATCTGCCATCTGTTGCCGTGGGCGCTGGTTATAACTATCATAACCTGCTTGACAACAATCACACCTTCGGTATGATCTTCGCCACCGTCAGTGTGCCTATCAGCGACTGGTGGGGTGGCAGTCATGCCATTAAGCGCCGCAAGATAGAACACCAGCAAGCTCAGGAACAACTGGCCGACAATGCCGAACTACTGAAAATACGTATACAGAACGCGTGGAACAGTGTAGAGGAAGCCTATCAGCAACTCCTGCTCGCACAGCGTAGCATTGAGCAGGCCAAGGAGAACCTGCGCATGAATCGAGACTACTACCGAGCCGGTACCTCAAAGATGTCTGACCTCTTGGAAGCGCAGATGCTCTACCAACAATCCCTCGACAGGCATACCGATGCCTTTGCCGACTACCATAACAGACTACTGGAGTATAAACAGGCTACCGGATTAAAAGATGTTAAACGGCTGTAACTGTGAACAGTGAACTATGAATTATGAACTGAAAAAGTTGTAACTTTGCAGCCAGTATGGTAGTTTGTATTGCAGAGAAGCCCAGCGTGGCGAAGGATATAGCACGCATTATCGGTGCCAACAGCAGCCACGACGGCTATATGGAAGGTAATGGATTTCAGGTGACATGGACGTTCGGACACCTGTGTACACTGAAGGAACCCCACGACTACACACCGATGTGGAAGGCGTGGAGTCTGACGTCGTTGCCCATGATTCCGGAGCGTTTCGGCATTAAGCTTATCGACCAGCCGAGCATCAAGAAGCAGTTTGCCGTCATCGAAAGCCTGATGCAGAAGGCTGACCGCATCGTGAACTGCGGTGACGCGGGACAGGAGGGTGAACTCATCCAGCGATGGGTGATGCAGAAGGCCGGCGCGAAATGTCCCGTCAGCCGTCTGTGGATATCGTCGATGACCGACGAGGCCATCCGCGAGGGCTTCCAGAACCTGAAGGACCAACAGGACTATCAGCCGCTCTACTTGGCTGGGCTCTCGCGTGCCATCGGCGACTGGCTCTTGGGCATGAATGCCACGCGTCTCTATACGTTGAAGTACGGCCAGAACCGGCAGGTGCTGAGCATCGGTCGTGTACAGACGCCAACACTGGCCCTTATCGTTAACCGCCAAAAGGAAATCGACAACTTCAAGCCTGAGCCTTACTGGGTGCTGGCTACCGTCTATCGTGACACGACGTTTACGGCCACGTCGGGTAAGTTCACCAATAAGGAAGAAGGCGAAAAGACCTTTGCCACTATCGAGGGCAAACCATTCACCGTTACCAAGGTGGAGAAAAAGGAAGGCAAGGAACAACCGCCACAGCTTTACGACCTGACGTCGCTGCAGGTGGATTGTAACCGTAAGTTCGGCTATTCTGCCGAACAGACGCTGAACCTCATCCAGGCTCTCTACGAAAAGAAGTACACCACCTATCCGCGTGTCGACACGCAATACCTCTCGGACGATATCTATCCCAAGTGTCCGCAGACCATGAATGGCCTCTACCAGACGAAGTTCGGTGGTGTGGCTCCATACGCCGACCTCATCAGGCCTATCGGTGGCAAACCGCTGAAGAAGTCGAAGCGTGTGTTCGACACATCGAAGGTCACCGACCACCATGCCATTATTCCAACAGGTGTCATTCCCCAGGGACTGAGCGATGCCGAGCAGAAGGTCTTCGACCTCGTGGCCCGCCGTTTCATCGGCGTCTTCCTCGACGACTGCAAGTTCTCAACGACGACGGTGCTGGGCGAGGTGCGGTCTGCTGCGACAGAGTCGCAGCCTACGGGACAGGCTGTTGAGTTCAAAGTCACTGGCAAGGAAATTTTGGAGCCAGGCTGGCGTGTCATTATGCCCCCTAAGTTAGGGGGCGACAGGGGTCTGAACGAGGGAGAATCAGACGTTTCTTCAGACCCCCAACCCCCTAACTTAGGGGGCTCGCATGCTGAGGAGCGCACCCTGCCCACCTTCGTCAAGGGGGAGAGCGGTGACCACAAACCCACGTTGACCGAGAAGATGACCACACCGCCACCTTATTATACGGAGGCTACCCTGTTGCGCGCGATGGAAACTGCCGGAAAATTTGTCGAGGACGAGACGCTGCGTGCCGCCATGAAGGAAAATGGCATCGGACGCCCCTCGTCACGTGCCTCGATTATCGAGACCCTCTTCAAGCGCCATTACATCCGTCGTGAACGCAAGCGTCTGGTGGCCACGCCAACGGGTATCGAACTCATCGACCTCATCCGTGAAGACTTGCTCAAGAGCTGCGAACTCACTGGTATCTGGGAAAAAAAGTTGCGCGACATAGAAGCCCGGAAGTACGACCCCCAACAGTTCATCAACGAACTGAAGGCGCAGGTTACCGCCATCGTCCACGATGTCATGAGCGACCCTGCCAATCGCCGCATTACCGTCGCACCACAGGAGAAGGTAAAAAGTAAGAAGGAGAATTGATAATTATGAAGACAGGAAGTGTTGTCATCAAGATTCTGATGCCCCTCGTGCTCGGCGCAGGCATTCTCTACTGGATGTATCGCGGTGAGGACTGGACTACTATCCGTCACGTCATGATCGACGAGATGGACTGGACATGGATGCTGCTATCGTTTCCTTTCGGCATCCTGGCTCAGATGTTCCGGGGCTGGCGTTGGCGTCAGACACTGGAACCTGTTGGCGAACATCCTCGCATTTCCACAGCTATCCATAGCATTTTCCTCTCTTACGCAGCCTCGCTGCTGATTCCCCGTGTCGGCGAATTCACCCGCTGTGGCGTGTTGAAGCGCTACGACGGCGTCTCTTTCTCGAAGGCATTGGGTACGGTAGTTACCGAGCGTGCCATTGACTCGTTGCTTGTCATGGGTATCACCGTCATCGTCATCCTATTGGAAATGAGTACCTTCGGCACCTTCTTCCACAAAACGGGAACCAATCTGCACGATATTCTCTATCGTTTTTCATGGGCGGGCTATCTGGTAGTGGCCATTTGTGCGCTGGCCATGCTCATCCTGCTTCACTTCCTGTTACGCAAGCTTTCTATATATAATAAGGTGAAGGCCACGCTCAGCGGCATCTGGCAGGGCGTCATCTCGTTGAAAGACGTACACAACATCCCGCTGTTCATCTGCTTCACCTTGGGCATCTGGGTCAGCTACTTCCTCCACTACTACCTGACCTTCTTCTGCTTCGACTTCACGGCAGACCTCGGTCTGGGCTGCGCCTTGGTGACGTTCATCGTGGGCTCCATCGCCGTCATCGTACCCACGCCCAACGGTGCCGGACCGTGGCATTTTGCCGTGAAGACCATGCTCATCCTCTATGGCGTAGCCGACGAGAAGGCACTCTACTTCGTGCTCATCGTCCACACCGTTCAGACCATGCTCGTCATCGCCCTTGGCATCTACGCCTGGCTCGCATTAAATTTTACGAAAGTTAAACTATAAACACCTAAAAACAATGAACGAAATTCAGAATTTGAATCCGCAGTGCATCTGGAAAAACTTCTACGCACTGACACAGGTGCCGCGTCCCAGCGGACACTTAGAGAGAGTACAGCAGTTCCTGCTCGACTTCGGTAAGCAGGCAGGTGTCGAGGCCTTCAAAGACCCCGCAGGCAACATCGTGTTCCGCAAGCCTGCTACCCCCGGCTACGAGAACCGCAAGGGCATCATCCTGCAGGCCCACATGGACATGGTGCCGCAAAAGACACCCGAGTCGATGCATAATTTCGAGACAGATCCCATCGAGCCGTGGATTGACGGCGAATGGGTGAAGGCCAAGGGAACCACGCTTGGTGCCGACAACGGCCTGGGCGTAGCCGCCATCATGGCCATCATGGAGGCCAAGGACCTGCAGCACGGACCCATCGACGCCCTCATCACCCGTGACGAAGAGACGGGTATGTTTGGCGCCAACGAGCTGCCCGAGGGTGAGCTGCAGGGCGACATCCTGCTGAACCTCGACTCGGAACACTGGGGCAAGTTCGTCATCGGCAGTGCCGGTGGCATCGACGTCACCGCCACGCTGGACTACCAGGAAGCAGACACCGACGAGGACGACGCTGCCGTCAAGGTGACCGTGAAGAACCTGCGCGGTGGACATAGCGGACTGGAAATCAACGAGGGCCGTGCCAATGCCAACAAGTTGCTGGTGCAGATTGTGCGCGAGGCCATTGCTGAGACCGAGGCCCGTCTGGCCACGTGGAACGGTGGCAACATGCGCAACGCCATCCCCTTCAAGGCCGAGGCTGTGCTGACGCTGCCCAAGGAGAACGTCGCCGCACTGAAGGAGATGGCCGACGACTGGAAGGAGACATTTAACGACGAGTTCAAGCTCATTGAGCCGCAGGGCGTCGAGGTCATCGTAGAGGACGTAGAGACCCCGAAGAAACAGGTGCCCGTAGAGATTCAGGACAACCTGGTGGATGCCATCTTCGCCTGCCACGACGGCGTCATCCGCTTCATTCCCGCCTACCCCAGCGTGGTGGAGACATCGAGCAACCTGGCCATTATCAACATCGGCGAGGGCAAGGCAGCTATTAAGATACTGGCACGCTCCAGCCGCGAGGACATGAAGGACTATGTGACAACCATGCTGCAGAGTGCCTTTGCCATGGCCGGCATGAAGGTGGAGACGTCAGGCTCGTACGGCGGCTGGGATCCCAACCCCGACAGCGAAATCCTGCACCTGCTGCTGAAGGAGTACAAGGAACTCTATGGCAAGGACGGCATCATACAGGTGGACCACGCCGGACTGGAGTGCTCGGTCATCCTGGGCAAGTATCCTTGGCTAGACGTCGTCAGCCTCGGACCTACGATGAAGTCGCCGCACACCACCCAGGAGCGCGCCCTCATCGAGACCGTCGCCCCGTTCTGGGAGCTGCTGAAGAAGACGCTTGCCGACGTTCCCGTCAAATAATTGCATCGGAAAAACAGAAAAGTGGGCTGACCGTTTGGTCAGCTCATTTTTTATTTGTAATTTTCACCCTTGGTGAAGGTACTCCTGCTCGACAATAAAAGCAAAAAAACGGGTATTTGTTTTGTATTGTTCTCACTTATTCGTACCTTTTCGCGTTGCGAGAAGGTACTTTCGTTCGAAAGAACAAAGAAAAATTTGTTTTCCTTTGGCTCTTTGCTCACTTATTCGTACCATTTCGCGTTGCGAGAAGGTACTCCCGCTCGACAATAAAAACAAAAAAAACGGGTATTTGTTTTGTATTGTTCTCACTTATTCGTACCTTTGCACCCCAAATAGTAAAAAGTAAAATCGTCAAATCGTAAATTAACATGATGACAGCCAACGAGATTCGCGACTCGTTCAAGAAGTTTTTCGAGTCGAAGCAGCACGCCATCGTGCCCTCTGCACCGATGGTTATCAAGGATGACCCCACGCTGATGTTCACCAACGCGGGCATGAACCAGTGGAAAGATATTATATTAGGTACGCGAGACCCTGAGCCGCGCCGCCGTGCCGATACCCAGAAGTGTCTGCGCGTCAGCGGTAAGCACAACGACCTGGAAGAGGTGGGTCACGACACGTACCACCACACCATGTTCGAGATGCTTGGCAACTGGTCGTTCGGCGACTACTTTAAGGAGGGCGCCATCGACATGGCCTGGGAATATCTGGTAGACGTGCTGAAGCTGAATCCCAAAGACCTGTATGTCACAGTCTTCGAGGGTGACCCGAAGGAGGGTCTGGAGCGTGACGACGAGGCCGCCGGCTACTGGCTGAAGCACGTGCCCGCAGACCATATCATCAATGGCAACAAGCACGACAACTTCTGGGAGATGGGCGATACGGGACCCTGTGGTCCGTGTTCGGAGATTCATGTCGATTCGCGTACGGAGGAAGAGAAGAAGAACGGTCCCACGGGCCGTGAGCTGGTGAACCAAGACCATCCGCAGGTCATCGAGATATGGAACCTGGTGTTTATGCAGTATAACCGCAAGGCTGACGGAAGTCTTGAGAAGCTGTCGATGAACGTTATCGACACGGGTATGGGCTTTGAGCGTCTGGTTCGCATGTTGCAGGGCAAACACTCGAACTACGACACGGATATCTTCCAGCCGATTATCAAGGCCGAGCAGGATATCACAGGCTTGAAGTACTTCACCTTCGAGGAAGAGGCAAACAGCCAAGAGCCAATAGCCAAAAGCCAAGAAGACATCAACGTCGCCATGCGCGTCTGTGCTGACCATCTGCGTGCCGTCAGTTTCTCGATAGCCGACGGTCAGCTGCCTTCTAACGCCAAGGCCGGTTACGTCATCCGTCGCATTCTGCGTCGTGCCGTACGCTATGCCTACACGTTCCTCGGACAGAAGGACGGTTTCCTCTATAAGCTCGTCCCCACACTGGTTCATGAGATGGGCGACGCCTTCCCCGAGCTGAAAGCCCAGCAACAGCTGATTACCAAGGTCATCAAGGAGGAGGAAGACAGCTTCCTGCGTACCCTCGACAAGGGTATTGGCATGCTGAACGATGCTATGGATAAGATGAAGGCTGAAAGCAAGACTGAACTCGATGGTGTCCAGGCCTTCCGTCTGTTTGACACCTACGGCTTCCCCTTGGATTTGACTGAGCTCATCTGCCGCGAGAACGGCTTTACGGTTAATGAGGAGCAATTCAACGTCGAGATGCAGAAGCAGAAGGAGCGCGCCCGCAATGCCGCCGCTGTCGAGAACAGCGACTGGGTCACCGTTGCCACCACTCCCTCAGATTCTTCTGAGGGCATCGAGCAGCAGTTCGTGGGCTACGACTACACGGAATACAACTGCCACATCCTGCGCTATCGTAAGGTGACACAGAAGAAGAACGAGTTCTATGAACTGGTACTGGATGCCACACCGTTCTATGGCGAGATGGGCGGACAGGTCGGCGATGCCGGTGTGCTTTGCAACGAGGCTGAGACCATTGAGATTATCGACACCAAGCGCGAGAACAACCAGAGCGTACACATCGTCAAGCAGCTGCCGAAAGACCCCACGGCCGAATTCATGGCCTGCGTCGATACCGACAAGCGTAACGCCAGTGCTGCCAATCATACCGCTACCCACCTGTTAGATTATGCCCTGAAGCAGATTCTGGGCGACCACGTGGAACAGAAGGGTTCGTTCGTATCGCCCGATACCCTGCGTTTCGACTTCTCTCACTTCGAGAAGGTTACCGACGAGCAGTTGCGCGAGGTGGAGCGTATGGTCAACGACATGATTCGTCAGGACATCCATATCGACGAACACCGCGATGTGCCTTTCGAGGAGGCCAAGAAGCTCGGTGCCATCGCCCTCTTCGGTGAGAAGTATGGCGACAAGGTGCGCGTAGTACGCTTCGGACCGTCGTGCGAGTTCTGTGGTGGTATTCATGCCTCCAGCACGGGCCGTATCGGCTTCTTCAAGATTCTCTCGGAGAGCAGCGTAGCTGCCGGCATCCGCCGTATCGAGGCCAAGACCGGTAAGGAGTGTGAGGAGCTGCTGTATCAGCTGGAAGACACGTTGAAGGCTGTGAAGTCGTTCTTCAACAATGCCAAGGACCTGCAGGGCGTCATCCGTAAGTATATCGACGAGCACGACGCCATGAAGAAGGAGATAGAAGGTTTCCAGGCTCAGGCTGTGGAGCGTGCTGCCCAGAAGCTGGTGGAGACGGCTCGCGACGTGAAGGGCGTGAAGGTTATAACCGCGGTATTGCCTATGGCACCTGCCGCCGCCAAAGATCTTGCCTTCAAGGTTCGTGCCGCTGTTGAGGGTTCACTGCTCTGTGTCATCGGTTCTCACGACAACAACAAGCCCCAGCTCAGCATCATGATGAGCGACGACATGGTCTGTGACCACAGTCTGAATGCAGGCCAGATGGTGCGCGAGGCAGCCAAGCTCATCCAGGGTGGCGGTGGTGGTCAGCCACACTTCGCCCAGGCCGGCGGTAAGAACGTCGACGGACTGAGTGCTGCTGTCGATAAGGTTATTGAACTTGCTCAGCTGTAGGAATAAAGCAGTGCTCAATGTCGCTCAAGGTGCGATGGAAGGGCGCTGACAGCTGATAACCAGTATTTTTCTTTAGAGTCTGACGGATGTCCTGCAACGAGTGCTCGTAGCAGGACATCTCGTTTTGTTTCTGCGTATGGTGGCGTGCCGTGCGGACAATCTCGTCCTGACGCTCCTGGCGCAGGCGGTTGCAAACCTTATTTAATATAGGTACCACGACGGTGTCGAATAGGTGGTGGCCCTGGATGTATAGGTAGGTCGTCTGAGGCGTGACACCCAGTGACTTGACGAGTTCCTTGGTTGCCAGGTAGCCCTCCTTGGCGTCGGGGTACTCCTGTTGCAGCTGGCGTACGCGTACGCCCACCTTGTGACGTAGGTGGTTGATGGAACCCTGGGGGGCGTCGATGCTAAAGCCACCAGGGTCTGTCACACGGTTGAAGTCGCTGAGTGAGAAACGGTTATGACGTCCGAAGCGGTAGGCCCACACACTCCAGATAAACAATGGGAAGATAGCCTCGGAATATTGTTGCAGGTATTCTTCGAAGTCGAAGATACGGTGGTCGTTGAGCGTCACGGCCACACAGGCATCGTGCAGAGATGGGGCATAGCACTGCAGGTTCTCTATGGCATAGGCGTATGTATGGAAGACATAAGGATTGTCCACCACCTTTCGCGACTGTTCGGTGGCGCCTTGCAGCAAGTAGTCGTAGTCAGCATCGACACAAGCAATCATGGCAGGACCGAGGACGTTCATAAGTACCGACTTTTTGCCTCGTTCCAATTTGCGGTGCGACGGTAGCATGACCTCGAAGTAACGTTTGTCGTTTTCGAAACGGCTGAGAACGGTACGCCAGAAGTAGATGTCGTCGTAGCTCTCGACATAAGCCACGATACGCTGCCGTGCCGTCTTCGCCTTCAGCTTGTTAGCCGCCTCGAAGTACCGCGAGTTAATATTGTCCTTCAGCCTACTACCCATTCTTCATTCCTCATTCCACATTCAACATTCCACATTCACAAAGTGATGTCGCTTACTTCTGTGACGTTCTCGGTCCAGCCGTTCATGATGACTGCCGGTGAATGGGTGGTCAGGATAATCTGCACGTTAGGATTCAGCTCTACGATGAGGTCGATGAGCTGTTTCTGCCACTCAATATGCAGACTCACCTCGGGCTCGTCCATGAAGAGCACATAGGGTTCTTGGTCTTCGACGAGTACCGTCAGCAGGATGGCAAGCATCTGCTTTTCACCACTCGACAGCTGATAGGGTACCAGTGTCTCGCCAATTTGTGAGAAACGTATCTCGTTCTCCGTACGGACAATTTTCTTGCCTGTCTCTTCAAAGAGGCTATCCACGATGTCCTGGAAACGCGTCTTCGATTGCGACAGGTGTTGGGCGGCATCCGTATGCCCCTGTTGCAACTCGGCAATGATGCGGTTACCGATGTTCACCTGGTAATCCAGATATTTACGTTGCAGGTGATAAAGCTGGAAGTCGAGAGCCGAACGGATGCGTGTGTCCACCATGTTCAGTGTCTCGTTGTCAAGCATTGGCGAGTCCAGTGAACGTATGATATCGAACCTGACATGTGTGGCATCCTCCGGTTCTGCCGTGATATGTACCCCCTTCAACAGATGGTTCAATAGGTCGCCGTTGGTACAGATGCTCTTGAACACCTTGTTCAGGATGGTGCTCTTGCCCACGCCATTAATGCCGCTGAGGATATTTACATGGGGATCGAGTTCCCACAGTATGTGCTTCTTGCCACTCCACAGGGCATCGATTTCTATCTTCTTAATGTAGTTAGCATACTTTACCATAGCTATTGACAATTTGTAGTTTTCGATTTATTTCTGCAAATATACGAAAAAATGAAGAATGAAGGATGAAGAATGAAGTTTTTTTTAATAGCGGAAGCAAATTTTTCACTTTTCACTATTCACTTTTACCTCTTTTTCGTACTTTTGCAGGCGAAAAAATATTAAAATGGGAAAAACAAGCAATAATCAAGCGCTCATAGCGCACCTCAGCATGTTTGGTGCCTGTGCCGGATGGGGTCTGATGGCACCCATTGGCAAGGATGCCATGACCCACGGTTTTGACGGCATGACACTTGTCACCTTCCGCGTTGTCGGCGCCTGTCTGCTGTTCTGGCTGGCCTCTGTCTTCGCACCGAAGGAGAATGTTCCGATGAAGGACAAACTGATGTTTATCGGTGCCGCTATCTTCGGACTGATCTGTAACCAGTGCTGCTACACTATCGGACTGAGTATCACGTCGCCTATCAATGCCAGTATCGTTACCACGTCGATGCCTATCTTTGCCATGATTCTGGCGGCATTAATCTTGAAAGAGCCCATCACTGGCAAGAAGGCCGTGGGTGTGCTTATGGGCTGTTCAGGAGCATTGATACTCATTTTGACGTCGGCAGCCCATGCTGACGGCAAGGTCGGTGACATCCGCGGCGACCTGTTGTGTCTTTTTGCCCAGTTTTCCTTTGCCCTCTACCTGTCGCTGTTCAATCCACTCATCAAGCGCTATAATGTCTTTACCATCAATAAGTACATGTTTTCGTGGGCAACACTCATGCTGTTGCCGTTTACCTTCGGTCATGTAACGGATACGATATGGGGGAAACCCATACCTGTGAGTACGTGGTGGGAAGTAGCGTATGTCGTAGTGGTGGGAACGTTCCTGGGGTATATCCTGACCATGATAGGCCAGCGTGTGCTGCGGCCTACCGTCGTGTCGGTCTACAACTATGTACAACCCATCGTGTCGGTGTTTGCCTCGTTGCTCATGGGCATCGGTATGCTAAAGCCCACCCACGCCCTGGCCGTTGTCCTCGTCTTCACGGGTGTCTGGCTGGTCAACAAGTCGAGAGCCAAGGGCGATCCCAAATAATACAGACAACTTGAACAATTTAGGACAACCCTATTGTTCTGTGGCGGTTTTGTCATAGGCATGCAGCGGATAGTCGGTGGTGAAATGCAGACCACGACACTCCTTACGCTCCAAAGCCCATCGGGTGATGAGATAACCCACATTAATCATATTACGCAACTCACAGATGTCGCGGCTGGCTTTGACACGCTTGAACAGACGTTCCGTTTCTTCGTAGAGCATGTCCAGACGGTCCCAGGCTCTATGCAGACGCAAGTCGGAACGGACAATGCCCACATAATTCGACATAATCAGGTTCACCTCCTTAACGCTCTGTGTGATGAGCACCTTCTCCTCGTTGGTCATCGTACCCTCGTCATTCCATTCAGGCACCTTGTCGTTCCAGTCGTACAGCTCGACATGCTCCAGCGAATGCTTGGCAGCGGCTTCGGCATATACCACGGCTTCGATAAGCGAGTTCGACGCCAGACGGTTGCCGCCATGCAGACCAGTACATGAGCACTCGCCCAGGGCATACAGCCTCTCGATACTCGACTGTCCGTTCAAGTCGACCTTGATACCGCCGCACATGTAGTGGGCTGCTGGTCGTACGGGGATATAGTCGGTAGTGATATCAATGCCGATACTCAGGCACTTCTGGTAGATGTTGGGGAAGTGGTGACGGGTCTCTTCGGGGTCTTTGTGTGTCACGTCCAGACAAACGTGATCCAGACCGTGAATCTTCATCTCTTTGTCGATGGCACGTGCCACGATGTCACGCGGTGCCAGCGAGAGACGCTCGTCGTATTTCTCCATAAATGTCTGGCCGTTGGGCAACTTCAGAATGCCGCCATAGCCACGCATGGCCTCCGTGATGAGGTAGGCGGGGTGCGTCTCCTTCGGATTATGCAGAACCGTGGGGTGGAACTGTACGAACTCCATGTCGGCCACCGTACCCTTGGCACGATACACCATGGCGATGCCGTCACCCGTAGCAATAACGGGGTTCGATGTAGTCAGGTATACAGCACCGCAGCCTCCCGTACACATCACGGTCATCTTGGCCAGATAGGTATCCACTTTCTCTGTATCGGGATTCAATACATAGGCGCCATAGCACTGGATATTTGGTGAGCGTCGGGTGACACGGACACCGAGGTGGTGCTGTGTAATGATTTCCACGGCAAAGTGATTTTCCTTGATTTCGATTTCCGGACAATGGCGCACCGCCTCCATCAGTCCACGCTGGATTTCGGCACCCGTGTCGTCGGCATGGTGCAGAATGCGGAACTCCGAATGGCCGCCCTCACGGTGCAGGTCGAACTGGCCATCCTCCTTTCGGTCGAAGTTAACACCCCACTGCACCAGTTCCTGAATCTGTTCTGGGGCCATGCGCACCACTTGTTCTACGGCCTGTCGGTCAGAAATAAAGTCGCCGGCAATCATCGTATCCTCGATGTGCTTATCGAAGTTGTCCAGCTCCAGGTTTGTCACACTGGCCACACCACCCTGTGCAAAGCTGGTGTTGGCCTCGTCAAGTCCGGCCTTGCATATCATGCAAATTCTTGGGCGATAGGAATTAGATGATGGGTGCTGGCTACCCAGCGTTTTCGCCACCTTCAGTGCATAGCTCATGCCAGCCACACCAGCACCGATAATCAGAAAATCGTACTTGTATACCATAAAAAACTTATTGAACGTTAAACATTAAACGTTGAACGTTGCAAATTTACAAATAATTTTTGTAATTTTGCAAACGAAATGAAGAAATATCTGTTTTTACCTCTTATATTATGGTTTTCTGTGGCCGCTATGGCACAGGATAGCCTTTGTATACGCCTTGATTCTCTGTTGACGGATCCGATGTTTGAGACGTCACAGGTTGGACTAATGGTGTTCGACCTGAACGGGGATTCTGCATTGTATGTGCGCAACCACCGGCAGATGATGCGTCCGGCGAGTTGCATGAAGCTGGTGACGGCCATTACGGCACTCGACAAGTTGGGTGCCGACTACGACTACCAGACACGTATCTACTATACTGGCAGTATCGAGGATTCGACGCTGGTGGGCAGCATCTATTGTGTAGGCGGCTTCGACCCCATGCTGACCAACGACGATGTGAGCGATATCGCCCTGCGCATCCAGCGTTTGGGCATTGACAGCATCCGTGGCATGCTGGTGGCTGACCAGAGTATGAAGGAACCGTTGGAGTATGGCGAAGGTTGGTGCTGGGACGATGACAACCCACGACTGCTACCGCTGACTATCGGCCGCAAAAACGTCTTTGTGACGACACTGGCCGAGGAACTGGCCCGTAATGGTGTGAATCTGGAGGGTGTCAGACTGATGGAAGGCCGTGTGCCCAATGGTGCCCGACTGTTGTGCATCCTCCGACATAACATCGGAACGGTGATGGAGCGCATGCTGAAGATGAGCGACAACTTCTATGCTGAATCGATGTTCTACCAGATGGGCTATAAGCAGGGTGACGTGCGCGACGTGACGAAAAAACTGATAGCACGCCAGGGACTTGGACATGTGGCCTACAAAATAGCCGACGGCAGCGGCCTGTCATTATATAATTATGTGAGCGTGGAACTGTTATGCCGTCTGCTGCGCTATGCCTGGCGGACACCGTCTATCTACAGGGCGCTGATACAGACACTGCCCATAGCAGGAGTGGACGGTACGCTGAAGGACCGCATGAAGGGTACGGCAGCACAGAACAATGTGCGTGCCAAGACGGGTACGCTGACGGGTATCTCGTCGCTGGCCGGCTACTGTACGACGGCTGACGGCCGGCAGCTGTGCTTTGCCATCATCAATCAGGGTGTTATGCGCAACGCCACCGGCAAGGCGTTCCAAGACCGCGTGTGTAAGATGTTGTGCGAATATAAGACGAACACGGATAACACGAATCTTACGAATAATTAGCCGCAATACTTTTCGAAGGCTTCGCGGTAGGCATCGGTGACACGGATGATTTCATCACCAATATAGACGCAAAGGTTACGGTCGACCGTTCGTATCTTGTCTAAGCGGACAATATACGAGCGGTTGATGCGCATAAAAGTGTCGGTAGGCAAGGCATCCTCGACGGCCTTCATGGTCATGTGGGTGGTCAGTGGTAGACGCTCGCCTTCCATGTGGAAACGCACATAGTCCTTCATGCCTTCGACGAAAAGGATACGGTCGAAACTAATCTGGCGCAACTCACCATCGACACGGATGAACATGGTTTCGCGACGGGAATCATGGGGACGGTTCTCCTGATCCGTTGTCGCAGGGCGACTGTGATCAGGAGAACCGTCCCCATGATCCTTCCCGTGATCCTTTAAGTCAAACCATTGCTGGGCCTTCTCGACGGCGGCGATGAACTTGTTGTACCGGATGGGTTTCAGCAGAAAGTCGATGGCACTGACCTCATAGCTCTCGAAGGCATACTCCTTGAAGGCCGTGGTAAAGATGACACGGGTGCCATCGGGCAGCATGTGCGACAGTTCCATACCATTCATGTCGGGCATCTGGATATCCATGAAAGCCAGGTTGACGGGGTGCTCCTTCAACCAGCTCAGGGCTTCCACGCTATCGGTAAACGAGGCCTCTAACCGTAGCTGGGGCGTCTTCTGTACGAACGATTCTAACAGCTTTACTGCCAATGGCTCGTCGTCGACAATGATGCAAGATATAGTCATAACACTAAACGTTCAACTTAATACAAACGTGGTAAATATCATTCTCAAGCGACTGCTCCCAGGTGTAGTGATTGGCGTACATCAGATCCAGACGGCGGCGGGTGTTCTCAAGGCCTATGCCCGAGCCGCTTCGGTCTTCATCATTCTTAGGATAATTCGTATTGTCGCAGGTAAAGACGACACTGTTGTCTTTTTGTTCCAGGCGGATGTCAATCATCGAACTCCGGCTGCTGCTCACCCCATGCTTAAAGGCATTCTCGATGAGCGAGATAAACAATAGCGGGGCTATAGTAAATTGAGAATTGAGAATTGAGAATTGAGAATTTACTTCCGTCTTCTCGTTGCAGCGCAGCTTCATCAGCGAGATATAGTTGCGCATGAACTCCACCTCGCCCTGAATGGGTACCGTCTTCTTGTTGGTCTCATACATCGCATAACGCAATAGGTCGCTCAGCTGGGCAATAGCATCCTGGGCCGCATCGGGGTCAATCTGCGTCAGACTGCTGATGTTGTTCAGGGTGTTGAAGAGGAAGTGCGGGTTTATCTGGTTCTTCAGCCACGCCAGCTCAGCCTCCGTATTCTTGGCTTTTTCTTCCTTCAGCTGCTGACGGATCTGGCGGGTACGGATGAAGTGGCGGATGCCGATGGCAACAGCAACTATCACACAGTTCAGCACCAGGAACATCAGGAATCCCGAGAAGAATCCTATCCACATGTTGGCATTCATCTCAGGCATGTTGGGGATATTGTTTCTGTGGTAAAAGACCATGAAGAACTGCGAGTTCAGGCCGAGGATGAGCACGAGGTTGATGAGCACAAACAACCAGTATCGACGCTTGAAGAAAAGGTGTGGTCCCAACAGATAGAAGTTGGCGAAATACACCACTAACGGTGCCTGGAACAGTCCCCACACCACAAAGAACGAGGTACGTGTAGCGCTAACGTCCTGCGTGCTCAGGAACGTAGCCAGTGGCAGTGCGAACAGTACCACTGCCCAAACTGCCACTTGTGCTGCAAACAGCCAGATATCTTTTTTCTCAATCTTCTTCATTTGTCTGGCAAAGTTAGGAATTTTTTTTGAAACAGCCAAATTATTGCTCAATATTTCCTACGCTGTTCAGCATTTCACCCTGCGACTGCTGCTCAATGAAGTCGTTCTCGACGCGGGTGGTGCGCTGCTGGGTGCGCATTTTCGTGTTACCGAAGGTGTAGCTGACGGTGAAGGTTGCACCGTAGATGGGCACCTTGATGTTGTTGTGGCTGGTGAAGTCCTTGCCGCGGCTCTCAGTCTCGATATTCAGCGTGCCACCCTTGTTCAGTCCTACGATACCCTGTATGCCCAGTGTGAGCTTGTCGTTCAGCAGCGACTTCGACAGTGTAGCTGTGAGGATGTTGAATCCGCCGCTCCAGCCCTGCAGGGTATAGCTCTTGGTCGATGTGATGGCAAAGGCGCTGAGCTTCAGGTCCCAAGGCAGCGTCTGCTGCAAGCCAGCCATGATGTTGGCAGTCCAGCCGCTATTCTTCTGGTCGAGGGCCGTGCTGCGCAGGTCGGTATAGTTCAGACCGCCGTTGAAGAAGATGCGCGTATCCTTGGTCAGCAGGTAGTTCACGTAGCCGTTGATACCAGTCTGGTGACGCTTGACAACATTGCCGTAAGTGGTGTTCAGAATGTTTTTGTCGTCGTAGAAGCTGTACTGAGAGATGGCATTGTCGGTGAAGTTGTGGTGCAGGTTCAGATTCACCATCAGCTTCGAGGTGAACATGTTATAGACCAACGAAATGTTGTGTGACTTCTCTACCTCCAGGTTGGGATTACCATAGGAGAGGGCGATGGGGTTAGTCCTGTCGACATACGGATTCAGGTAGGAGATACCGGGACGGCTGATGCGCATGTTGTAGGTCAGACCGAGGTTGCTGCCCTGCGAGAGGGTATATTGCATGCTGGCGGTGGGTACAAGATTGCCATAGTTGGTCTTGAAGTCCTGACCGTTGCCCAGATGATATTCTACGTCCTGCCAGGTATATTCGTAGCGCAGACCAGCCTTCAGACCAAACTTGTTCCAGTTGCCGGCATACTCACCGTAACCGGCCAGGATGGAGTTCTTGTACTCATATTCAGAGCTGGAGTTGGTATCGTAGACGTCCAACAGATAGTACTTTGAGTCGGAAGTGGCATCGTGCAGTTGCAGCTTGCTGCCGAGGCTCAGCGTATGACCAGTAGCGAGAGGCATAGTATAGTCGAGCTGGAAGATGTGGTTGGTGGTCTTGTCTTTGTTCTCAGAGTAACGGTTGGTCAGGTCAATGCCGCCGTTTAGGTCAGGGTTCAGATTGAAGTTATTCGTCATTTTGGTAGTAGCCGGACTATAGTTCAGCTGATAGGTCAGGGCCAGCGACTGGGTGTGCTCCTTGTTGAAGAAACGTTGGTAGTCGATGCTGCCGTTAAACGAGGTGCGCGAGTTCTTCATATCTGTCGTGCTGCCATAGCTGAAAGCGTTGCCATAACCTCCCAGGGTGGTGTTCGTTGTTCCCGTGCTCTTCATCGACATCGAGTTGAACTGGGCTGTAGCGTTGATGACGCTCATCGAGTCGAGCTGGTAACCCAGGGAAAGACTACCCATTGTGAACGGTGTCTTCACATCATTGTCAGAGGTGAGGATCTGTGAATTGCCGTTATCTTGAATCTGTTCCATCTCAGTGGTGGTGTTGCCAGGTTTGTTATAGCTGGTCATCACGTTGGCGCTGTACGACAGCTTACCCTGCTGGCCATTCACGAAGACGCTGGCACCCAGCTGCTTGTTACCGGCTGAGGCACGTACGGTACCGTTGTAGCCGTTCATGCTCTGCGCAGCCTGCGGATTCTGCTTGTTCATCACGATGTTCAGAATACCGGCAGCACCTTCGGCATCGTACTTGGCGCCAGGATTCGTCACTACCTCAATGCTCTTGACGGCGGTGGCGGGCATGCTCTTGAAAACCATCGAGGGATTGCTGGAGAACATGACGTTAGGCATGCCGTCGACATACACCTTGAACGACGTCGAGCCATTGACGGTGATATTGTCCTGACCGTCGACGGTCACCATAGGCACCTTGCGCAGCATGTCGAGCACAGTGTTAGACTTAGAGTCCTCGTCCTCAGCCACGTTGTAGCTCATCTTGTCAACCTCCATTTTTACCAGTGGCTTCTGGGCTACGATTTCCACACCTTTCAGCATGGTGGCATTCTCCTCAATATATAAGGTTCCGAGGTCCACGGGATTCTCATTGCCGAGTTCCAAGGTCTGGCGCAGTTCGTTCTTGCCTACACTGCTGAACACGATGTCGAACTTGCCCTTACCCTTCACCTCTTGTGAGAAGTGTCCGTTCTCGTCGGTCAGGAACATGGCTACAGGCTTGTCGCTCTTTCCTTGTTTAAACACGCGAACGGTGGCAAACGGTTCGCCTTCGTTCAGGGTCTTGTCCATCAGCACACCGGTTATGGTGGTCTTCTGAGCCATTACTACTGCTGATACTGTCAGCATCACTGTCACGAGGAATACTCTGATTTGATTCATTGTCTTCATAATCTTTTGCGTTTTGTTTTTAATTTCTGACGCAAAGGTAGGGTAAATAATGACACGCGCCAAGTGGCTTTCGACGAAATTACCCCTGTCTTTCGACGAAATATCAAAAAAAAGTATTACCTTTGCAGGCAAAACAACAAATCGTGAATTATGAAGAAGCTACTAACGACACTGATGTTGCTGGCAAGTATGACAGGCTTTGCCCAGCAGAACATGGAACTGACGGCTACGCAGGTAGCCAAGCTGATGGCTCCTGGCTGGAACCTCGGTAACACTATGGAGGCCGGTAACGGGGAGTCTCACCTCTTTACTAATAATGCTGGGCTCGGTGCTGAGACTTATTGGCAGGATACGAGGACTACGCAGGCCATCATCGACTATGTCAAGGCACAGGGTTTCCGTTCCATCCGCATTCCGTGTGCATGGGTCATGGGACATATCAGCAATGCTGCCGACAATACCATCGATGCGGCCTGGATGGCACGTGTCAAGGAAATCGTCGACTATTCGCTGAATGCCGGCCTCTACGTCGTCATCAACCAGCATTGGGATGGCGGCTGGCTGGAGAATCATATCAAGGAACCCCAGAAGCTGTCGCAGAACAAAGCCATCCTGACGCGTATCTGGCAGCAGATTGCCGAAACGTTCAAGGACTACGATGAGCGCCTGCTTTTTGCCGGACTGAATGAGCCCAATGCCGAAACACAGTCGGCTACGAACAATTTGATAGAATACGAGCAGACCTTCATTAATGTGGTGCGTCAGTCGGGTGGTAACAACGCTCAGCGCATTCTGATTATTCAGGGTCCGGGTACCAATATCGACCATACCTGTAACTTCATGACTACGCTGCCCACCGATCCCGCTACCGAGCGTCTGATGATTGAGGTACACTACTATGCCCCCTGGCAGTTCTGGGGCATGGAGCATGACGAATCGTGGGGTAAGGTCTTTTACTATTGGGGCGAAGGCAACCACGTAGACGGTTCGCAGCATAATGCCACCCATAGCGAGGAGAGCTACGTCGAGGAGGAGCTGCAGAAGATGAAGGTCAACTTCGGTGACAAGGGCATCCCCGTGTACATCGGTGAGTTTGGTGCCAATTGGCGCGTCATGCCTGCCGGTGAGAATCAGGCCAAGCACGATGCCTCCATCAAGAGCCACTACCGCTGTGTGGTGCAGAAGGCTATGGAGAAAGGCATGGTTCCCGTCATCTGGGACACCAACTATCGTGGACGTCCCTCGATGACCATCATCAACCGTAAGGACCTGTCTATCTTTAATACGTATATGATGACAGCCATCAAGGAAGCTGTTGAGGCTGTCGGTGGTACAGATGTACAGGCTGTCAGGACGGTAGACTTCCAGAACGATACGGTCTATGACTTGCAAGGTCGCAAGCATGATACTGCACAAAACGTTGGTGGACTTTATATACAGAACGGCAAGAAATGGACTTCGCGCTAACCCTGTTGAATTGGTTCCGTGAAAACGGTCGTGAGCTACCTTGGCGACAGACCCGCGACCCGTATGCCGTGTGGCTGTCGGAAATTATCCTGCAGCAGACACAGGTGAAACAGGGCTGGGCCTATTGGGAACGCTTTATGCGGCGCTGGCCTACGGTGCAGGACTTGGCAGCTGCTACAGAGGATGAGGTGTTGCGCGAATGGCAAGGACTGGGCTATTACAGTCGTGCCCGCAACCTGCATACCGCCGCCAAACAGGTTGTGGCAATGGGTGGTTTCCCCACCACGATAGAAGGTCTGCGCCAGTTGAAGGGTGTCGGCGACTACACCGCTGCCGCTATTGGCAGCATTGCCTTCGGACTGCCAGCTGCCGTCGTCGACGGCAATGTCTATCGTGTTCTCGCTCGCCATTTCGGCATCTCGACACCCATCAATACCACAGAAGGTAAGAAAGAGTTTGCCATGCTGGCACAGAGCCTATTGCCTGAAAACAATTCTCAATGTTCCATGTTCCATGTTCCATGTTCAATGTTCAATGTTCAATGCCCAACGGCGGCCTACAACCAAGCCATCATGGATTTTGGCGCTACGCAATGTACGCCGGCTAATCCACAGTGTCTGCAGTGTCCACTACAGGACTCTTGCATTGCCTTCCGCGAGGGTAGGGTGGCTCAACTGCCTGTCAAGCAGAGGACACTGAAGGTGAAAGAGCGCCATCTGTCCTATATTTATGTAAGATGTCATGGCGAGACCGCCATCCGCCGCCGTCCTGCTGGCGACATTTGGCAGGGGTTGTATGAACCTTTACTAATTGATAATGGACAATTGACAATGGACAATTGGGTTGCGCAGCATAATTATCAATTGTCAATTCTCAACTGTCAATTACTTTGTAAGAATCTGAAGCACGTCCTCACCCACCGCATCCTCTATGCCGACTTCTGGCTGTGGGAACCCGACGAACGTCCATCACTCCCAGAAGGATACTTCTGGATTCCCGAGTCCGACCTCGACCGTTATGCCGTCCCCCGTCTCATTGAAATCCTGTTAGAATCACTTAATTCTTAATTTTTAATTGCGAAGCAACAACTCTTAATTCTAAATTCTTAACATATGATTAATCTTGCCATTTTTGTGTCCGGTAGTGGTACCAACTGCGAAAATCTCATCAAGTATTTTGCTGATTCAGAGCGTGTTAACTGTGCTCTGGTAATTAGTAATAAGGCCGACGCCTACGCCTTGGTACGAGCCCAGAATCATGGTGTGCCTACGGCTATTGCACCAAAGCTGCAACTCAACGACGCTGGTTTCATGCTGCCACTGCTCCAGCAGCATCATATCGACTTCATCGTCTTGGCCGGTTTCCTGCCGTTGGTACCCGATTTCCTCATCGAAGCCTATCCCCGTCGCATCATTAATATCCATCCTGCCCTGTTGCCGAAATTCGGTGGTAAGGGCATGTGGGGCCACCACGTTCATGAAGCCGTGAAAGCGGCTGGCGAGACCGAGACTGGCATGACCGTTCATTGGGTGACACCTGTGTGCGACGGAGGTGAGATTATAGCCCAGTTCAGCACGCCGTTGTCTCCCGACGATAGTGTCGATGATATCGCTGAAAAGGAGCATCAACTTGAGATGAAACACTTTCCAAAAGTCGTGGAACACGTCCTAAATGAAACCTTTTTTGTGGCAAAGTGTTGAATTTTAGGGCATTTCGTGCACTTTTATGTAAAATTATTTGCTATTTTCATCGGTTTTGCTTATCTTTGTGGCCAAAAGTAAGACGTGAAACTGGCAAAACTATATAAGTCGATAGTTGTCGTAACGCTCTTATTGGTAGTGACAACAGGCGGGGCACAATCCCTCGCCGTTAAAACTAATATGCTTTACGACGTCGCTCTCATACCCAATATCGGTGTCGAGGTTGGGCTCGGTAAGCAGTGGACTGCCAGTGCCGACTGGTTTGGTACGTGGCTTAAGTCCGACAATCGCCACCGCTACTGGCAGGGCTATGGCGGCTATGTCACCGTCCGCAAATATCTCGGAAAGAGCAAGAGTCTGAGTGCGGGGAACGAGAATTCTCAATCCTCAATTCTCAATTCTCAATTTCCTACCGGTCATCATCTTGGTGCTTATGTCCTTGGACTGACCTACGACGTGGAGTGGGGTGGTCGCGGCTATCAGGCCGACCACTTCGGCTTTGGCGGTGGTGTGGAGTATGGCTATTCTCTGCCCATTGGCCGTTGTCTGTTGCTCGATTTCTCATTAGGCGTCGGCTTCCAGGATGGTGAATACAAGGAATACGAGCCTCAGGACGACCACTATGTGTGGCAAGCCACCCGTAAGCGCCACTGGTTCGGACCCACCAAGGCCGAAATAACACTGAAATGGGTGCTGGGCCGCAGCAAGAAAGGAGGTGCTCAATGAAGCGCCGTCGTCTTTCTATAGCTCCTATAGTCACTATAGCTACTGTGGTTACTATAGTTCCTATGCTCCTTTGCAGCTGCCAGTACAAGGATCTCTGCTACGACCACAGCCACATGGGTGAAGTGCGTGTGGCCTATGACTGGTCACAGTCGCACCAAGCCGATGTGAAAGGCATGACAGTCCTTTTCTATCATGCTGACAACGTCAGTGCCGACCCCATCCGCTACGACTTTACAGGCATGGAGGGCGGAACGGCCCGACTGACGATGGGCAGCTATCGCCCTTCCACCTATAACTACGATACAGAGACCATCCTCTATCGTGGCATGGAGAACCCGTCATCCCTTGAGGCTTACACGCGTAAGTCGAGTATCGAGGAAGGTACGCAGCTGTCCACTCGTAATGCCATGCCACGTGCTGCCACCACCGAGGACCAGCCCGTTATCCTTGAACCCGATCCTCTGTACGGTACAGCTGGCAACGCTTTCACCCTCGACCCCAACACCCAGACCACTGTCACCCTCCAGCCTCATCGCCGCTTCAAGGAGATCAGTCTCAAAATTATCAATGTGCCTAACCTGCAGTATACAGGACAGTTTGGCGGTGCACTCACTGGCCTTGCAGCCTCCATCTATATGGAGGACGGACAACTCAGCGATGACCTGGCCACTGAGGCCTTTACCATACAGGTGGTCGACGGCTCCACGCTGGTAGGTAAGCTACGCATCTTCGGGCATTGTCCTAATCAAAATAACAAACACTATCTGACTATCTATGCCATCTTGGCCGACGGCACTCAATGGTATTATACGATTGACGTCACCGACCAGATGCATCCCCATGGTCCTGACGATCCGGGTTCGGGTGACGACGACGATGACATTACGATTGAAATCGACGGTCTCCCCGTTCCCAAGCCCATCGTCAATGGTTCTGGTTTCCAGCCCACCATTGATGGCTGGCAAGGTGTCGACATTGATGTCGGCATGTAATACTTTCAAATAGACATCAACGGATATGAAGCTATCGACTAAAAATATACAACACAATCCCCTGCTGCTGGCCTTCATCCTTTTGAGTGCCTTCTTCACCACGTCCTGCTCAGACGATAGCAGCAGCACCTCTGATGCCCCCACCAACGATAATGTGGAAATCGGCTTTACCACCAATACCACCACCTGGTACGACGGAACACGCGCCACGACGTACGACAATACCGCCGCCATTCAGGCAGAAGGAAGCTTCAAATGCTGGGCATACGATGCAGAAACAACAACAGTCAATACCACTTCAAATGTCAATGGAATCACAGCAACTTGGAATGGCAGCAGTGCTTGGACTTTTGCTGAAAAGCACTATTGGCCATTAACAGACAATCTCGACTTTTTTGCCTATATGCCTGCTACTCCCGACAGTTATATCACAGGACCAACATATACGACAGCCCGTCAGCCACAGTTCACTTGCGACATGAGCGGAACAGTGAACAAGGAGTTTATCTGGGCACTGGTCATCGACCAAAATAGAGCTAACAACGGCACAAGTGGTGTTGAATTGACTTTCAAGCATCCTTTTGCCCGTATCTATTTCAAGCTGTCGGAAGCAAGCGGAACAGCAGTGAAAATCAATAGCATCACCATCAGTGGCAGTGTCTTCTATAAAACGGGCACATGTACATTTGATAGTAATAATCCACCATATTCAACATGGTCAGACAAAGGAGGAGAAAGTTCTTTGGGAACGCTTGCAGCAAACACTCCATACCTCATCATCCCAGACAACTATGGTTCGCAAACCATTACCGTCAATGTCTCATGGGATGAATGGAACAGTTTTTCAACGGACCTAACCTCCAGTGCGCTGACATTAGACTGGCAAGCAGGCTACAGTTATACCTATAGCCTCACCGTCTCGAAGTACGGCCTGCAGGTGGATACATCAAAATATACAGAGCAATGGTAAGGAGATGTAAGATGTGTGATGTAAGATGTTAGATGTAAGATGTGTAATTGAGAAACAACAGCATGGGAATTTATATAAACACAGGTAATGCAGGATTTCAGAGGGTTCGCAATAGCGAATACATTGACAAATCGGGACTCATTTCCGTTGTCAACAGCACGCTGTTCACGGAGCGTAGCTGCAGTTGCGTGACTCGTAGCCGTCGCTTCGGTAAGTCGATGGCAGCCAAGATGCTCTGTGCCTACTACGACCATTCGTGCGACTCGCGCCAGCTGTTTGCCGACCTGCAGATAGCTAGCGACCCGCAGTTTGAGAAGCACCTGAACAAGTATCCCGTTATCTATTTGGACATAACGTCTTTCGTGACCCGTTTCAAGGACGATAGCATCATGCTGCACATCAACGAGGAAATGAAGGCCGACATCCACGAGGCCTATCCCGATGTCCCCGTGAAGGACGACGACGACCTGATGGCATTGCTCATTCGCATCAATGCCAAGACCAATGAGCCGTTTATCTTCATCATCGACGAGTGGGATGCCATCTGCCGCGAGTTCAAGGCGGGCACTACAGCTATGGACAACTACGTCAACTGGTTGCGCCGCATGTTTAAAGACTATGCAGCCTACAGGGTCTTCGCTGGCGTCTATATGACTGGCATTCTGCCTGTGAAGAAGTATAAAACGGAGTCGGCCCTGAACAACTTCGCGGAATATTCGATGGTGGAACCCGGCGATATGGCCCAGTTCTTTGGATTCACCAAAGACGAGGTCAGGGCGTTGGCCACTAAGTACAATATGGACTTCGACGAATTGGAGAAGTGGTACGACGGCTATCAGATAGGCGACGAACAGTCGATGTTCAATCCTAATTCTGTGATGCAGGCCATTTCGCGTCGTCGCTGCCGCAGTTTCTGGGCTTCTACAGGAGCCTTCGCCGCTGTGGCAGACTATATCAATATGAACTACGAAGGCCTGAAGGACGACATCATCTATATGTTGGCAGGCGGACGTTGTCCTGTTGACCCTACTGGATTCCAGAATGACATGTCCACCATCAGCAGCAAGAACGACGTGCTCACTGCACTCATCCACCTGGGCTATCTGGGCTATGACTGGCGCGAGGACGAATGCTACATTCCCAATCGTGAGGTGGCAGGTGAAATGGCTAATGCCGTCAGGGAAAACAATTGGAAACCCGTAGTGACAGCCTTAGAACAGTCGAAGCAGTTGCTGAAGGATACCCTTGCAGGTGATAGCGATGCCGTGGCACGCGCCTTCGACCGCCTATTGCAAGAGAATCCCAGCTACGCCTGCCAGATAGAGCAGTATTATCGATAAATACCAAGCACAACAACCAATATGAATATGATACTGAATAGCATGCATAAGACAAGACTACATATTATCCGAATATTCACCCTGCTGCTGATGATGATGGTAGGCAGTATAATAAATGAGGCGTGGGCAGCGAAGAAGGTCACTTACCACATCCTTACCAAGCCGTTTACTGTGAAGCGCTTTAACGGTGTTGGAGATTTCCATCCGAATATCCGTGTCGAGGCGCTGCAATGCACCAGCGAGGAAGCAACGGTAGGGCTGCCAGACCAATACAAGAGTCCGCTTGCCACGGGTTATAGGTATTGGGGAAGTGCCACGCCAACCTATACACAACTCTACGATAATGGGCATAGCACAAAAATCATCAATACAAAGTATTACATCTATGACTGTTCTGGAGATGGGTTTGACTGTCTGTCAAATGAGCTAACAGCAGGAGACCCTGTAGGTGATTATACTGACATCTATGTCACCTACGATTATATTGGTTCTAATAGTATTCTTGACATCAACGGTGGAACGAGTTATAACGTTGGCTTCACCAATGGTGGCAATCAGAAATTCATGTGCTACAACCGTAGCCGTAACAACCGTATTGCCAACGCCTTAAGCAGCGGTCTGTCAGGAGAGCAATTGGCAAGTGATGATTTCGTCATACCTGAAAATGGTAGTAGTCAACTCGGTTGGAAGTGGTCAAAATGGGGACCAATCGGACTTTTCGCTGGATTCAAGTTCACAGGTCAAGATCCTTACAACATCACCATCACGACTTCATACGAGGGAAAAGAGTTGCATATAACTGACGCGATTACTAATGTAGATAATACAGGAACAGTCAAACCCTATGCGGGTTCTACCCTCATGTGCAAGATTGGTGCAACTTCAATGTGGTTTGATGTGAGTAATAACAAACATTACAAGATTCAGTCAGGTATCAAAAGTGCTGGTGAATGGACAGAAGCTAAATACGCTGAATGCTGGGAAAAATTCTACGTTACCCAAAAGGATGCGCAATATGACGACTGGCATGGTTTCTACAGATCTGAGTCACCTACGCTGAATGCCTTCGCCCTGCTGAATAATAAGAAAGGCGGGTATATGTTTGTCGGTAGTAAGATGAATCAAGGAGACGGTAACTCCACAAGTCCTACTACTAACCAACCTAACGCTAGCAATCAATATTATTCTTACTATGACAATTATGATTCCGAAAGCGGGAATAGACGAAGTCAACCATACTTTAAAGCACAGGCAGTCGGTTCTGCCCTTTCTATCAATTTCTATGAGATAAAGACATACACAGTACATGTTACGCCACATGGTTATGGTTCCCCTGCAGAACTCACTGCAACCATGAAGTGGAGTGATGCAAGAATTGATAACAACCCTGCTGACCACGTCCCTGATGTGTTGAAGCGTAAGTATGTCAGCTACACTGCATACTCAGATGCAGCACATAACAATCCTGTTACCTCTTTTGAGGATATTCAGAAAGCAAATAACGGCAATAACATCTATTTAGACTATACCGTATCTGAAAGTTTGCCTTTCGACACACTCACTGCCAAAGGTGGTGTTTATGACTACAAAGACGCTCGTTGGTACACCATGCGTATGGATGGTGTTGCGAATCCTAAATACATTGCTTATGAAGGCAGCTCCAACAAACTTGTTGTAACTGATGGCAGCGGCGCCGCAAAGGGGTCTAACACAGCCAGCCAAATACACCAAGGCGAGGCTTCTCCAGAGGCAATGGTGGCATTTATCGGTGATCCTTACCGACTGAGGATTCTCAACCGTAAAGCATGTGAGGATGCCTCTGGCAATAAATTCATCGGTTGTAATACTGGTTCTGCGAACAACACAGACCTAAGCACCAATATGACAGGCACATTAGACATCACCACATGGGAGATAATGTATGAAAGCATTGGTGAGGCTGGTATGTTGCTCAGGCAGTATGGAACCGCCAGCGCCAATCCCAGATACATCAATTTGGGATCTGCTGCCAATGACAAACCTGTTACCTATAGTAGTGACTCAATCCGCATTAGGGTGGTGGAACTGGAAAAACTAAAATATTACTACCACATCGTACGCAATGATGATGGTGACATCGCCGTGAAGGCTTCTGATTCACATGATGTGGGCAAGGCGCTCAAATCGTGGACGGATATACCCGCCGTCATTCGTAGTCCTTTCCTTTCTTCTGCTACAGTCACTTACCATGGCTCACTTGATGACGCTAAGGCAGGAACACCTGTTATCAATAACGCACCATATGACAGCAATCGAGACATCTTTGTGCGCTATAGTGGCACTCCTTCAGTCGACCCCGATATTAGCTTTAATGTTACACTGAACGCAGAGTATATATACACCTCAGAAACCTCTGAAGACGCAAATATCTACAGCAAAGAAAGTATCTCTACAGATGAAACAGCAAATGGTCATTTCCAATGGATACTCGATTATAGTGACCCTTACGCCATGATAATATTAAATAATGGTAAGGAAAAATATATAAAGACTGTATCTACTCTTGCAGATAATACTGCTCTTGGCTGGGATACTAAAACTAATGCTTCCCTCTTTATCGCAAAACAATCCGCTGACAATCCCGGATTCTATGAGGTGATGGTTGCAACAGGTGATGGTGTGGATGCATCTGAGACTTACTACAACATAGGACGTAACATTTCGAGCACCACCGAGAATGCCGTCAAACTTTACAAAAACACGACATACAGCTCTGGTTATAATCAGTTGCGATTCAAGTTGATTGGAACGTCTGCTAGAGACGTTACTTATCACCTTATAGATATGGCACATAACGAATTGTTGCAAGTTACAACTCGACACACGTCTGATGACGCTCCGTTCTTTCCACCACGATACCGCAGTCCGTTAGTAAATACTTATTATTATTGGTCTGATCTCTCATGCACAATCCCCGTGGGAAATGAAATTGGGAATATGATAACAAATATTTACGTTACTTATGATGTGAACGACCTCGTGAACCTGAAAGCTGGTCAGTTGTATCTGCTGCAGTACGAGGCTGGTCAGATGTTCAACGATGAGGACGGTAGCGATGGCATCAGCAAAACAGCCCATAAAGCCATCTATCCATACGTCAATGGTGACGGCAACTTCTTCGTGTATGGTCAGGAGCAGTATGACATACAACAGCAAGGTGCCTCAAGTACCCGTACCCGTTGGGCTTGGTATGTTGAGAGCAACGTGGAAGGTGCGCCTAAGGGTGACCCCTACCACGTGACGATCAAGTCGCGCCAGACAGAATCGTATCCTATCTCCAACAGTTCTGAATATAATGCTTACTTCATGACATATAAGCCTGATGGCTACAGCGAGGTTGTAACAACATTAGGATGGCCTGGCATGAATAGTGAGACGGCAACGGAATACATGGTTCTCGGCAGTGAGGGACAGTATCAGCTGGTAACAAGTAATGAGATAGGTGGTTCTCGCTATGTCGTGAATTCCTTCGAGCAGTACTGGAAGACGTGGGATACCATCAGAAAGAAGGTATATGGTGAAAGCAGCGCCAAGGAAAACGATAGTGACCCGACGACCATTCCTCTTGACACAAAAGCAAAGGTTGGCAGCACAACAGGTGTTCTTCTGAGAGACTCCTTGCAGAACACCCTTGGCTTCCACAGCTACGAAAAATGGGCATACGCCAAACGTTGGAACGGATACAACAATGGCTATAGCAGCCAAGAAGGTACCCATGAGAAGAAGAAAGGATGGGAAAAGATTGAACACTGGTACCAGACTGTAAACATGGGTGAAGGCTACTTCGACTTTGTCAAGACAAGCATTGACCCTGTTCTCATCCTGCTCGACCAGCATGGCTGGGAGATTATGCGTAAGCCACTGCCTACAAGTCCTGACGACCCGGATAAGGAAGCAAAGTATGCCGCCATACGCCCCTACAACAGCCCTATGGTGAAGGAATATGCTTTCTGGGCAACGACTAAGAAGCGCACGGGCTTCCATCAGTATTATCTGTTGAGCGACCGCATCGGTGGTGATGACTTCACGTCTACCGACCTGACCAACCTGCCACCTTATGGCTCAAAGAACGTGTTGGACAAGAAGGGTAACCAGAATGACCAGTACGTCACCTATATCGTCAAGGATGAGTATGCACAGACATACACTCCAAGTACAAGTACGGGTAAGCCGTTCCTTATTGAGCAAGGAACAGATCATAAGTATGCTACCACAAATGCTGGAGGAACAACGCTGACTGCAAGTGACATTCCTCAAGGCGGTGACATGAAGGCTCATATTCTTAAAGATAATATCCTCGATACCGAGAAATGGTACGTAAAGCCTAATGACAGCATTGATAATGAAATGGGTTATAATGATGTCGTTCACACTTGGACAAAAAAGAAAGCGGATGGCAATTGGGATAACAAGAATCCTAATGCCTATGATCATAAAGACTTCAAGAACAACTTCACTGCAACTTATCTATCCTTGAATACACATGCGCAGCTTCTTATAGACAGCCTCGGTTATTTCTCCTTCTCTAACGGCTTCGACCCATACAACATTCAGATTTCGTCTGTAAGCGCACCTTCTAAATTCATGAAGACAGACGCTAACGGTGCTACGCTTGAGGAAGGTTCTCTTATTGGTTCATATCCTGCTGTCCCTGGCACCATCGCTATGGGGGATACGGCAACAGTGATTACTCCTAACCCCAAATGGTATGACAGTAGAAATCTGTCTGTTACCAATGCCACCTATATGGCTGTGCAGGATGCTGACGGCAATATGCAGCTGATGCCACGCTTCGACCATTCTACCCGTATGGCCGAGTTTGGCACACTGATAGCACCAACAGATGATGATGTGGCGAAGACCTATACCAAACTGTATCGACCTGAGGTGTATGAATACCTCATCATCGACAATGACGGCAAGGAGTCTATCCGATACAAGACGGGTGGTGACCTGATGCCACAGACTCCTGCCCACTTCCAGAGTCCGCTTGCCACCAACTTCACCTACTATGCTACAGCAACCAAGACTGGTGATACCTATAGCAACATCACAGATGAGATAGAGACATCTCTTGATGGTACTACACTTACTGAAAATACACTTACTCATAATAAGGTAGTGTATGTACGCTATGAATATGACGAGGAATCCGACAACCAGAACATGCTAAAGGGTAACTGGCTGACCATGCAGCTGTGCGAAAAAAATGCTATATATAACAGTGGCATCAAGCAGGCAGGCGGAGACAAACCTGCTACTATTGATGGTGACGACAAGCAGTGGCAGTGGAAGTTCGCTCATAATTCACAGCCAGACCCATACGCCATCTATATATATAATCGTAGCCAGGCTGAAGGGACAAAGGCGATAGAAGACCGTTTTGCACTCCTGTCTCACTCTGCAGGCGATTATGCTTTGGCTCAGGCTGGGCAGGGTACTGTAGCCAACTACGACTACACTTACAAATTCCTCAACGGAAACGAGATGAATACTGAGACCCCTGCATCTGTTGCCGTAGAGCCTGGCTTCATATCTACTTCTGGTACTTTCGATGAAACGAAGTCACAAGTGAAATTTGCTGATGATGTTACACATACGTTTATATATAAGGTATATACCAATGGAGGTGTGGAGGCTATAAGCGTTGACCAGTCACAGGAGGATGTCATCAGCAATGACTGGAAACCTGTATTGCCAGGAGCTGCTCGCACACCGCTACTCAACACGGACCAGTATCGTTACTATGAGCAGGATTTGGAAGGAGCAGTTGCTGTGGGCGACACGCTCGACAATGCTCTTTCCCTCCTGTATGGTCTTTATGACGACATCGTATATACACACTATACTGCGTATAATCCTAATGTAAGCAGTTATGTGGTGCCGAACGTACGAAATACACCAGGCGGCACTGTCGCCAAGGGCGTTGGTTCCAACGATACTCAAATAGGACTTGATGGCAAACGTCCATATAACATCATCTGGTATGCTGACTACATGATGAGGAGTGATGGAACGAGCATTACTTCTGAAGCTAACAAAGAATTGCAAACTTCAGCTGCTTTCGAATGGGAGTTTGATGGTGACGACCCATACGCTATTAAGATTAAGAGCGTAGGTGAAACTAATAAATATATCCATGCTGCTACCCCTTTAACTACTGAACTCAGTACTACAGCCACCCCATTTATGCTCCTTTATAAGGATGGTTATGACTACGGAGTGTTTGCAAAAACAGGTGATGCTACCACTAAGCTGAGCGGTTATGGTAATACCTTGACTACCGGTGATCCTGAACACTTTATTCCGTTCGCTCTTTCTACCTTTAAAGTCATATATCACCTGATGATTAAGAATATAGGTGAAGATGTGAGAATACCATACAGAGGTACGGAAACTGGCGGCGTAGTAGCCCCGAGTTATAAAATCATGGAGGGTACCACCCTACGTGATCTGGAATCCCGTAACTCTACTGGAGGCATCGAAAATCATATAGACGGTGACAAATATCAACTTGGTTCTACTCTAAGAGATTCTACATATTGTGTTGATGCCGGTCATGTTAGCTTAGGTGACGCATTTGAGATTCCTCAGGTTTTCTATCGTCCAAATGTGATATATCACTACTATATTGGAGGGGTATATGATCAAGAATGGAATGATGACGATATCATGAATGCAGAATACAAGGGTCTTGAGTTGACTAACATGGGCGAAGACACCGGACTGCTTGGCAAGATTGTGTGGGTTAACATTGTTTATAAATTCTTGGGTGGTCTGGAAACAAACGCTGGTACTGGTTTCGTGACGAGTGTAGATGATAATATGTGGTACACATTCGAGACCAGTGATGCCACACCAATGTTGGCAGAATTTACAGGTACATTACAAACAAAGAGCGGATATGCGACCCACTATACTAATGACTACCTGTGGACACCTGTAGGTGACCCATACGGATTCAAGATGTATAACCGCTACTTACATAAGAATTTGAGAGAAAGCAAGGTGATGAGCACCTCAGACTTTACAACAGACAGACCTATTGAGATGGTAGCTGATGATGCCTCAAAACCATATCTCCCTGCTAACTCAGTCTATGAGTTGCTCGCAAACAATTTGACTACACCTGGTTATTTCCGTGTTCATCCGGTAGTTAACATGCACGATGTAACCCAGTATTACATCAAGAACAACAGTAGTACAGGCGCTATGGCCCTAAATGCGACACCTACAGAGTGGACTTTCTCAATAAACGAGGACTTGATGAGACCATACTATCAGGCGACAGGCTATGTGGGTGGACTGAATGCTGCTGGTAAGGCTGCGTATGAGGCTGCCTTAAATGTAGAAGGTGATCTTGCTAAATTAATGGCTCTTCAAAAAGTGGTGTATGATCACGACAATAATAACTCAGAGGACGATCCAACAAATCCTAACTATATCGTGCACTATACTCCTGGTTACTACCGTTTGCACAACCAGCCTGGCTCAAGTGGAATCACCACACCACGCTATATGAGTGGTTATACCCACTTAATCGAATCAACTGATTATGATAATAACTCGGGTGCTGATGCTGATGGTGATGGAAACAATGATGTAGATATTCTTCCATTGCACTTCTATGAGGTGGAAAAATATGATGTTAATAATCCTACCTTCAACGACCTTAGCACAGTAGGTACAGACTATACAGAATCAGTTGCTACCAGAGGCGACATTCCTCTTGTGACTGTAGATAAAGATCCTGCAAGCATCTTCTACTTTGCAGGTGCGGCTGCGGCAAGCCCATCATCTACCATGCCATCATCTACCATGCAGACTCAGGGGCTGTATGTCAAGGGGAATAAGATGACGGCTACACCAGGTGATGCTACATCATTCAATATTATTGATATCGGGGCTGGTATAGTAGCGCTTCAAGGAGGTGATTACTTCCTTAAATATGCTCAAACCAATCCAAAGTACGATTTGAAGTTTGATAACACGCTTTCTACCGTTGAGAGTACGAGGTGGTGTATGCAGCCTGTGCAGAAGGGTGCTACGGCTGGTAATGGTGAAATGCCACTAAAGGTTGCAACTAATAATGGTGGCGATGAGCATTACTATACTACCTTCTATGCACCGTTTGACGTTCTGCTGACAGGTGCAAATGACGTTGCATACATTATACCTCCAGGTCAGTGGCCGGCTATGACTACGGCATCAACACAGTATATATTGTACCCAAAGGAGATTGGTGAATACAATACTGCAGAAAGTGGCTGCCCTGAGAATTATAGAGGCAACAACCAGTTTGTCCCTGCGGGTACTCCTGTTATCATCCGCACAAAGAATACTAGTGGTGAAGTAACAATGGCTCTGCCTACTGCTACACCCTCTACAAGAATAACAACTGATCTCAGTGGTCAGTATCTGGAGCAGATGTTGACTCAAAGTGAAACCGAATACGTATTCGTCTTAGGGCGTTCTTACACTCACTCAGATCAATTCACATATAATGGAGGAACTGGAGTGGTTACACCTGCAGGACTTGAGTTCGATAGAGGTGTCGGCTTCTACAAGAATGCTAACAACAACCGTGAGAGTAATGCAACTAAAACGATGTGGACACGTAACAACAAGTATGTCTATGGCAACAAGATCTACTACCGTGCCGCTATTAGTAGCAGTGCTCCTGAGATGACACGTGGCATTGAGTTCGTTCCTATTATCTTTGATGATGAGTCTGAGGAAGAGTTAGATCCGGATGGCAGCAAGCTGCAGATGGCGGGTGACAACTGCATCTACGACCTGCAGGGCCGTAAGGTTGCGACAGAGGAACAGGTGAAGGATGGTACATGGCAACAGCGATTGTCGCCTGGTATCTATATTCTTAACGGCCAGAAGTTCAGCAAAAAGTAACTGGAAGCTATGGTATGATGGTGTATGCTGATTATCGGCATGATGCAAATTCAGTGAATTTGGTGACCAAATTAACTGAAATTGGTAATCAAATTCACTGAATTTGCTTGATAGGATGGCCGCTTTTAGATGATAATACAGCCTCAATGACCTGTATAAAGCATGCAATTCATTGTTTAATAGATGACTTTGAACGTCTTGGTGTCCATCAGATGACGGTCTGTCATCTTAATGTCGGGGATGACGGGCAGGCACATGAAGGCCATCGTGATGAACGGTGACTTCATCTTACAGCCGATATCCTTTACCTTCTCCTGGATGCATAGCGTGCGGAAGGCTATCTCGTGACCACTCATCGGAGCCATCAGACCGGCAATGGGCAGGGGGATGTCAAGCATGTCATAGGGTGTCACCACGACCTGTCCGCCTTGCATCTCGACAATACGGTTGATGGCCTTCACCAGATAGTCGTCGTTGGAGCCGATGGCCACAATGTTGTGACAGTCGTGGGCCACGGAGGCTGCTATGGCACCTTGCTTGATATTGAAACCGCGCACCAGTCCTACGACAGGCTTGGCACCCGGTACGTAGCGGTTGTACACCACAATCTTCTGCACCTCCGTCCACGGATACTGTGAGTCGAACAGGGGATTACCCGTGACCATCACCTCGTCGTGCTCCGTGAGCAGACTGCCATCGCCGGCATGGATGACATGAACGGTATCGCCGGCATGGATGTCCATCGCGATATCGTTGGCAGTGATGGGCGCTGCCACGAAGTTGTTGGGGAAGTCATAGTCCAGAATATAATCGTCTATATCATGACGGGAGGGCAGGCTGGCGTTGTAGTTGAACACCTCTTCTCCGCGAATCCATGTACTCTCGACACGGAAGTGTGGGGTGATATTGTCTACCGTGATGAAGGTGGCTGGGTCGCCGGCCTGCAATAGTCCCCAAGGCTGTTTGTAGTGCTTCTGGGCGTTGACGCTGGCAGCCTGTAGCACATCCCACAGGTCGTAACCATCGGCCAGGGCACGCTTCACAATGAGGTTGATGTGGCCACGCACGAAATCGTCGGGGTGACAGTCGTCGGTACAGAACATCACCATGTTGGGACTCTCGGCAATCAGCGGACTTAACAGCTTGTAGTCCTTGGCGGCACTGCCCTCGCGGATGATGACCTTCATGCCGGCTTTAATGCATGAACGGCCCTCGTCAATCGTGGAGCATTCATGGTCGGTGGTGATGCCTGCTGCGGCATATCGGTCGCGCTGCTGTCCTGTCAGTCCAGGGGCATGACCGTCTACGGGCTTGCCGTTTCGGAGAGCGGCCGTGATCTTGGCCATCACCTCCTTGTCGTCAGCCAGCACGCCGGGGTAGTTCATCATCTCACCAAGGAAACCGATGTCGTCGCGGGCCATCAGGGCTTCCGTATCCTTGACGTCAATCACTCTTCCGCAGGTCTCGACGTCGCCACCTACGGCCGGCACACAACTGGGCGCGCCAAACAGGAAGTTGAAGCGTGCCTCCTTGCCAGAGCGTATCATGTAGTTGATTCCCTCAACGCCTAAGACGTTGCCAATCTCGTGCGGGTCGGCAATGACACCGATGGTACCATGACTGACGGCGATGCGTGCAAACTTATGAGGCACCATCATGCTGCTCTCGATGTGTACGTGGCCGTCGATGAAACCGGGCATCACGTATGGCCATGGTTTTTCACGCTCGGGCAGCGCACAGCGATTCACCTCTACAATCTTTCCACCTTCTATCACCAGTTCACCGCCGAATATCTCGCGGCGTATCACGTCAACAATATGTCCTTTTATATGTTCCATACTCCTAACGGCCCTTTTTATTATTTTAATTTTTTAATTTTTTATTTTTCCCGTGGTCATTCTTCATCTTAATAAAGAAGATGATGGCGGCACACGTGGCTGTGATGAAGTTGGTGATGAAAAAGAAGATACCAACCTCAATGCCCTGGCGGATACACAGCATCAAGCCCTGACACATAAAACAAAAGCTGCCGACGGCCATCATGATGAAACCTGGCAGTGAAATGCCGTCTGTCTGGCGGGTACGGATAGTCTGAATAGCCTGTGGCAGATAGCCTAAGATGAGGCCGATGCTGCCTAACCATCCGAAAATCTGATATAACAAGTCCATAGTATAATGTTTTTAGTTATTTATAATGATGCCGCAAAGATACGAAATTAAAGTGAAAAGTGAATAGTGAAAAGTGAAAAATTTGCTTCCGCCGTCAAAAATTCTCAATTTCGATTAGTAGTTCTCGTTTTTTTTCGTATATTTGCAATCGGTAAATAACTAAATGCCTCAATGAACAAACAAAGAGTAATGAGTAAACAGTCTAATTGTATATAACTATGAAAAAAGTCTATAAGGCACATATCCTCTTTACGAAGGAAAAAAAACGTTTCGAGGTTTTTGAGAATGGCTATATTGCTGTGGAGAATGGTATCGTAGTGGCTGTCGCATCCAGTCTGGACGAACTCAACGCCCAATGTTCAATGTTCAATGTTCAATGGTCAATGGTCAATGTCAACGACGTAGTCGATTTTGGCAACCGTTTGCTGATTCCGGCCATGAACGACATGCATGTCCATGCGCCGCAGGTGCATAACCAGGGTGTGGCCATGGACCTGGAACTGTTGCCGTGGTTGCAGAACTACACGTTCCCAGAGGAGTCGAAATATGCTGACGTCCACTATGCCGAACGCATGTATCGCCGTTTCCTGCATACCCAGTGGCTATTCGGTACCATGCGTAGCGTCGTCTTCGGCACCATCCATACAGAGAGTACCCGACTGCTGATGAACCTGTACAAGGAGGCAGGCATGGGAGCCATGGTCGGCAAGGTGGCCATGAACCGCAACTGTCCTGAGACCCTCTCTGAAGACGTTGACGCCTACGTTGAAGGCCAAGAGTCCCTCATTGCGGATACTCAATTATCAATTCTCAATTCTCAATTTTCAATTCCCCTCGTCCGCCCCATTATCACCCCACGCTTTGTGCCGTCGTGTACACCGGAGCTGCTGAAGGCCTGTGGTGAACTGGCCAACAAGTATCAGCTGCCTGTTCAGTCACACCTGTCGGAGAACACGTCTGAGATAGCCTGGGTACAGGATCTGGAGAAAGAGAGCACCAGCTATGGTGATGCCTACAACCGCTACGGACTCTTCGGACAGACGCCGACCATCATGGCACACTGCGTGTGGACCAATGGCAGCGAACTGGAACTGATGAAGCGCAACGGGGTCATGGTGGCCCACTGTCCCACGTCGAACTTTAACCTGTCGTCGGGTATGGCACCCATCCGCACCTTCCTTGACGATGGTCTGCCCATCGGTCTGGGCAGCGACATCAGTGGCGGTCACGACCTGAACATGTTCCGCATGCTGGTTTATGCCATCCAGGTCAGCAAGATGCACTACCAACTCGATAAGAGCAAGGCCTTCCTTACCCTGCCCGAAATATTCTGGATAGCCACCAAGTCGGCAGGCAGCTTCTTCGGCAAGGTGGGCAGCTTCGAGCCCGGCTATGAGTTCGACGCCCTGGTCATCGACGATGCCGTGCTGCATCCTGACGAATACTCGCTGTTGCACCGCTTGGAGCGCTTCATCTACGTGGGCGATGACCGCCAGATTCTGCATCGCTTCTGCCGCGGACAGGAAGTGAAGGAACCGAAAGAGCTATAATCCCAAATTTATCATTGGAAATTAAACTTTTCCACCCTTTTTGTCTTTATCACGAATTGGAGAATTAGAGAATTTCTCTTGGTCGGAGCACGTCAGAACGAGGTCGCAAGCGACCATAGAATTTAGCGAATGGTCTACGTCACGATTGTTCTTTAAATTCTTAGCATCTTTAGATGCATCTCTCCTATGATATAATTCTCTAATTCTCAAATTCGTGATAAAAAAATATCTGGTGGGAAACGAATAAAAGAAGCGGTGCATCCAATTGGGTACACCGCTTTATGATAGGGATAAATCCGTGGTCGTTTATTCCTCAGCCTCCTTCTCGGCGGCGCGGAAGTTCTCGAGGTCCTCAACCTGGAAGGCCTTGATGTAAGCGCTCTTACCGAGGATGTCCTCTTCGGCCATGCGAACGTAGACGTTGGCACTCTTCTCGAAGAGTTCAGGAGCCTTGGTGGCGTCGCGCAGAATCAGAAGAGACATGACCAGCTCGGCAGTCATGTCGTACAGACGGCGAGCCAGGAAATCCTGGGCGTCCTGATTCTCCAGGGCCTTAACATTGGCGAGAGCCTCCTCGTAAACGGGGATGAGCTTCTCAACACGGGCCTTGAGAGCAGCGTTAGCCTCAGCAGGCAGCGCAGCCAGCATGTCCTTGATGTTGGCCAGCATGGTGCCGTTGGTGATGTAGCGGATAGCAGCTACAACCTGCAGCTGAGTGGTACCCTCGTAGATAGAGAAGATGCGGGCGTCGCGGAACAGGCGCTGGCTCTTGTACTCCATGATGAAGCCTGAACCACCGTGGATGCTGATAGCATCGTAGGCGTTCTGGTTGGCGTACTCTGAGTTCATACCCTTGGCCAGCGGTGTGAAGGCATCAGCCAGACGCTTGTAGGTCTTGCACTCCTGCTTCTCCTCGGGTGTGAGCTTGCGGTCGCGCTCGATATCTTCCAGACATTTGTAAACATCCACGTAAGCGGCTGTCTCATAGAGTAATGCACGACCGGCATCGAGCTTGGCCTTCATGCGGCTGAGCATGTCATACACAGCGGGGAAGTTGATGATCTTGTCACCAAACTGCTGACGCTCCTTAGCGTAAGCCAGTCCTTCGTTGTATGCCTCTTGCTCAACACCTACACTCTGTGCAGCGATACCCAGACGGGCGCCGTTCATCAGGGCCATCACGTACTTGATAAGACCCATCTTGGTGCTACCGCAAAGCTCGGCCTTGGCGTTCTTATAGGTGAGCTCACATGTGGGTGAGCCGTGGATACCCAGCTTGTGTTCGATGTGACGGACGTTCACGCCACCCTGGCGCTTGTCGTAGATGAACATCGACAGACCACGACCGTCCTTGGTGCCCTCCTCAGAGCGAGCCAGCACGAGGTGGATGTCGCTATCACCGTTGGTGATGAAACGCTTCACACCGTTCAGGCGCCAGCAGTTCTCCTTCTCATCGAAGGTGGCCTTCAGCATGACGCGCTGCAGGTCGGAACCGGCATCGGGTTCAGTCAGGTCCATACTCATACCCTCACCAGCGCAAACGCGGGGGATGTACTTCTGGCGCTGCTCCTCGCTACCGAACTCGTAGAGCGTGTCGATACAGCTCTGCAGGCTCCAGATGTTTTGGAAACCGGCATCAGCAGCCGAAATCATCTCGCTCAGCATAGAGAACACTGCGTTGGGCAGGTTCAGACCGCCGTAACGGCGAGGCATTGAAACACCCCACAGACCAGCTTTACGGGTGGCGTCGAGGTTCTCGTAGGTTTTAGAAGCGTAGATCATACGGCCGTTCTCGAGGTGTGGACCTTCGAGGTCGACGCTCTCTGAGTTTGGCTCGATGATATTGGCAGCCACGTCGCCAGTGATGTCGAGAATCTGCTTGTAGTTCTCGATGGCATCGCCCAGGTCAACGGGGGCGTAGTCATATTCTTTCGCATCAGCGAAACCCTTTTCTTTCAGCTCAACGATACGAGCCATAAGGGGATGGTTCAAGTAGAACCCGATCTCAGGATGATCGCTATAATAGTTTGCCATATTATTCCTTTTTATTGTTATAAAACTTGACTGACCATTTGAATAGTACTGCGGCAAGAATAATATCAATCGCACTCATCCACCATTTGTTGAATTGATGATTGATAGCGTAATAGTTCTTTGCCCATAATACTAAAAATAACAATACCCATATTACAATGAGAATGATTATTTTGCCAGTCTTGCTCATATTACTTCGAATTCTGCTTATAGTACTTAATCAACTTTGGTACAACTTCCTCCACAGTTCCAACAATCACATAGTCAGCGATGCGGTTGATAGGAGCATCTGGATCACAATTGATGCTGATGATGATGCCAGAGTCCTGCATACCAGCGATGTGCTGAATCTGTCCAGAGATACCACAGGCGATGTACACCTTGGGATGAACGGTCACACCAGTCTGACCAATCTGACGGTCGTGATCGAGCCAGCCAGCATCAACAGCAGCACGAGAACCACCAACCTCACCATGCAGCACCTTAGCCAACTGGAAGAGCATGTCGAAGTTCTCCTTGCAGCCCATACCGTAACCACCGGCAACAACGATAGGTGCACCCTTCAGGTTGTGCTTGGCAGCCTCTACGTGGTGGTCCAGAACCTTCACGACGAAAGCCTCGGGGCTTACATACTTAGAAACCTCGGGATATACAACCTCCTTGCGGCACTCGCCATCGTAGATAGCCTTCTGCATCACGCCAGAGCGGACAGTAGCCATCTGGGGACGGTGGTCGGGGTTCACGATGGTAGCCACGATGTTACCACCGAAAGCGGGGCGAATCTGATAGAGCAGATTCTCGTAAACCTTCTCGTTCTTTTTATCCTCATACGGACCAATCTCCAGCTCTGTGCAGTCTGCCGTCAGACCAGAGGTCAGAGACGACGATACACGAGGACCGAGGTCGCGACCAATCACGGTAGCACCCATCAGACAGATCTGCGGCTGCTCCTCCTTGAAGAGGTTCACGAGGATGTCGGTGTGGGGAGCTGAGGTGTAGGGGAACAGGTCCTTAGCGTCGAACACAAACAGTTTGTCGACACCGTAGGGGAGAATCTGGTCTTCCACCTTACCCTTGATGTCAGTACCGGCAACAATGGCGTGGAGCTCAACCTTCAGTTCATTGGCGAGCTTGCGACCCTTGGTCAGGAGTTCCTGGGAAACTTCTTGCACTTGTGTGCCTTCTATTTCGCAATATACAAATACATTGTTCATAATCTATTCTTTTTTAAGGAAACGAACTTTTCTTTTTTCTTTTGAAACGAATTAGAATAATTGGAACGAATTAGAACGAATAATATTTTTATTCTCATTCGTGGATTTAATAATTCTCATTATTCTCATTCGTTTCTTAAAAACTCCATTCGTTTCTATTAACCAATTATTTTCTCTTCCAGCACCTCCTTGATCATTCCTTCACTGTCTGCATCAGAGGCAGTGAGCGTCTTGCTTTCCTTAGCCTGGAACAC
>JAEEGH010002409.1_pt1 | contig 50795 bp, 50 predicted proteins | sample 9134181 | NCBI WGS metagenome assembly JAEEGH01 (sample SAMN16246544, study PRJNA631951) | gut metagenome | biome: gut microbiome; feature: rumen; material: DP-attached | host: Bos | place: Iran: Karaj | collected 2018-10
AATTGACATTGCATAACCGAAATTTGCAACTATTGAAGTGAGGTACAATATCAGATAATTTTTATTTATCTTGTCTAATGTGTTTTCGTAAAAAATTATAAGCTCTATGAATGAGATGAAAAACAAGGTCAAATATACGATTTTCAATGCCATAGCATTAGTATAAACCTTTTTTAAAAATCTTTCAGTTTATTTTTCTTTTTTATTGCACTATACTTTAGCAGAGAATTATCTTGGAGTAATTAAATGAAAAAATGTTTTGTAATAAGTTTTTTGTGTGTGTTTCTTGCAACGCAGTTTTTGTATGCAGAAGATTTTTCTGAAGCGGAGCAGAAAAAAATACGCGAATATCCGCAGTCTGTTGTCAATCGTATTGAAAAACATGATGTGAGAGATCTTATTCAAGATGAATATTTCTTACAAACTTTATCAGCCGAATTGAAGAACAAAACCCGTAAATCTGAAGATAAAGTCTATTTTTTCTACCTTATGTTGCAAAAGATAGGTTGGGCGTTTTGTGGAGGAATTCCGATTCCTTCTCCATTCGATTATGCTGGTTTTTCTATCCTGCATATTAACACACTGTATAGTTACCGTGAAGAACTTTCTTCGCTTGGGATTGATAGCAAGCAATTTTTTAATCTTGCTTTCAAGAATACTGATACAAAACCTATTCTTGCATCGTATGCATTTTTGCTAGGCTCGTTGCTAGAATCTGATGCATCTGTTATTTACAACATCTGTGAAAATGCTTATAAAAATGATTTTTTTGCCAAGCCGACGCTTTTCAGGGCAATCCTGATTCACAATATGATGCTTGTTTCGCCTGTAATGGTAATTACTACAGCAAAACAGAATTATGACGAATACAGTGATTTTGTCCTTTTTATACAAAAGATTTTTAATCAATATGAGCTTAAAGAAGAAGAAAAGGAAGATTTGATTTTATCAATTATTGTTGATGACAATTACGGCACTTTTATAACAAATAAAATTCTTGATGAAAAAAAAAGTGAAAATGATTTGTTTGTTCTGACTAGTGCAACATTGGTTGCAGTGCGCTTGAAATCAAAAGAGCTATTCCAAACATTTATTGAGTTATGGGAAACTCATGAAACAGAAGACTGGAAAAAGAAAATAATTACACAAATCAAAGCAAACGATTATAATGTTGAGTATTATTACGGAATAAATTTTCCTGACGGATATAGTTTTTCCAAATCGTGGGACGATGTGTCTTTGACCGCTTATGATAATGGATGGCTTTTTGAGTATAATGGTTATTCAGAATTTATTCCTAGAAATAAACCTTAAAGGGAAAAGATAAAAATGTTCATATTCTTTGGAACGCGGCGCACGACGGCGCATCTTGGGAAATACAAGATTTCGGGCACTTGCCCGCGGTGCAAAAACACAATTAATCTGCAAATCGTAAAAGAAACAGACTGGTTTACGCTCTATTTCATTCCGGTGTTTCCGATTCATGTTGCGCGCTACAAAATGTGCCCGATATGCTCTATTTCAGCTGAAATTTCAAAAGAAGAAGCAGAGCGGCTGCTTAATGATTAAACGTGTTCAGAACCCCGGTTAGTTTTTGAACACGTTCAGTCAGTGACTGGAAAGCTGTTCCTTATTTTAGATTGTAAAAATACAAACTAAATTTTAATTTTTTTGTAATTCTTGTGTTATAATTTCCATATAAACAAATAAGATTGGGGAGCTTTTATGTTCTATAAGAATTTCAAAACTGTAACTTATTGTGTTGCCGGCTGGGTAAACCGTGTAACTGAGGAACAGCTTAGAAAAGATGCGGATTTTTTTCAAAAATATGTAAAGCTTGACAAAATTTATCTTGAAACATACCGGGATGAATTTGCTGCGCGCGAAAAAATCGAAATGATAAAGCGCGTTATGAAAGAATACGGCATTGAAGTTTCAGGCGGAATTACAACCGTAACGCCTGATTTGAACGGTACAGACAAAAAGCGCCAGCGGCTTTTCAACACATTCTGTTACTGCAACGAACCGATGCGTGCGCGGCTCAAAGAAGTAAGTGAATATACTGCTTCGATGTTTGACGAGTTCATCATCGACGACTTTTTCTTTACGCAGTGTATGTGCGAAGACTGTATCCGCGAAAAAGGCAGCCACTCATGGAAAGATTTCCGCCTTGCCAAAATGCTTGAGGTTTCTGAAAATCTGATTATCAAGCCGGCAAAAGCTGTCAACCCGAACATCAAAATCATCATAAAATACCCGAACTGGCGCGAAAGCTTTCAGGAAACCGGCTACAATCCGGCTCAGCAGCGCGAGATTTTTGATTCTATCTATACCGGAACAGAAACCCGGCATGGCACGCAGCAAGACCAGCATCTTCCGCGCTATTTAAGCTATTCGCTTATGCGCTATTTTGAAAGCGTTGCGCCCGGCCGTAACGGCGGCGGCTGGTTTGACCCGTTTGACTGCGACAGAATTGACACTTATCTTGAGCAGGCTTACCTTACAGCTTTTTCAAAACCGAAAGAAATTATGATGTTCTGCTGGCCGGCACTGGCTGGCGACAAGCGCGCTACGCCGCTCGGCTTTATGTACGACAGGCTTGACAGAGTGCTCAGTCGCCTTGGAGAGCCGCGCGGGCTTAAGGTTTATATTCCGTTCAATTCGCAGGGCGACGACCACATCGAAGATTATCTCGGTATGACCGGTGTGCCGGTTGAGCCGGTCTGCGACTTTCCTGAATTCGATGCTGATGCTGCTGTCAGCCGCAAAGTTATGGTTACGGCAGCCTCTCTTGAAGATTCCAAAATTGTGGAAAAATTCTGCCGTTTTGTTGAGGCGGGCGGACACGCAATTGCAACTTCAGGCTTTATGATTGGTGCATTACAGAAATTCCCGGAAATTGCAGAACTTACAAGTGTGCGCTACACAAACCGCCGCCTCACTGCGGATGAGTTCCAGACTCCGGGCGAGATTCCGCATTTTAAGAATTATGTAAAATCTAAAGAGCCGGTTGAGTTTCCGCTGCTTGAACACAGAAACAATGCTACCTGGTCAATTATGAACGCAGGGCATGGTGAATATCATGAAAGCATTCTCTGCTACGATACTTACGGCAAGGGTCGTTTTACTGTGCTGAATCTGCCTGAAATGCCGTCGAAGCTCTACAGTCTGCCGCCTCAGGTTCTTACCGCAATCCGGAAAGAACTTGATGTTTCCGGTATCTGGATAGACGGAGCGGCTGGTGTCTCGCTTTTCACTTATGACAACAAAACTTTCGGGCTTTACTGCTACGCCTGGGACGGCTGCGCGCCTCAGGATATTCAGCTGCACATCAAGGGCAATGCAAAAGAGCTTGTGCGCATTCCTGACAGCGATACACCGGTTATGTGGAAGCCGCAGTCGTTTAAGCCGCTGTACGTAAAAGACGTTCTTTCATCCGGCGGTGGAAGTAAAGCTTTCGGGCAGCCTGAAACCGTTTTCTACGCTCATGTAACTCCGGGAGAGTTTGATTTCTTCGAGATTGTGGAATAAAATATTGGTAAAAGGAGGTCATATAAATGGCAGGAAAAGGAAAAGATTATTTTGGATTACCATGGCTTATAAGCCTGATTCTCGCAATCATTCCGGTAACATCATGGTTGTTGGGTGTAGCAACAAGATTTAATGAAGGTAAATACCTTGCAGGTCTGCTCCGCCTTGTTCTTGGCTGGAACATCATCTGGATTCTTGACATCATCTGCGTGCTGTTAAAGGGAAAAATCCTTCGCATTCTTAATGTTTAATCTATAAAAAGTTAATAGAACAAGCGTGTCTGCCGCGGGCTAAAGTCGCGGCGGCTGCCTTGTTGCACCTTCCAAATTACAACTCAAATTACAACTTTTTGCATATTGTTTTTCCATTAGATTAGGGGAATAATTAGATAACCAAAGGCAGCCGGTGCCGTCAAAACAATTCAGGAGGCTGATTTTATGATTATCGAATTATTCTTATCTCTAATGGTTCTTTGTTTTACTGCTACAATATGCAGTCTTTTTAGTGGTGGATTCGTCTGGGAATTTATAGAGCCCGTGTTGCTGCCTGGCGTTGTTGCAATTCTTGCTTTAATGATTGTTATCAGCGGATATGGAAAATCATTCCTCAAGATTTTCTCTTCATCAAAGAAAATCAAAGAAACAGATTTGTCTGGTTTGAAAAAAACTGAAACAGCTTTGAGTTATGTTTTTAAATGTCTGGGATTAATCTGCTTTTTCTTTATGATTATTGCTGGAATTTACTTTTATCTGAATTTTTTTGATACACAAACCTTAGGTCCGAATCTAGCAACGATTTTCTGCTCACTCTACTATTTTGCATTCTTTGGAATGATTTTCCTTACATTGAAGGGAAAGCTTAGAATTCAGATAATCAATTTTATGTCTGATGAAGTAGGGACGGAAACAATAATTCCTATTTCAAAGAATCAAAAAATCCTTAGTGTTATAAAATGCATAATTTCAATCGCATTAATTATTGGACTTTATTATCTGATAGTTTGTACAAGTACTGCAAATAATAAAGATATAAATCCATTGAGCTTTGATTATTTAATTGATCTACCGGGATTAATGTATATTTTTATTCCGCCATTTCTTTTGCTTGCAATTTCAGGAAATTTCAAGCACTTTTTCAGAGCTCTGAAGTTTGTCGCAAAAAATTCAAGGCTTTCAGTTTCGCAAAAAGCAATTTCATTAAATTCAATTCAGACTTTGCAGATGATTCTTCTTCTGGACGGAATAATGTGTACTCTTGGCGGTTATATGGCGATTATGGTTAATCTTGAAGATAAATCTGCGCTTGGAATTAATTTCATGCTTGCAAGCCTTCCTCTGATTTATGCATTATTTATCAATCTGATTCTTCTTCCACTTGAAAGTAAGATTTCATTACTTTGTGATTCGGAATAACAGATGATAAAAGATTTGATTCTTGTGATTGCAGGAATTATGATTTTCATGATTCCTGCAATTCTGCAAAAACAAAAGGATTTCTCAAAAGCGGCAGTTTTAAGCGGAAGTTTTGTCACAATTGTTAAACTTGTGATTCTAATTTCTGAGATTGAACATAATCTTTCAGCAAATAACGGCGCTTATTCTGGTTATACAAATTCTGCTTTTCTGCTTATGGTTTTTGTGAACTTCCGGCCGATGTTGCTTGGTATTCTGATTAAATTGCTTCTGCTGCCGTTTGAGAAAAACCAGACAGCGGGTGACGATTCTGGCGCGGCTCCGTCTGCTGAAAATCCAGAAGCCGGATCCGCTGAACATTTTGCTGTGCTTTCTCCGCGCGAGAAAGAGGTGGCGCGTCTTGCAGCCCGCGGTTATTCCAATGCTCAGATTGCAGAAGAATTGTACATCAGCGTAGAGACCGTAAAACGCCACATGGCGACAATCTTTGAAAAGCTTAACATCAAATCCAGAAAAGATTTAGGGCAGCTCTAAGTGTTTGGGCTTAACTGCTGCTTCTGCCTGTCAGATAAAGCGAGGCAAGAATCAGCACTATGCCCAGAATAATGTGCAGCGACAATGTTTCAGCGAACACAAGCACACCGACCATTGTACCGACAATAGGCTCAACTGTTACAAGAATTGCCGCGCTGCCTGTTTTTAAGCCTTTTAAGCCGAAAGTGTAGCAGAAGTAGGGCAGAATTGTGCAGATTACGGCAATGCCGCATAAAAGCAGCGCACTTTGTGAATTGCGGAGCATTTCAATTTTAGAAAGATTGCAGAAAGGCATAATTGCAAGCGTTGAAAAAACAAATGTGTAGAAAATAACCGTAAGCGTGTCATATTTTTTCAGCGCATAATTACTGAAAATAGAATAAAGCGCGTAGCAGAAGCCGGCAGAAAGCCCTATTAAAAAGCTTTTAAGTGGCAGCCTGAAACTTCCGCTCTGGCTGAAGATGCCTGAAACAAGCACACAGCCTGTGACTGTAAGGCAGATTGCGGCAATTTTCAGCGCGTTAATTTTTTCTTTGAAGAGAAGTGCCGAAAACAGAAGCACAAACACCGGTGACGTATACAGCAGAATAACGGCTATTGACGGGCCGCATTCAATGATTGTCCTAAAATAGCAAAGCGAGAACAATGTGAGGCTGATGATGCCGGTGCCGATGAAAATCCATAAGTCTTTTAGTTTTATCTTAAGAAGTTTCGGATTGGTAGCAAGTATAAAGATTGCCAGAATAAAGCTTGAAATCAAGACGCGGAAAAAAAGAATCGTTTGCGGAGTAAAACCCGCTGCCGAGAGCGGCTTAATAAATAAGCTTATTAGTCCCCAGAGGAAACCTGCGGCAATTGTTGACAGAACAAACTTCATAATGCTAAGAATGATGAAGTTTTGATTCTGTGTCAATCGACGGGTTCGAAAACTGAAGTATTCGAACACGTCTAATTGCAGGGGTTTTCCTAAAGCTATGTGACAAATTCGCAAAAAAACATATAATAGAACTATGGCAGAATTTATCTCTTCTTTTATAACTGGTTTTCAGTCTGTGGTAAAAAATGACCTCAGCCTGCGTTTCCCGAATCTTAAAATCATAAACCTTTTTGACGGGCTTGTTCATTACCGTTTTGACGGCGATTCGCGGGAGCTTGAAAAAATCATCTATTTTAATAATACATTTTTTGTGCTTAAGACTATGAAAGGAAAGAACCTTAGTTTTCCGCAGCTTGTAAATTCTGTCTGTACGTCTAAGAATTATTTTCTTGTGAACAAGGGAAGCTTCCGCGTGCGCTTTCAGAACGAAAACCAGTTTGCAAAGGTTGATAAAAACCATACACGCCGGGCAGAAGAGTACATTCTGAAAAATTCCAGGCTTAAGCTCGACAGGCTTTCTCCCACAAACGAGGTTTGGTTTTCTATCCGGCGGGAGGGTTTTGCGTTTTGCGGCGAACTCATTTCAAAACGGGAATTTACGGAAAAGAATCTGAACAAAGGCGAGCTGCGCCCGGAAATTGCGTATTTAATCTGCTGCTTTGCCGGTATTCAGCCTGACGACACTATACTTGAGCCTTTCTGCGGTTACGGTGCTATTCCGGTTCAGCTTGCAAAAAAGTTCAGGTTTCAAAAGCTTTTTGTCAGCGACATTGACGGAGAAAAGGTGCAGCTTACCGGCGCACGCAAACAGCTTTCTGCCCCGGACATAGACTGCCGTGTTGCGGACGCCCTGGTTCTGCCTCACATAAAAGACGGTTCAATTTCGCTTGTAATTACAGATCCGCCGTGGGGCTATTATGAAGAAATGCCCGACATCGAAGGTTTTTATCGGAAGATGTTCGCTTCTTTAAAGCGTGTGCTTGCGGACGGCGGTAGGGCTGTAATTCTTTCAGCCCGAAAAGAAGAGCTTGAGCGTTCTGCCGCTGCATGTAATTTTGAAATAAAAGACAGCCTTCATACGCTTGTAAACGGCAAGAAGGCTGGCGTTTATCTTATTTGTGCGGCTTAATGCGGCAGAACTTGCCGGTCAGCCGTTCACTTTAAGCGGGCTTTGACAATTCCTGCTGCTTTTTTGACGAGCGGCCAGATTACAGAGTCTTTTGTTGCCAAAAGAAGCACAACACCGGCGGCGGCAAAGATTATGCCTGAAACCGCCACAGGAATTCCATAAGAAACCCAGCGGCTGTGCCCTTCAAAAGCTTTAAGAAGCGGCGCGTGTACAAAATAGACCGGCACGGCGGCAGCAGCAGAGAACAATGCGATTTTCAGTGTATACAAGACTGAAGCAGACAAAATATGCTTTGCGTCTACGCTCTGTTTGCGGAAAAGCAGCGCAAACAAGATGAGCGTGTTCACGGCGCTTGCAATTGAAAGCGCAAGCGCAATGCCTTCGCCGCCCATCGGAATTGAAAGCACATAAGCAAGCGCAATGTTCACCACAACGTTGATTATGCCAGCAACGGTTGGGCTTACGGCATCTTCCTGCGCATAAAACGAAGGCGAAAGAATGCGGTTGAGCGCAATGAACACAAGCCCGATTATGTGAAAGTGAAAAACTGCGGTTGTCGTGTCAATCGATTTTTCGTTGAAACGGCCCGTGGCGAAAAGCACCGCAACAAGGCTCCGCTTCATGATGATGCAGTACGCCGTAACAGGAATCGAAATCAAAATCATGATTTTGAGCGCGTTTGTGAGCATCTTGTTGAAGTCAGCCCATTCCTTTTGCTTCGCAAAGCCTGTCAAATCAGGCAAAATCACCGTGCCGATTGTTACCGCAAAAATGCCGAGGATAAGTTCCTGCAGGCGCAGCGAATACTGAAGGCTTGAAACAAGCCCTTCGTTGACCTTGTTCGCAATGGCTGTAGAAAAAATGTCGTTGAGCTGGTATGCCGCCATTCCGACAATCGTCGGCGCGATAAGCTTGAGCACGCGCCTTGTACCCGGGTTTGTAAAAGCCTTCTTGAGCGAAGTAAGCGAAACCGTCCAGTTGGTCTTTAAGACGAAGGGAAGCTGAAACAAAGCCTGAACCGTGCCGCCTGTAACAACGCCGATTGCCATGGCGCGTGCCGGGTTTGCCGTGTGCGGCGCAAAAATGTATGTAAACGCGATTACAATTCCGTTAAACAGAATCGGCGTAAAGCCTGAAGGTGAAAAAATCTTTTCGCCGTTCAAGATGCCTTGAAAAAATGCGGCAATTGAAATTACGGCAAGATACGGAAACATCATCCGCGTAAGAATTACAGCCTCGCCGAATGAATCGATGTCATATTTCTTGAAGCCGTAGAAAATGCGCAGGATGAGCGGCGTAAGGAACATGCACAAAACTACAAAAGTGGTGACAAGAAAGCAGAGCAGCGTAAAAGTTGAAGAGATGAACTCCTGCGTCGTTTTTTTGTCTTCGTCCGTGCTGTTGGTCTTTAGGTAGCTCTTGAAAGTCGGGATGAACGCCACCGAAATTGAATTTTCAGCAAAAAGCCGCCTGAAAAGGTTCGGCACAAGAAACGCTATTGAAAAAGCATCTGACTGGCTAGAAGTGCCAAGAAAATGCGCCTTCGTCATTTCGCGGATTAAGCCGAGAATTCTTGAGCCGAGCGTTAAAACTGAAAGTGAAAGGCCTTTTGCCGCTATTGAGCTTGTCTTTTTGGGATTTTCCGTATTTTTTGTTTCGCCGTTATTTTTCATGATATGCACAGCATATAACTATTAGAAAATAACGGCAACCAGTTTTATCTGCAGATTAAAAAGACTTTATTTCTGCCGGAATTATTTCTCCATTGACATAAAAGGAAATCTCGAAATCAGCTTCATTTTTTTCTTTATTTATGGTTATCAATGAAACAGAGTCTTTCCCTTTAGGTGTTTCTACAACTTCAAAAAACAGCGCTTTGTTTCCTAGAATTTTAAATGGATTACTTGCAAAAGACATGTTGTCTGGAATCATCAGAAGATAAGCATCATTTGTTGTCATATTCTTCTGATCAAAATAATGGTGGAAATAATCTTTTGGTGTTTTGCCTGAAAAATTCTTTCTTGTCAATCTTATGAATTTTTCAAAATCTTTTTCACTTGTTATTTTGTATACTTGATAATTCTTGTTATGAAAATTCTCTTTTTTTACATTATAGCTCAAGGCAGAAAGATAGGCACGGTTTTCTTCTGAAAAGTCATTTGCGTTAAAAGTAACTGAAGGCGATAATGAAATTTCAAAGGCTGCATATTCATTTTCTTCGATTATGTTATTATTGTTGTAATCCACAAAAAATGAGAAGCAGATTTTTCCGGCGAATTTGCCTGTCGGGTCTGTCAGTTTTCTGACTGGAATTATACATGAATTGCTTTTGTTTATTCTTCTGGTTTTATAAACGTAATGAAATGTAAAAGGTTCATTTATGCTAAGAGAATATCCTTTTTCCGGATCTAAATCATATTCAGCCAGAGCTGAACCTGTACAGAAAATTTCGGTTTCATCTTTATTAACCGGAAATTGATACTTATTCATAAAATCTGTATTGTAATATGCAAAAAGATAGACAGCATCATCTGGAATGATATTGTCTATGCATATATCAAACATGTAATTATCCAGAACAATATTTGCATTTTCAGAAATTTTAAGATTTTTATCTCCTTCTTTAATTGTAATCAAATTAGAAAGAGATCTTTCTGATGAAGTTTTATCTTTGGCTGAAATATTCAAAGATACCAGCATTAATAGAATAACAATAAATAGTACTAAAAACGATTTTTTCATAAGTTCTCCAATCAAAATTTATCTAAAAATTTGCAGAAGTAAATAAGTGATTTACTAACTTATGAGAAAGTTACATTATTGTAACATTCTTTGTCAAGTAACATGATGGAGAGTCTAAATCGAGATGGTGTTGTTCTGTTCAAGCATCTGGTCAACAAAGCTTACGGCGGCGGCTATTTCATCTGCATCGGGGTGGCCTTTGCAGAGACCGCCCACAAGCTTGAACGGCCCGAAAGTGTCAAAGCCTTTGCAGCTGTAAACGCCGACAACGGAAGCGTTCTTCTGTGCAAGAAAATGTTCCATGTCTTTTGCGTAATTCGGGCTGTCTTTGCCGCATGTGTACATAAGAAAGACTTTCAGCCTTTCCGGCAGATTTTTCGCTATAAAAGTATATATGGATTTATGAAAATTGCCGTAAAAAATGCCGGACGCAATGCCCACAAGGTCGTAGCCGACAAGAGAAATCATCAAGGCGTTTGTTGTATCAATCAGCGTAATTTCTGGGTGCTTTTCGGCAATTGCCTTTACAAGCTTTTCTGTGTTTTTGTGATGAACTGATGCATAAAGAATTGCTATTCTCATAAAGAAGCTCTTTGAACTGAAAATAAAGCCGGCAAATTTGCCGCTGATTCGAAATTATCGGAAAATCGGGTTATTGTAAAGATGAAAAGCGCGTATATTGTGCCATAAATTCAGTTTAAAATAGAAAATAAAGATTGTAAAAATAGCAGAGAAACTATAGAATTTAGCCATGAACAAGAAGCCTCTTGGTTTGTTCGTGAACGGCATTGAGACTGAATACGGGCTGCCGATTCTAAAAGGAATAGACAAATATTGCTCGCAGAATAATGTTGATTATTATGTTTATCTCATTCAGTCTCAGGAGCTGCCCGAACGGAGAAGCGACAATTTTACAAAAACTCAGATTGGCCTTGCATCGATTTTCAATAAAAAGACCGTTTCTGCTGTTTTGACCACAGCAACTTCATGCAATGTCTTTGCCACAAAAGAGCTGTACAATCAGTTTTTAAAGAAGCTGACTGTGCCCGTTGTGAGCATCGGTGTAAAGATTGACGGCATTTCAAGTGTTTTCATCGATAATTACTCGTTGGCAAAAGAAATGACGGAACATTTCATAAAGTGCCACAATGTAAGAAAATTTCTTCTGATAAAAGTGAATGTAGTTATTCCTGATATGGAAGAGCGTATTTCCGGGTTTTATGCTGCATTAAAAGAGGCCGGAATTCCAAAAGAGAATGTCACCGTCGTCGAAAGTGATTTCAATTACGGTTCTTTGTCTGAGCTTTTAAAAGAATATAAGACGAAAGACGACTGCTGCTTCGATTCTGTAATCTGTGTTGATGATGTTCTTGCAATTGAATCAATGGAATATTTTGAAAAAGCTGGAATCCGCATTCCAGAAGAGCTGAAATTTGCAGGCTTTGACGATTGCGCTGCCTCTTTGCAGACGCGCCCGCCTTTGTCAACCGTAAACCAGCAGCTTGGTGAACAAGGCATTGAAGCGTGCCGTACAGCTTTTGAATGCTTTGAGCAGTCTGAGCGCACCGGCAGCTATGTTCCGAAACACAGCATTGTGCAGGGGCATATAAAGTACAGACAAAGCTGCGGCTGCACCAAAAATGCAAGGCTGACGCAAAAAGAAAAAGACAGCCAGTCAATTCTTGCAACGAATTATTATCTGCTCAGGCAGAAAATTCATCTTTTGCAGAAATGCCTTCAAAATTCAAGAACAACAACCCGCTTAGATGACTTGAAGCAGATGCTCTATAACGAGCTTATTGAGCTTAGGGTTCCTTCTTGCACGATTGTGACTTTCAACAAACCGATAGAGAACAATTCTGACGCAGATTATAAACTGCCGGATGAAGCATGTGTTTTTCTGCATGTTGATTCACGGCAAAAAGAATATGTTCCGCAGTCTGAAATCGAATTTAACCCAAATGAAATGATGCTGCCTGAAAAATTCAATGGAACAAATCATTTGCATGTGTTTACTTCGCTTTCAAACGAGCGCTATCAGTTCGGCTATGTTGTCTATAACCCGAACAGCTTTGATTTTATTCTTTATGCAACTTTTACAAACATAATTACAAATGCGATTGCCTCAACTTATGAATTGTCCGCGCTTTCGTCGAAAAAAGACGCGCTTGAATCTGAATCTTACACCGATGAACTGACCGGCATATTCAACAGGCGCGGCCTTGCCGTTTATGGGCAGAATTCCATAAATCAGTCGCTTGTAATGCATGACGGCGGGCTTGTAATTTTTGCTGATATGGACGACCTGAAAGTGATAAACGACACTTTTGGGCATGAATCTGGCGACGAAGCAATCAAAGCCGAAGTAAAAATTCTAAGAGATGCTTTCAGAACTTCTGATATAATCGCACGGTTCGGCGGCGATGAATTTGTTATTGTTGCACCGAAGATGACGATGGAATATTTTAAGCAGCGCTGCGCCAGAATCGATGAGATGAGCCGCCGCTGGAACGAAAAATCTGGTAAAAAATTCACTTTATCAATCAGCCTTGGTGCAGTTGAATTCAGCGGCGGCAAGTCTGACCTTACGGAGCTTATTGCCGAAGCAGACAAAGCTCAATATGAAGTGAAAAAAGAGCACCATAAACGGAAAAGAGCCACAAATTAGGTTGCACGGAAGTAAGTGCTTTGCCACAAGTCTTGCGCGCTATATTTTTAGACAAGGAGCATATTTTATGCCGCACATTACAGTTCAGATGTATCCCGGACGGGATGACGCAAAAAAGAAGAAGCTTGCCGACGAGCTTGTAAAAGCCGCAAGCGCAGCTTTGGATGTTCCAGAAAAGAGCTTCTCTGTAAGCATTTTGGATGTTCCGCAAGAAGAATGGACTGAAAAAGTTTATAAAAACGCCATAGACCCTGAAAATAAGACAATTTACAGACGGCCGGGCTATTGAGCGCGCGGCTAAGGAACGAAGATGATTCAGTGTGTAAAGACAAACGGCTTTGAAATGGAATATTTGCAGTTCGGGCGCGGCAAAAAAACGCTCGTCATTATTCCGGGGCTTAGCATAAAAAGCGTGCTGCTTTCTGCTGATGCAATTGAAAGCGCATACGCTGGTTTCACCGAAGAATTCACGGTCTATCTTTTTGACAGACGGAAAGAAACCGGCGGCCGCTATAAGATAAAGCAGATGGCACGCGACACAATCGCCGCAATCAATGCTCTGGGGCTGAAAAACATCTGTCTTTTCGGCACGTCGCAAGGCGGAATGATTTGCCAGTTTATAGCCGCGCTTGAGCCGGAACTTGTAAAAAAGATGATTCTCGGCTCAAGCGCGTGTAGCGTAAAATTCAGCAAAGACGCTGCGCCTGTTTTGTGGATTGATTACGCAAAAAAAGGCGACGTGCCGGCTCTTGTAAATTCATTCGTAGATTTGTGCTACTCAAAAGCAACAGCCGACGCATGCCGCGCCGCCGTGCTTGAAGCGCACAAAAACGTAACGCCAGAAGAGCTTAGAAAATTCATTGTGCTTGCAAAAGGCACAAAAAACTTTTCAAGCGTGCGCGCACTAAAAAAGATAAAATGCCCTGTTTTTGTAATCGGCTCAAAAGCTGATAAGGTGCTCGGCGGCGGCTCTTCTGAAACGCTTGCGGAAAAGCTCGACTGCAAGCTCTTTATGTATGAAGATTTCGGCCACGCGGTCTACGATGAAGCGCCTGATTATAAGCAGAAAATGCTGGAATTTTTCGCTGACGGAGCAGATGGGGCCTCGCTTTCAGCATCAGGACAGGAAAATGACTGAGCTTGAGAATAAGATTTTCGACATTGTGCGGAAAATTCCGCGCGGAAAGGTTATGACTTACGGGCAGGTTGCAACTGCTGCAGGCGATGCAAATCTTGCGCGCGTTGTCGGCAACACAATGCACAAGAACCCTGTGCCATTTTTTGAGCTTGCGTGTGAAACCGGCTTTAATTGCAAAGAGCGCGCTTCTGCTTCTGCCGTTGCTGCAGATAAAGCCGCCGCTGATGAAGCGTTTGCGCCTGTGCCGTGCCACCGTGTCGTAAATGCAGCAGGAAAGATGGGCGCAAATTTCGGGCTTGGCGGCCCTTCGGTTCAGGCCAAAATGCTTGAAAGAGAGGGTGTTGAAGTGCGCGGCGGCAAAATTGACTTGAAAAAATACGGCATAAACGGAGATTCAGCAAATGATTAACGGAATAACCCACATCTCGATGAAGTGCCGCGGCGAAGACGGGCTTAAAAAGGTGCTCGCGTTCTATGTAGATTTGCTCGGCATGAAGGTTGTGCGCAAATGGAACGAAGGGCTGATGATTGAGACCGGCAACTGCCAGATTGAGATTTTCACCAACCTTGAAGGCAATCCTGAAACAGGCATAATCCGCCACATTGCGCTAGATGTCGATGATTCGGCGTTTTATGCTGAAAAGTGCAAGGCCGCCGGTTACGAGGTTTTCCAGCCGCCAAAGCAGATTGAGCTTGGCGGTCAGAAAGCGGTTATTTCTTTTTGCTACGGTCCTCTCGGCGAGCAGGTGGAGTTCTACCAAAAGCTGTAAGCCCCATGTCACCCCGAACTTGTTTCGAGGTCTCATTTTGAGCAGATTCCGTAGCATTCGGAATGACAGCAAATTTAGTCTATGCTTTCAAGGCCGGTGCCTTCGTCAATGCCCATCATTATGTTCATGCACTGAACGGCCGCGCCGCTTGCGCCTTTTCCGAGATTGTCAAAGCGCGTAGTCACCATAATGCGCTCGTCGTTGCCATAAACGAAAATCTGCATACTGTTCGTTCCTGCAAGCGTGTTCGCCGGAATGAACTGTTCTGTCAATGTTCCTTCGCCCATAAAGCCAGCAACTTTAACGAATTTGCAGCCCTCATAATGAGCGGCGAACATTTCCCATACATCATGCGCCGTCACCTTTTTGGCGAGCAGGCGCGAATGAAGCCCGATTGTTACGGTCATGCCCTGAAAATAATCGCAGACATAAGGGTTGAAGATCGGCTCAAATTCAAGGCCGCTGATTTTCTTGATTTCCGGCAAATGCTTGTGCTGCTGCGTCAAAGCATAAAGGCGCGGCGAATCAAGCCCCTTGTCGCGGTCTTCGGCTTCATACTGTGCGATAGCTTTTTTGCCCGCGCCAGAATAGCCGCTTACCGCATGAATTGACACAGGGTAATCAGCCGGCATAATTCCCGATTTTACGAGCGGATAGCAGATTGCGACAGAGCCGCTTGCGTAGCAGCCCGGTACGGCAACTCTGTTTGAGTGCGCAATCTTCTCGCGAAAAGCTTTGTCAAGTTCCGGAAAGCCGTAAGCCCAGTCGGGGTTTATGCGGTGCGCCGTCGATGCGTCTATAATTCTAGTCTTTGGGTTTGTACAAAGCTCCGCCGATTCATTTGCGGCTGCGTCCGGCAGGCAAAGGAACGTAAAGTCAGAAGCGTTAATCATCTTGGCTTTTTCGGCCGGGTCTTTGCGCTTGTCTTCGTCAATGGAAATAATTTCAATGTCGCTGCGCTTTTCAAAGCGTTCAAAAATCTTAAGGCCAGTAGTGCCTTCTTTTCCGTCAATAAAAATTTTGTAGCTCATGTTCAGAGTATACAATTTTTGGTGGCAATAAGTAAGTGGCATTTTCAGTTTTTTATACTATAATGGAAAGCGCTTGAAGCTTCAGTTTACGGTAATACTGAAATTGCTACGATGCAAATCGCATTATTTGAAATAATAATTGAAAAGGAAGGAACTATGAAAGTCGGAATAATCGGTTTTGGCAGCATGGGCAGCATGATTGCGCGGAAGTTGCTTGAGCATAATGTGATAAAGCAGGCTGATTTGGTTTGCGCCAACAGAACATTGTCTAAAATGAACGATTTTAAGAAGCTGTACCCGGACTGTACTGTTACAGACGACAACAAGCTTGCGGCAGCGGCTGACGTGGTTTTTGTGTGCATCCGCCCTGCCGAGCTTAAGGAAGTGCTTTGCGGAATTGCGCTGGCTGTTTCAAGCAGTACTCTCGTAGTTTCGCTTAACGGCAGCGTGATGTTCAGCCAGCTTGAAGCCGTGCTTGCAGAAAAGACCAAAATCGCCAAGGTTATTCCGTCTGTCAATGCCGAAGTCGATTATTCTGTCAGCTCGGTCTGCTACAATCAGCTGGTTACGGTGCAAGACCGCGAAAATCTTGAAACGCTGCTCAAATCGTTCGGCACTGTTACAGAAGTTGCTGAAAACGAAATGGGCATGGCTTCTGAATTGACAAGCTGTATGCCGGGCTTTATCGCCGCTATTTTTTCGGTGCTTGCTGAAAAGGCGCAAGCCCACACAAGTTTGCTGCCTGCACAAATCGAAGCTATGCTTGCGCAGACGCTTGAAGGCACGGGCAAGCTGATAAACCAAAAAGGCTTGAGCTTTTCAGACGTTCTGGCGCGCGTGGCTACAAAGGGCGGCATCACCGAAGTCGGCGCAAGCGAAATCTTTGAAAGCTTCGGCAATACGGCTGCTGCGGTTTTTGACAAGACTTTAGAAAAGCGCGCGTCCGTCACCGAAAAAGCCAAGCAATCATTTTAGCGCACTTGTGTCGCTGTTCCAAGAAGCACTTCTGCCGGAATGTGAAGCCCTGTTACCAGCTTTCGTATCATCGAAATGCTCAAATCTCTTTTGTGAGAAAAAATTTCAGAAACCCTTGATTTGCTTCCCAGATACTGAACCATATCTTCATTTGAAAGATTTTCCTGTTCCATGCGGAATTTTATCGCAGAAACCGGGTCAGGTGCTTCTATAGGAAAATGCTCCTGTTCATATAGTTCAACTAAAGCAGCAAGCAGTTCAAGCTCATCTGCTTCTGGTGTTCCTGGCTCAGCATCAAAAAGTTCCTCAATTCGTTTAAGGGCTTCGTTATAGTCATTTTCTGTTTTCAAAAGCTTGTTATAAGACATTATACTTCCTCCGCATTGATTTGATCATATTCTGAATGAGTTCCGGCGAACCTGATGAACACTGTCTTTGAACCATAATTAATTCTAACAATCAGCCGACGCTTGTTCCCGCAAATATTAAACACGACACGGTTTCCTTTCAAAAAACTTGCTGAGCGGTATTTTTCTTTTATATCAGCTGGAGCATTCCATTGCGCCTTTTGCGCTTCTGCAAACCACGCTTTTAGCGGCTGCTCTGTCTCTGGGTTTTTCTGCCAGTAATCGCTCAATGTTTTTCTGGAAATTACATGCATAACTATACTTTAGTTCCCAATTTGGGAATTGTCAAGAAACACTTTTTTAACCAAGCTCAAGCTTAGCGCACAATTTCGCCGCGGGGGCCGCTTCGGATTATCTTTAGATGGCTGTTCGTGATTTTTTGCAGGAACGTGTCATCATGGCTTATCACAATCATCGGGCAGCTGATCTCTGAAAGTGCGTCTTCCAGCGCAAGCACGCTCGTAATGTCCATGTGGTTCGTCGGCTCGTCTAAGACAAGCAGAGAAAGAGGGTTCAAAACCGCCATAGAAATCATCAGCTTGCGCAATTCGCCGGGGCTTACTGAAGCTGCACCGCCTTGCAAGCTTTCTGGCTCGCTGCCAAGACGGAACAGCGTTGAAAGAACTTCGCCCTTTTCTTCTTTATTAAGCGATTTGTATTTTGCAAGCACTTCGGCTTTTTCTTTGTCAGAAATTTCTTGCGGCAGATACATTAGCTCGATTTTACTGGCTTTTTGAGCTGAATTCGCGCCGGATTCTCTGATTTTGGAAATCACATGATTTATGAAAAGCGTCTTTCCTGCGCCGTTCTGGCCTGTTATGGCGATTTTCGAGGCAGGCTTTATCTCGATATGCGGCACATGAAGCGTGTAAGTGCTGCCGCTTGTGCCCGCGCCGCCAGCTTCATCAGCACCGCCGGCAATAATATCAGTTTCTTCTATAACAAAAGTCTTTGCAAAGTCGGTGCTGCTTACAGAAAAGCCCTCTTTACGCTTCAAAGCTTTTTTCATCGCGTCGCGGCTCTGCAAAGTGCGCTCCATCTGGCTTTCAACATGCGCTTTCAGGTCGGCGGTGGTGCGGTCTGCGCCCGAAACGCGGAGCTTATCAATTTTCAGTTTTGCATCGTGGTCTTTCGCGTCAACGTTTTTCTTTGAGAGGCTGCCTTTCTTGCGGTCAATCTCTTCAGAGAGCTTCTGGCTGCGCTGTTTTTCAGCCGAAGCCTTACTGTTGAGCTTGCCCCATTCGGTGCGCGAGCGATCCGCGTTTTTCTGCCTAAGCTCAAGCGCCTGCGTCAGCCCGCCTTGATATGTCTCTGCCGCAATGCAGTTCCTTCCGCCAGCAAAAGCTTTTGATTCATTAAAAAGATAGACAGTCTTTGTGCAGAGCGCGTCCGCAAAATAGCGGTCGTGGCTTACGATAATGCCCATGCCGTCAAAAGCTTGAAGTGCGTCTAAAATCAGCTGAACCGTCGCTTTGTCGAGGTGGTTCGTCGGCTCGTCGAGCAAGAGCAGTGCCGGTTTTTCAGCAAGAGCGCACGCAATCTGAATGCGCTTCTTTTCGCCACCCGACAAAGTTTCGTAGCGTTCAAGCATTTCTTCTGTTACATGCAGCAGCGAAAAGAATTTGCGCACGTCGTTTTCGCTGCTCCAAAACGACGTGTACAAATTCTCAGGCATTTCCTGTGTTTCCTGCGGACAATAAAAGATTGCGCCGTCAAAAATGATTTTGCCACTGTCCGGCGCGATATTTCCTGCAATAAGATTAAGCAAAGTTGATTTGCCGCAGCCGTTGCTTCCGGCTATAACTGTCCAGTTTTCCTGAAACTTAAGCGAAAAATTTTCAAAAAGCTGAATTTGTGAATTCGGGTAAGAAAATGAAAGGTTCGATATTTGCAATAATGGCATGATGACTCCTAATTTTAACAAAGCGTGTGTCTTAAAATTGGTTCATCTACATTCAGAATTGCCCCCGTCTGCATTGTTTATCGATGATTCATTCTAGCACGGTTTCGGCATAAAAAAAATAAAGCGCTGCTTTAAAATGCGCATTAAACTTGTGCTTTATTCCCATGCTCATATCAAAATCACTATAATACAGACGGAAGGTGCGGAATGGGCGGAAAGAATCAGCTAGACATGACGGAAGGTTCGATTTTAGGCGGCCTTCTCAAATTTTCAATTCCAGTGATTTGTTCAAACTGGCTTCAGCTTTTGTTTAATGCGGCTGACATTGCTGTCGTCGGCCGCTTTGCAGGCGAAACTTCGCTCGCGGCGGTCGGCTCAAGTACCTCGCTCATAAATTTGCTCATCAATTTGTTCATCGGGCTTTCAATCGGCGCAAACGTAATCGCCGCAAAGCATTTTGGTGCAAAGAATTACGAAAGAATCCAAAAGACTGTTCACACGTCAATCGTGCTTGCCGTTATAAGCGGTTTGTGCATAACTTTTGCCGGGCTGCTGCTTTCAAAGCAGATTCTTGTCTTGATGCATTCTGTTGAAGAAGTGCTGCCGCTTGCCGCGCTTTATCTGAAAATCTACTTTTCAGGCATTACCGCCACGATGATTTACAACTTTGGCAGCGCGTTGCTGCGCGCAAAAGGCGACACGCAAAGGCCGCTGTACATTCTGCTTAGCGCGGGCATCTTGAATTTGCTGCTCAACCTGCTGTTTGTAATTGTCTTTAAGATGAACGTCGCCGGTGTTGCGTGGGCAACCGTAATTTCGCAGAGTTATTCTGCAATTTTTGTGATTGTGCTTCTGATGCGCGAATCTGACGCGTTCCACCTGAATTTGAAAAAGCTCTCGCTTGACCGCAGCAGCCTTATCGAAATCATCAAGATTGGCGTACCCGCCGGTCTGCAGGGCGTAATGTTTTCAGTTTCTAACGTGCAGATTCAGTCTTCAATCAACATGTTCGGCACCGCGCTCATAGCCGGAAACGCGGCCGCATGCAGCATCGAAGATTTTCTCTATCAGCTTATGAACGGCTTTACGGCCGGCACTCTCACTTTTTGTTCGCAGAACATCGGCGCGGGCAAAATCAGCCGCATAAAAAAAGAAGTCTTCATCTCGACAATCTGCACCGCATTTTCGGGCTTGGCGGTCGGCAGCTTGTTCTTCGTTTTTGGCCGTCAATTGCTTAGCATTTATTCGTCTAATGCAGAAGTTATCGAAGCCGGCCTTAGCAGAATGGCTGTAACGTATCTGACAATCTTTGTCTGCGGAATAATGCACGCGCTCGGCAACTCAATCCGCGGAATCGGGCATTCGCTGATGCCGGTTGTGGCTGTAACGCTCGGCTGCTGCGTCTTCCGCGTTTTCTGGATTGCGGTGATTTTTCAGATTCCGCAGTTTCATACGCCGTTCACGATTTTTGTAAGCTACCCGATTAGCTGGCTCATCACGAGCATCGCAAATTTGGTGTTTTTCATTTATTATAGTAAACAGCTCAACAAGCAACAGGAGAAAGCATAATGAAAGAACCGTGTTACCCTGATTATGAAAACAGCATCTTGAATTTTTCGTGTTCAATCTTGAAGCATTACGGCGTAAAACCGAAGCATGCAACGCTCAAGGCGGCAGACGCTCTGCTTGAAACTGAACCGAAGCATGTCGCCGTGCTGCTTCTTGACGGTCTCGGCGTGAACATTTTGCAGAAGCATTTGCCGGAAAAAGCTTTTTTGAGGCAGCATCTTGTTTGCGGCTATTCTTCGGTTTTTCCGCCGACTACAACCGCAAGCACAACGACAATGCTTTCTGGGCTTTCGCCAATAGAGCACGGCTGGCTCGGCTGGGACGTTTACTTTGAGCAGGAAGATAAGACTGTGACTTGCTTCAAAAACTGGCTTATGGGCACGGAAACACCGGCTGCATCATATAATGTTGTACGTAAGTATTTTCCGTATAAAGATATATCTTCTCTTATAAATGAAACTGGCAATGCTGATGCGGAGCTCGTGTTTCCTTTTGGGCCGAAACCTTTCGGCAAGCTTGACACCTGGTTTGCTGAAATAAAGCGGCGTTGTTCGCTTGACGGCAAGACGTTCACTTATGCTTATTGGGAACACCCTGACGGCTACATGCACAAAAACGGAACTGAAAGCAAGGAAGCCCACGATTGTGTAGTTGAACTGAACAGGCGTATCGAAGAGATGTGTAAGTCTTTGAAAGACACGCTCGTTTTTGTTACGGCTGACCACGGCCACAATGACATTGTGCGTGACTATTTTTCAGAGAATTACCCGGAATTTGCCAAAATGCTTGTCCGTGCGCCGTCTATAGAGCCACGCGCAATCAGCTTTTATGTCAAAGACGAATATAAGCCTGTGTTTGCAGACGAATTCAACCGACTTTTCGGTGATGACTACAAGCTTTTTACAAAACAGCAAGTCTTTGAAAAGCAGCTTTTCGGCACAGGCGAGCCGCACAAGAACTTGACCGGCATCGGCGATTTTGTGGCCGCCGCGCTTGGCAGCCGCATAATGTTCTGGAACAAAAACGCAAAGCCGTTCAAGAGCCACCACGCAGGCATGAGCCGCGAAGAGATGATAATTCCGCTTATTGCGTATAAATGCTGAAAAAGGAGAACCTTGAATGAAGAAAATCGGTTTGATTGGCGGCACCGGCCCTGAATCAACTTTAGTCTATTACAAAGAAATCAACACAATCTGCAACAAAAAGTGCGGCGGCGCTGCTTTTCCCGAAATGTCGGTTGAAAGCCTGAATCTGTTCAAGGCGCTTGAGCTTGTGCAGAACAACAAGCTTGATGAGCTTGCTGATTATATCGCCGGAAAAATCGATAATCTTGTGCGCGGCGGTGCAGAAATTGTTGCGCTGACCGCCGCAACGATGCACGTTGTCTACGGCAAGTTAAAGCCGAAAGTTTCTGTGCCTTTCATCAGCATCCCGGAAACTGTTGCGGAAGAAGCCGCCGCGCGCGGGTACAAGAAAATCGGGCTGCTCGGCACAATTTTTACGATGGAGCAAGATTATCTTAAGAAGCCTGTCGAAATGCGCGGCATTCAGGTCGTAGTTCCTTCAGCTGAAGACAGAAAAACCGTGAACAGCATTATCGGCGGCGAGCTTGAGTTTGGCGTTGTAAAGCCTGAATCTGTCGAAAAGCTTGCCGGCATTATAAACCGCATGAAGGCAGAAGCCGGAATAGAAGCCGTGATTCTTGGCTGCACAGAGCTGCCGCTCGCGCTGAACGAGAAAAACTGCCCTGTTCCGCCGCTCGACATAATGCAGCTTCACATCGAAAAGCTCTGCAACCTAATTTCAGAAGAACCGCAATATACCGCAATGCAAGGAAAGAAAATGCTTAGACTTAGACCATACAAAAGCGCAGACGCAAAGACAATCCTTTCTTGGGTTAAAGACGAAAAATCGTTTCATCAATGGTGCGCCGACCGGCTTGGCAATTACCCGCCTTTGGCAGAAACGCTCAACGCGCATTACGAAGATGGCGCAATGCTGCCGTTTACCGCTTATGACGAAAGCGGACTTGTGGGGCATTTCTTTTTGCGCTTTATGAACGAAGAAAAAACTTCAATCCGCATCGGCTTTGTAATCGTAGATTCTGCAAAACGCGGCAAAGGCTACGGCAAGCAGATGATTCAGCTTGCACTAAAATATGCTTTTGAATTTTTGCAGGCTGAAAACGTGAGCCTCGGCGTTTTTGAAAACAATCCGGCCGCATACCGCTGCTATAAAGCCGCCGGTTTCAAAGACTTGCCCACAACGCATGTCTGCCATGTGCTTGGCGAAGACTGGAATTGCCTTGAGCTAGACTGCAACCGCACCGACTGGCAAAGTTAGGGTTGCATTTACCGGCGGCGCTTGCCGCGTTCGATAAAATCCATGTGTGCAAGGTCTTTGCGCGAGAGCCGCTTTTCGCCTAAATCTACGCCTTTAATGCTGTTTCTGCTTCTTGCGGCTTTCTTCTGCTTTGTGCCTGCGGCAGTTTCATGCTTTTTAGGCTGAAAATCGCCTTTCTTTACGAAATCTCGCCATGTTTTTGGTTCGGGCACTTCAAATTTAAGATGCTCACTTGTAAAAGGATGGTCGAATTCGAGCGTGCGCGCATGAAGGCAAAGCCTATGAAAATGGTCAGTCTTTGCGCGGTGTTCTTTATCGCCCTCAAGCGGAAAGCCATGAAAAGCGAGGTGCGCGCGGATCTGGTTCTTTTTGCCTGTGTCCAGCGAAAGTTCAAAAAGAACATGGGTTTCGCCTTTTTCGAGCATCTTGTAATGTGTGCGCGCGGCTTCTGTCTTAAAAGTTTTTCCGTCTTTGTCTGTGTCGTTCTCTTTAGGCACAAAGCCTACGTTATGCGCATTCTGCGCAAGTTTATCTGAAATAATGCCTTCGTCTGCCAAGTCTGTCTGGCGCGGCTTTTCTGCAACCGCAATATAAAGCCGTTCAGTCACCATTTTGTGCCAAGTTTCCATTATCTTAGATTGCGCCTGCTCGGTCAGCGCGAACATCATCACGCCGCTTGTGTCGCGGTCAAGGCGGTGCACTGCAAAAGGTCTGTGCCGTGTGTTTGCCGCGCCGTGCTTGCGCAAAAGCTCTTCAAGCACAGACTGCGCCGTCTTAGTTTTGCTGCCGGGGTAGGGCACAGACAAAAGCCCTGCCGGCTTGTCTATCACCGCTATGTACTGGTCTTGATACAATATTTCGATTCTTTCCGGGTTATGGCTTTTATGTTCAGCTTTGTGCTGACGCTGAACTGCCTGCTTTTCGTTTTGCATAAGATGATTTTATCATTTTAAGCTGATTTATGAAACAGCTTCAGCTTGCAAGGCTCGAATGAGAGACGCGTTTGCGCTATAATAGCCTCATGGACGATAAAGAGTATTATTCAATTAAGCGCATTTCTTCGATTTCGGTTGAGCAGCTTCAGCGCAACCTGAAAAAGAAAAGGCTTGACAATACAAAATACCGCGAGAATCAGTTGCGGCAAGGTCACGACGATGCCGAAATGCTGCTCGAAAAGCAGCAAGACTTTGATTCGTGAAGCAATGCCGCAAATTAGCCGCAATTCCTTCCACTATAATGAAAAGCGGAAAGCCGCATTTTCATCGCCGTAGTTTTCGTTTGAAATCCAGAAAACTGACTTGTCTGTCAAGTTGTAGATTATGCTGTGGTTTGTAATCCATGTTTTCTGGTTTATCTCTTTGCCCTGGTCTTTGTTCCGTTTGCGCTGCCCAACAGCCTGAAGCAGCTTCATTCCGTCAGTTTCGTCAGCTACAATGCCGTTGCTTGCATCAAGCGCACTGTAAAGCATGTTATAGCGCACCAAACCGTTGATTTCTTCTTCCGTTGATAATTCGTAGTATTCCGGCTGAAGAATGAAATTTGTTACGCACTGAAAATCTGACTTCGCTTCAATCTCGCCGATATGGCTGTCTTTGTCGTTATAAGTTACTACAAGTTCGCGGAGCGTGCCGTCGTTATCGGTCTTGTCTCTCGCATTCAAAGGCGGAATCCATTCAATCACGGCGCTTCTGCCAGTTTTGTCGGCAATCATATAATGAAAGGAACATTCGGCAGAATCATGCAAATCATATTGCTTTACAAGCTCAATGGCTTCGTCAACATCGTCGGCATAATCAAGAATCAGGCGGAGCATTGTCGTTGATGTGATGTCGGGCTTTTCCGTCTGCTGATTCGTTTCAACAGTTTTCGGTCCGCCTTGATAAGACATGTAGATTGCGCAGCTCAAGCCTGCATCGTTCATGCCGTCAAGTGGCGCATAAGGCGCGGCAATGCATAAGATTTTGTCGTATATTGATTTGACGCATCTGTCTGGTGCAATGCCCAGATATTGCAGGTCAACGCTTGAAACAGTTGCATGCCGGTTTTTTGATTTTTTCGTGAAAACAATGCAGGTATTTGTCTGCGTCATGTCGTAGTTTCTGCCGAAAAGCTGGTCGCCGTCGGGCGTTTTCGCCGTAAAAGATGAGCACCCGACTTTTGATGTCTTATAGCCCATGCTGGCAAGCCCTTTCGTTATATGGTCGGAAATGAATTTGAGCAAATCTGCATCATTTGAAGCGCCGCCCTGCTTGATAAAATCATCGAAATAATAGCCGCCACTGACGTGCATTTCGTATACAGCGCCGTCAAGATGGACATCATTTCGCGGGCGCAATTCTTTGATTGAAAGCACCGTGCTGATTTCGTTGTGCCAGAGCAATAAAATGCCTGATAATACCAAAATGAAGGCAGACAATAATATAATTGCAGAAATTTTAACAACTTTTTTGATTTTCATTTTTTCCCACTTTATTTTTTGTTTCATAGAATATACATTCATATTTGAAAAACGTAAAGCGAATATAAAATGCTTTTCGCTTCAAAAAATTCTGCATTTTAAGATTATGTTGTAAGAGAACGGTTTTTCGCTTATTATGAATTTGCAAAGAGGGCAAAATGAAAATCATATCATGGAACGTAAACGGAATTCGTGCTGTTGAAAAGAAGGGCTTTATCGAGTGGTTGCTTGGTTCTGGCGCAGATGTAGTCTGCATTCAGGAAACAAAAGCAAATCCGGGGCAATTGTCGGCAGAACTGCTTGCGCCGGGCGGCGTGTACAAAAGCTGGTTTTCAAGCGCAAAAAAAGCAGGTTATTCGGGTACGGCAATCTTTGCAAGAACAGAACCAGACAGCGTTGAAACGATGGGCGATGCGCGCTTTGACGATGAAGGGCGCGTAACAATCGCAAAATTCGGAAAACTGGCTGTAATTTCGGCATATTTTCCGAACAGTCAGGATGCAGGTGCGCGCCTTGATTACAAGCTTGCGTTTTGCGATGCAATGCTCAAAAAATGTGACGAGCTTGTGGCTGCCGGCTTCAACATCGTGCTTTGCGGCGACTACAATATTGCGCATAAGCCTATTGACCTTGCGAATCCAAAAGCAAACGAAGGTAACGCCGGTTATCTGCCCGAAGAGCGCGCCTGGATGGACAAATTCACGGCTGCTGGTTATGTAGACACTTTCAGGCATTTCTGCCCGGAACCAAAGATGTATACATGGTGGAGCTACCGCTTCCACGCACGGGAAAAGAACATCGGATGGCGCATCGACTATCAGTGCGTAAACCCGGGCTTTATAAACAGCGTAAAGTCTTCTGTAATCATGAACGACGTTCTCGGCTCAGACCACTGCCCGATTGCCGTTGAAGTGGAGTAACAGCGGCCAGGCTTTGTTGAGCTTTGCCGTGCTGCCGCTACTTTTCTTGATTGAGTGCTGCTATTTTTGCTTCTACAAAATCATATATTTTCTTTGCTGATGCAATTGCAGATTTTGCTTCAGATTCCAGAATTTCAATATTATTTGGATAGCGTGTTTGTACAGAATATGGCGTAAGCTTTGCACAATCTGAAATCAATGTGGAAAATTCGGAGTTCAATGCAGTGCAAGATTGGCATAGCACTATAAGATTATGCGTCTTTTGAATTTCTGAGCCTTTGAATGAGCAAAAAGCTTTCAATGCTTTTTCCGCGCATTGCTGGCTGTGATAACATGCAATTTCAATTTGAGGCGGCTGCACCTTTTCCATAAGCACTGTTGCGCTTACATAATCGTCTTTTGCTTTTTGAAGCCATTGGTTTACTATTTCAGATACCATAGAGCAGCACCCCTTCTTTTTGTATAGTTTGCTCTATTGTCGATGGCATCTGTTTCCGTTCTTCAAAATCTTTTTCGTATGAAGCAAGAATATCTACAGGCACAGGCATAGGAGATAAGGCAAGCGAGCAATAAATTTTCTGCATTGCTTCGATTGGGCGTATTGAGCCGTCAGGAATCACTACAAAAAAATCGTAATCGCTTTGTGATGTCTGCGTTCCTCGTGCATAAGAGCCAAAAAGATATATCTTAGAAACATCTACTGCTTTGAGTATTTCATTTTTTATGCTGTCTACTGCAACAGGAATCATGACTGTACCTCCGCTTTTATTTTAGCACATTCTGTGCTTGTTGTGTGTGTTTCTTGGAACAGAACAAAGCTTTTTCTCTTATTTGTCAAATGAAAAACACGCTTTGCGCTACAGCTCTTTTATGAGATGAAACTTTTTATTGCCGGCTGGAATGTTTTCAAGCTCGCTTATGATTTTGTAGCCGTGCTTTTTATAGAATTCTGGGGCTTGCCAAGACATTGTGTCTATGTGAACGCTGTGGCAGCCGCGCTTTTTGGCTTCTTCTTCGGCGGCTTTCAGCAGCTTTGAGCCGATGCCCTGCTTTCTGCACTTTTCTGCCACCCAGAGAATATCGATGTGCAGCCAGCCCCAATATGTGCCGCCGAGAATCCCGGCGATTATGCTGTTGTTTTCATCGTATTCAACGATGTTCAAAAGCTCGTGATTGTCTGCGCCGACTTTTTCTTCGTTAAACTTGGCAAGCGCGTTATTCACAAATGCAATTTCTTCTTCGGTCGGGTTATAGTTCATTTTTGCTTTTTCGTGGCTTTCACGTAATGCGCTTTGATAAAAGCTTCTACTGCCTGTTCTTCTTCTTTTGACGAAAAGCAGTGGCGCGGCAAAAGCAGGGCTTTTTGCTTTGAAACAAATATCGCGATAATCTTTTTGCCGAATATAGCGCGGCTGAAATCTTCGACCGTATAATTAAAGTCGCCGCGCTGCATAGAATGATGTATTCCGTCTTCTTTCAGCAGAAGCGTCTGCTCTTCCTGCAATATTTTGTCAGATTTGTATGAACGTTTGTATATCAGCGGCAAGCATATCAAATAGACAATCAATATGAATGCAATGGGCAGTATATCACTAAAAATTTTCGAAAACTGCATTTTCAAGAAAATGTCTAAAATCAGAACAAAAAGCAGCAGACAGCTTAAAATTATAATAGCAGCTTTTATGATTTTGCTGTTCATAAGATATTCTTTTTGAAATGCGAAATAATCCTTTTCTGTTATTTTGACTTTTACTTCATGTTCCATAGTTTTTCTCCGCTTTTTATCCTTTTGTCCAGTCCTCAACTTTTATCCACGGAATTCTTGAAAATTCCTCGTAGTTGTTTGTGATAACCGTAAGATTTCGTGTCATTGCTTGTGCTGCAATCTGCATATCATAAGGGCCTATCGGCTTGCCTTGCTTTTCAAGATAAGCTCTGATTAAACCGTAAGCTTCTGTATCTTCCGCCGTAAAATCGAGAATGTTACCAAAATCTGTGCAAAAATCCAATAAAGCCTGTCTGTTCTTTTCGCGATTCTGGCTTTTTGAAGCGCCATATTCCATTTCAGCAACAGAAACAGCCGACAAGAAAAGCTCTTCGCTTTTTGAAGCAAGAATTTTTTCTGTGAGTGCCGGGAACTTATGCTTTATCAAGAAAATGCAAATGTTCGTGTCTAAAAGATACATCAAAAATCTTCTCTTTGTTGAATTTGCGGCTGATTTCTGCCTTCTGCCATAAAATCGTCTGTAAATTCGGAAAGGCTTTTCTTTAAGTTTTCCCAAGGCTTGCTTTGCGGAAAAAGGATTATCGTCGAGCCGATTTTTTTTATGTACAGCTCGGAACTATCTATGTGAAACTCTTTGGGAATTCTTACAGCTTGACTATTGCCGCTTGTGAATACTTTCGTACAAACCATAATTCTGCCTCCGTTATTTTCAGTATATACACAAGTAAATACGTCTGTCAAACTTTCTGCCATGCCATAAAAAAAGCTCCGCAGTATTTGCGGAGCTTCAGTTCAAGCGGTTAAGCTTAAATTATTTAGAAAGTCTGCCGCGGCCTTGCGGCCGCTTCCCTAGTTTGCCGTTCGGCAAACTAGCATGACTTATGCCTTGTTAAGGCGTGATTCCAAGTCATTGAGACAATCATTAAGTTCTTTTGGCAAGTGCTTGCCGAACTTAGGATAGTGGTTTTCACGGATATCCTTAACTTCTTTCAACCAGCCTGCTGTGTCAACCTTGAGGATTTCTGGCAGAACTTTCTTGTAGTAGTCAGCCAAACCGTCTGTGTTGATTGCGCCTTCTTTCGGCATGAAACCGATTGGTGTATCAACAGCATTGTCTTTGCCGTCGCAGCGGTCGAAAATCCAAGCGAGAACGCGTGAGTTGTCGCCGTAGCCAGGCCACATGAATCCGCCAGGAAGGTCTTTGTTGTTTTCGTCCTTGCGGAACCAGTTTACGTAGAAAATCTTCGGCAATTTGTTCTGATCTTTAGCAGCCTTGCCTACATCTACCCAGTGCTGGAAGTAGTCACCCATGTTGTAGCCGCAGAACGGAAGAATTGCGAATGGGTCGCGGCGGATTTTTCCGACTTCAGCAGCGTTGATTGTAGAAGCAGCTGTGATTTCTGAACCTACGATAGAACCGAGGAATACGCCATGGTTCCAGTTGCGTGCCTGATGTACGAGAGGTACAGTTGAAGGACGGCGGCCGCCGAACAAGATTGCAGAAATTGGAACACCTTTCGGGTCTTCCCATTCTTTTGCGATACAAGGACACTGTGAAGCAGGTGCTGTAAAGCGTGCGTTCGGATGAGCGAATTCTTCGCCCTTTGGTGATTTGTCTTTTGGAAGAGCGTCGCGTGTCTGGCCTTTCCAGTCAACAAGCTTGCCCTTTGCAGGATAGCCAATCTGTTCCCACCAAACATCGCCGTCTTCTGTGAGGGCGCAGTTTGTGAAGATTGTGTTCTTTGAAGCAGAAATCAAAGCGTTCTTGTTTGATTCTTCTGAAGTTCCCGGTGCAACACCGAAGAAACCTGCTTCTGGGTTGATAGCATAAAGACGTCCGTCATCGCCGAACTTCATCCAAGCGATATCGTCGCCGATTGTCTCAACTTTCCAGCCCGGAATTGTCGGGATAAGCATAGCAAGGTTTGTCTTGCCGCAAGCTGACGGGAATGCGCCAGTAACGTACTTAACTTCGCCTTTCGGGTTTGTAAGCTTGAGGATAAGCATGTGCTCTGCAAGCCAGCCTTCTTCGCGTGCCAAAACTGTAGCAATGCGGAGAGCGAAGCACTTCTTTCCGAGAAGTGCGTTTCCACCGTAACCTGAACCGTAAGACCAGATGAGGTGCTCTTCTGGGAACTGGCTGATGTATTTGTGCTCAACGTCTGCGCAAGGCCAGATGCCGTTGTCGCTTTCGCCGTTGTTCAATGGCTTACCAACTGAATGGAGACATGGAACGAATTCGCCGTCTGTTCCGATTACGTCGAGAACCTTCTTGCCGGCGCGTGTCATGATGTCCATGTTGAGAACAACGTATTCAGAGTCTGTAAGTTCAATGCCGTTCTTAGAAATTGGTGAACCGAGCGGACCCATGCAGAAAGGAATTACGTACATTGTGCGGCCGTGCATACAGCCCTTGTAAAGACCTTTCATTGTTGCTTTCAATTCTTTTGGGTCAATCCAGTGGTTTGTTGGACCAGCATCTTCTTCTTTTACAGAAGAAATGAATGTGCGTCCCTCAACACGTGCTACGTCGCTAGGAAGCGAGCGGAAAAGGAAGCTGTTCGGCTTCTTCTTGAGAGGAGTTGCAAGACCTGCTTTTACGCATTTCTGCATCAAGCGGTCATACTCTTCTGTAGAACCGTCGCAAACGTAAACTTCGTCCGGTTCACACATCTTTACACATTCTTCAACCCAAGCTTTGATTTTCGGGTTTTTAATGTCATTAAGTGTCATGTAAGACTCCTATAAAATCCGGCAAAAGCCAGAAAAAAATTACACTATAAGGAATAATCCTCAGATAGAGATAATAGCTTTTTAATATGAAAAATTCAATGGCAGAATAAACTTTAAAATAAAAACAGCCGCCGAATTTTACTTCGACGGCTGCTGGAAAAAAGGTTTTATGTATCGTTATAGAAAAAAATCTTAAGCCATAAAATCTACAGCGTTTCCTGTTAAACCGGCAGGAATTACAGCATACGGGTTCGCTTTTGCCGTGCTGAGCTGTGTCTGAAGTTTTGCCTGATAATCAGAAATCATGCTGTCAAGCTGTTCTTCAGAAAGCCCTGTTGTGTCTATCTTTTTTGATGCTGAATCAACGTTTGAAGAAGAAACTTTATCAATCAATGTGTTGAGCATATAGACTTTGTTGAGCGAAATACTGTTTGAGCCTTTAGGGTCTGCATATCCGGAGATATGCTCCAACTGGGAATAAATCACCATATACGGCTTTACAGGAACAGCGACTTTTCCGCTTGCATTATGCGTTGAAGCATAAGAGTATGAATATGTGCTTAAAAGACCAGATGTCATATCTACCATGGTGAACCTCCTTTATGGATTCCATCTTTTTAAACTGTTAAAAGAGTTTGAGTGCCATAAGCAGCACTTCATTTATGTTATCGGTTAGTGAAAAAAAAACTTTAGAAAAAAAAGAGCTGTCCCGAAAAAACTTTTATGTCATTCTGAAACAAGTTCAGTATGACACAGCTTTTTCAGGCAGCTCTCTTTTCATTGAGAAGGCTGAAACTAGACGTTTTTTCCTTCTGTAAGATAAATCTGCATTAACGAAACGAAAAGGTAGAGTTTCTTATAGACAGCAGCCATCATATTCTTGATTGGCGACTCTGCCGCACGCTCAACCTCTTTCCAGTTTATAAGAAGTTCTGCTTTCGGGTTTGTGCAGTCGTCAATAAGCAGCTTCAAATACTTTGCGATAAGCACCAAATCCTGTGCGCCTCTTGTAAGTATGTAATGTGCTTCCTGATTGATGTCTCTTCCTGTCGGCAGAAGCGGTCTGCTTTTGCCTGAACTGATTGCACTGCCAACAAATTCGTCTAGCGCAGTAATCTGGTTTGAGAATTCAAGAAATTCATTGTATGCGTTAGAAACCTGCTTTGATCTGTCCTGGTCTGTCCATTTTCCGCGCATAATTACAAGGTCATAAACTTCACGGACGTCTTTCTTAAAGTAGTCGTTGAGGAATGCCTTCATATAGTTTAAAGGCTGGCAGTAAGCAAAACGGAGTGTAGTGCGCTTTGCATTCAGTGCCTGTGATTCTTCTGTGTAGTTCTTGAGCATTACAACTTTTGTGTTACCAAAAAGCGCTTTCAAAAGCTCGTCAGTCTTGGAATTTGCTTTTTCAGTTGTAAGCTTTTTAAGCAGATTCTCAACTCTGTTGCGGGTCTGTTCTATATATGTATCAACAACGTGCTCTGCTTTTTCTTTAGCCTGATACCTGTAATCTGGATTTTCAGAAATATAGGCTATCATCTGCTCAAAAATTTCACTTGAACGCACATCTGAAATTCTTGAAAGAATTTTATTCCATACTGAAGCCGGAAGAACTTCTGTTGCTTTATATTCCTTGATAAATTTGAACATTGCCGGCCAGTTAGCTTTTGAGCGCAGAGGCCATGCAACTGCCATAAAGTCTTTCAAATCATCAACGATATAATCGCCTTTTATTGCCTGAAAAGCCGGCGTGCTTGAGAAATCTCTTTCGTGAAAGCTAGAATCAAATTTCTTGAGCAGGAAGTAATAGTCAAAAGTTACGAATGAGCTGAACGAAATAAAAAGGGAATAAAGCCCATTTATAGAAGCAATTCTGTTCTGGTCAAATTCTGCTATCAAGGCGTCCAAGTCACTTTTAACCTGCTTTGAAAGATCTTTGATAGCCATAGTAGAAGCACGCTGTGAAATAGATTCATCGGTGAGAAGTTCTGCCCGTTCTTTCTGTTTGCTTGAAAGCGAATAGTCAATAATGCAGTTCTTTAGTACGTTTACTGCCTGCGGTGTTGCAAGCAGAGCCTGTGCAGGCGAGAGAGCCTTGTATAAATCATAAAACCATTTTGCCATTACCGGCTGCACTTGGTTTTGCTGACATTTGTAGAACTTGTACTTTGATTTTACAATTTGTTTTGCGATAAGCTTTAATGCACGTCTTTTTTCTGCTTCCGGGTCTGCTGAAACAAAAAGACCCCCGAAAAGTTTTGCAAAAAAGCTTTCATCTGTTTTTTTAGTGCTTTTACCCATACTTCTATTATCGGGAATTTTCAATACATGTCAACAGAAAAAACAGTCAAACGTATTATACGTGTCCGAAAACCTGAACAAGTCTATTATAAAGACTGTTCCTGTGCTGTTTCATCCTTTTCACATTGAAGAATCCAGCGCTTCAGCGGAGTAACCCAGTCGTATTCGTTTGTGCCTTCAAGCAGAAGCTGCTCAAAAAGCATGTTGAGGTGTTCGTTAATGAGGCTTTTGTGTCCGTCTGTTATGTCGTCTGCATTTACAAACATATTATTGATAAAATCAACTGCGTCCTGAATGCTGAATTCACCTTCAAGAATGCAGTTCATCATATAAAGTGCGGCGGCAACGCAGTTTACGCTGTGCTGTTTAATGTACAGAACTGTTTCAGCAATTTTCATTGCCTCGGCATAAATTTCGGTATTATAAAAATTCTGCTCGGTTTCAGAGAACTGCTCTTCTTTAAAGACACGCTTAAAATAGGTTGATGTAAGTACAACAACAGAAACGTGAAGACTAGGCACGCAAAGATAATGCGGGTCGAGCAGTTTTATCCAGAAGAATTTTCTGTGCGCTATGCCTTCAGGTCTTTTCGTTGTAGACATTCTGAATTTGTAAAAGTCCGAGGCTTCTTTATAGCAGCGGTTAATCAGTATCAGAAAATCTGAAATACGTTTTGCTGCTGTTCTCTGCCGTAATGCAATCAACAGTGACAGCGGACGCAGCCAGAAATTGATAAAATCAAGATAAATGTCAATATTTTCCGGCTTAAAGGGAATAAACTCGTCAAGAGGACAGTCGACATGAATGATTTTGGTTTTTAAAAGCCCGAGTTTACGTCTGAACTGAAGCCAGAAAAAATCTATAGCGGCAGTCGCAACAAACCTCAGTGTTGGTTTCCATGTTGAGGGATGAAACAGAACAAAGAAATAGACTTTTAATGCGCTGTACTGGCAGACAGGCTTTATCTTTCCGCTATTGCTCATGCCCCGAACACCTCTTTGGCAATTTCTACACTGCGCATTGCGTCTTTTGAATAATAGTCTGCGTCAATTTTCTTGGCATATTCAGCTGTGAGCACCGCACCGCCTACCATAATCTTGACAGTTTTTCCGGCTTCTTTCTCGTATTGGCGCAATGCCTTTATGGTCTGTTCCATGCTTGCTACGGTTGTCGTCATAAGCGCGCTCAAGCCCACAAGCTTTATGTCGTTCTCTTTTACAGCGTCTACAACAGCTTGAACCGGCACGTCTTTGCCGAGGTCAATGACGTTGTAGCCGTAATTTTCGAGCATGGCCTTTACGATGTTCTTGCCGATGTCGTGCACGTCGCCCTGAACTGTGGCAATGACAATCTTGCCCTTGCTTTCCTGTGCCTCGCCGGAAGCGGCAAGATGAGCTTTTATAACTTCAAAAGCTTTTGCGACAGTTTCTGCGCTCAAAAGCAGCTGCGGAAGAAACTTGCGGCCGCTTTCAAAGTCTTTGCCCACCGCATCAAGCGCGGGCACAATATGATTGTTTATTATATCAAGTGCGGAATTATTCTGCAAAAGCTCTTTTGCCACCGCCGCCGAGCGGTCTTTAAAGCCGTTTACGATAATCGCTTTTAAGTCTGAAGCTTCCGCTTTTTGTGCCGGTGCTGCAGAAGCGGCAGCTTTTCCGTCTGAAGCTGCAACGGCCGTGGGCGCGACGGTGTTCGCATAATTTTCGATGTACTCAAGGCAGTTTGCGTCAAAACCGGCGATTGCCCTAAAAGCTCTAAACGCCGCCATCATGTCTTGCGACAGCGGATTGATGATGCATGCGTCAAGGCCGGCTGCAAGTGCCTGCGTAAAAAAGTGCGAATTGATTATTTCGCGGCGCGGCAGCCCGAACGAAATGTTTGAAACGCCCAAAACCGTCTTGCAGCCGTACTTCTGCTTTACAAGCTGAATCGTGCGCAAAGTCTCGCGCGCCTCTTTCTGTTGAGAGCTGATTGTAAGCGTCAGCGCGTCAATCACAATGTCGCGCGGCGGAATGCCGTAAGATTTGGCCGTCTCAAAGATTCGGTCTGCAATCGCTAAGCGCTCTTCTGCCGTAGGCGGAATGCCGTTTTCGTCTAGCGCAAGCGCAACGACTGTACCGCCGTATTTCTTGACAATCGGGAATACAGCTTCCATTGTGTGCTTCTTGCCGTTCACCGAATTGATGAGCGCCTTGCCGTTGTAATAGCGCAAAGCCTTTTCGAGCACCGGCGGCTCGCTTGAATCAATCTGAAGCGGAATTCTGAAAGAGCTTTGCAGCAGTTTGACCGCATCGACCATCATCTGCTGCTCGTCTATGCCCGGCAAGCCGACGTTTACGTCTAGAATGTGCGCACCCGCGTTTATCTGGCTTGAAGCTTCATCAATTATGTACTGCATGTTCTTGTCGAGCAAAGCCTGTTTAAACTTTTTCTTGCCGGTCGGGTTTATGCGCTCGCCGATGATTACCGGCCCGTTTTCAGGCGAACCGATGTCGGCACTTTCGTTATAAGAGCAGATTATCGTATGATTCTGAAGTTTGTGTTTTCTTTCTATTTTATCAGTTTTAATCTTGTTGACCGCCTGCACCATCGCCTGAATGTGCGAAGGGGTAGTGCCGCAGCAGCCGCCAAGAATTAGCGCACCAGTCTTGAAGTTTTCTGCTTGGGTGGCGGCAAATTCTTCGGGCTTAACCTTAAAGAACGTCTTGCCGTTTTCTACAACAGGCAGACCGGCATTCGGCTGTACAAGCAGCGGAATCGAAGCGTAATCTGCCATTGTCTTTGTGAGCACGTCTGCATCGGCAAGGCTCCCGCCGCAGTTAAAGCCCGCCGCCTCAACGCCCATGCTTTCCATGTAGACAATGGCGGTCAGAGCGTCTGCGCCGGTCAAAGTGCGCATGTTGCCCTGGAACGTGGCAGAAACAATAACAGGCAGGCTTGTGTTTTCGCGCGCGGCAAGCACGGCGGCCTTTGTCTCGTAAAGGTCGCTCATCGTTTCAACAAGCACCAAATCTGCACCGGCCTTTTCGCCGGCAATCATTGTGACCTTGTAGTTTTCGTAAGCCTCATCAAAAGTGAGCGGCCCCATCGGTTCAAGTAGCTTGCCGCTAGAGCTTACGTCTAGCGCAACAAAGGCTTGCTTGCCGCTTTTGGCTATTGCTTCTTTTGCGTTGCGCACCGCCGCTTCGATAATTTCTTCGGTTTTATAAGATGAATCTTCGAGCTTTATTGGGGTTGCGCCGAAAGTGTTTGTCGTTATTATGTTTGCGCCGGCCTTAAGATAAGCTGAATGAACAGCCTTAATAAGTTCAGGTGCTGTTATCGAAAGTTCGTCAGGCGCATGGTAATGAACCTCTTCTTTCAGCTCAAAATCAACAAGCTGCACTTTTTCTTTTGCCTGCAGAGACTGAATTATTGTGCCCATGCCGCCGTCAAAAAAGACCGGCTCGTGATTGCGTATATGTTCCTGTAAAAAGTCTCTGAAATTCATGCTGTTTCCTGTTTTGATAATGTCATGGCGTTTCAGCCGCTAGGCGTTTTGTGCCGCAACTATACTCGAAATATTGTTCATAATTGAGCGCGCAACGTCAGGCTTGTTCATCGTATAAATGTGAATGCCGCGCACGTCATTGCTGATTAAGTCGATAATCTGATGTGTCGCGTAGTCTATGCCCGCCTGTTTCATCGCCTCGTTTGAAGCGCCGAATTTATCGATTAGGTTGAGCAGCTCGCGCGGCATGAAAGCGTTTGACAGCGCAACCATGCGCTTTATCTGCGCGGCGTTCGTTACCGGCATAATGCCAGCAAAAACCGGCTGCGTAATGCCTTTGCGCTGGGCGCGGTACAAGAAATTGTAGAACATGTTGTTGTCAAAAAACATCTGCGTCGTCAAAAACGAGCAGCCCAAATCAGCCTTTTGCTTGAGATGGTCCAAATCTTCGTCTTTGTTCGTGCATTCCGGGTGGCCTTCTGGGTTGCATGCCGCGCCGATGCAGAAATCTGTTGTCTCTTTCAGTTCTTTGATGAGGTCATAAGCGTATTTATACTGGTTCGGCGGAACAAAATCAGCATTCGGCGGAATGTCGCCCCGGAGGGCGAGCACATTCTCTATGCCGGCATCTTTAAGCTTTTTGACGGCGGCGGCGACCTGCTCTTTTGTTGATGAAATGCATGAAAGGTGCGCAAGAGCGGGCACGTTGCCTTCGTTGTTGATGCGCGAAGCGATGTCTGCAGTGTTAGAGCTTGTGCCGCCGCCCGCGCCGTAAGTGACGCTCATAAAATCCGGGCGCAGGCGCGAAAGCTCAAGCGCGGCATCTACGATAGATTGATATGTCTCTTTATCCGCAGTCGGTTTTGGCGGAAATGTTTCAAACGAAATCAGCAGCTTCTTCTTTTTAAGAATTTCAGAAATTTTCATAATAGCCAAATTATGCGACAAATTTACGCTTTTTGCAACGGAGTAATTTATATACTTTGTTATTTTCACAATATTTATAGATTGCTGAAGCTTTCCTTGAACGATTTATGTACACATGCTTTCGAGCGGCTGAGCATATGTACATCAGCGCACAATGTTGGTCACTTCGACTCCGCTCAGTGACCAGATTAATATCAAAAAGCGGAGTTCAATCGATAATGCTTGTTCAATCTAAGATTGTAGATTAAGCTTTAAGCAGAACTATGTACAAGATTGAGACTGAGCGCGGCGATTTGTTCGACGTGAATATGATGATTGTGATGAAAGCGGCCGTTTCTGGTGCGGAAGGCTTGAGCTTTGCCGAAGCCGAAAAAGCTTTCCACGAAGCAACCGCCGTTTATGAAATACTGAACAGCAAGATTGTGCTGAAAGATGACGGCAGCTGCTTTTATGAGCCGTTCTCTAGTGGCGCGGAAGCTACAGGGCAGGGCGGCGCACAAAAAGCTGTGCAAAGTGCGCCAGCTGATAATGTGCCTGACGGTCAGCCGCTGCACAACCCTGCGCAGACGCAGACAATTTCGCCGTGCAACATGCCTCTTGAAGAGCTGATTCAGCAGCAGGAAAAAATCCGCTTCAAGCTGGAAGACGGCGACTTTCTGCGCTGCTTTGTCTATGAGCCGTGCGACGGCAAGCGAGATTTTGTCTTTTTGATGCACCACCTGGGCGGCGACGGAAAATCGCTCTGCTATTTTATTGAGACTTTTTTGAATTGTCTTAGCGGAAACGGAAAAACGCCCGAATATCAGCCGGTTAAGCTTTTGACAAGCGCGAATCTGCCAAAAGATAGTGCGCTGCCGTTTGCGGCAAAGCTTCTTGCAAAGCATTACAACAGGCAGTGGCAGAAAGAGCAGGGCAAAAAGACTAAGCAGCCGCAAGCCCAAATGCGGTGCTTTTCATTCAAAGACATGCAGACAGCTTACGGGCATTTCTGGCAAAACCACCGCACATCAATTTCGGTACAATACACAGATGCCGCCGCCTTGCAGCAAGAGCTTGCAGAATGCAAGCGGCACGGCATCGGCTATACTTCATATACGATTGCAAAGCTCTTGAAAGCTGAACACGGCAAAAAGTCGGTGGGGCTTGCCGTTGACGCACGGCCAGACGGCAACCGCACAATGAGCAATCAGGCAACCGGTATTTCAGTTGATTATGCTTATGACAAGCGCAAAACGCTTGTTGAGAACGCCGTCTGCATAGATAAGCTGATGAAAGCAAAGCTCGCCAAGCCTGCGCTGAAATATTTCATACTTCAGTTTATGGCAGCTTTTGAGCCGGTGCTTGTAGATGCGGTAAATCTTGAGTTTGCCGGCAGTTTTCACAGCAAGACTTCTGAAAAGCTTGCGCGGCTTTTAGGCTACGGCACGAACACAAAAGACTATAGCATCACAAACCTTACAAAGCTTGATATTCCGGCTGAATACAGCGGCAGCCGCGCCAGCCTGAAAATCGAAGACTTTGTGTTCGTTCCGCCGGTCGTTTCATACGGCAAAAACATCATCGGCATGGTCACGCTGAACGGCAGGCTCTGCACCGTGCAGCACCGCTATGAAAATTGAGGAAAGCAATGCAAATACAGAAATGCACACTTGAAGATGTACCGCTTTTGGCACAGATGAACAAACAGCTGATTGACGACGAAAAAAGCACGAACCCCATGACGATGGAGGAACTTGAAGAAAGAATGAAGGGCTTTCTCCGCGGTGATTATTCGGCTTATTTTTTTATGCATGATGATACCGCTGTAGGCTATGCGCTTGTAAAAACAGATGAAACGCCATTGTATTTAAGGCAGTTCTTCATCGGCAGAAACTACCGCCGTCAGCATCTCGGCAAGCAGGCGTTCAGTATGCTTTTGGCGCATTTGCACGCAGACACTATCAATATTGATGTGCTGCCGTGGAATGAACCGGGCTTGCACTTCTGGCAGACCTGCGGTTTTACACCGACATGCATTTCCATGCAATATAAGGGAGAGGCTGTCTGCAATATACAGTGATGGGATTGCTCAAGCTCTTCAAATGTCATCCCGAACTTGGTTCGGGATCTTGATACTAATTTTCGAACAACCCCATGCCTCAACTTAAATCTCGATACTTCTGCCTTCTTTTTTAAGGATGCGCTGAATTGCAAACTTTCCGGAAATAACTGCAACCGGAAGACCGCCAGGGCTCATAACCCACTGGCCGGCAAGATAAAGATTTTTCAAGCCTTTTACGGCACCTTTAACGCGGGCAGGCTTTGCGGAAGGTGTTGTAATGAATCCCATATAAGCACCTTTGTAGGCATGACAATATCTGTCATAAGTTTTCGGAGTCCAGCAGTCAAGAAGCTCAAGCTTTCCTTCAAGTTCCGGAAATTCCTTGACAATACGCTTTGAAATTTCTTCTGCAAGACGGGCCTTTTCTTTTTTGTAGTCTTCAGCAGAAAGACTTGCCCAGTAATTAAAATCATCTTCTCTCTGATTGATGTTTGTCTGAAGAACTGCTTTTCCTTCCGGTGCAAAAGATTTGTCATAACTGTAGTTCTTAACATAAAGTCTGCTGAAGGAATTCTTACCAATTTGAATAGGCTCACAATCAAAAAAGATTGTATCTTTTCCAGAAAAATCTGCGTCGATTGCAAAGGCTGTCTGAAAGCCGCTTGAAACAGGATATCCTTTTTTATCAGCATAGGCCTTCTTAAGAAGCTTCGGCATATATTTTTCATCAATCAGATTACCGAAAAGAAATCTGGTATCTACAGCAGTGATAACTTCATCAGCAGAAACAATAGTTCCGTCTTCAAGTTCAATACCGCTTGCCTTGTTACCCTTCGTCACAATCCTTTTGACTGGCATTGAAGTATAAAGCTTTCCGCCCATAGCCTTGAATTTTTCTATCATTCTTAAAGACATTGCAAGCGAACCCTTGAGAGGAATGTTTCCGTTTCCAGAAGCCATTGTTGCATACGATACAATCAGAGAATAGGCAGTATAGCCCGCCGGAAGATAATCTGTCAGAAGCTTTTGTATCACAGGCGATTTGAAGCGCTGGGCGAGTTCTTCGCAGCTTATATTGCCGTATTCTTTCATAAGTTTGGGCATGTAAGGCATTGCTTTTCCCATCTCGATATAATCCTTGATTTTCATCATATCGAGCGGTTTTTTTGAAGGAACTTCACAGGTTTTTGCAAGTTCAACGAAATCAATAAACTTGTTGATTTCTGCTTCATCGTCAGGTGATTCTGCCAAAAGCTCCTTGCGGCTCTTTTCCAAATCATTCCAAAGGGAAACTTCTTTGCCGTTAAATCTTGAGGTGTAAAATTTTGGTGTGTCAGCGTATTCAGTGTTTTCGTCAATTGCGCCGACTGTCTTCCATACATTCCATAAATCTGTGTCGCGAAGTGTGCCGGTCAGCCAGTGGATGCAGTTGTCTATATGATAGCCCTTGCGGTTCCAGCCCATACATTCGCCGCCGGCAACGGCATTTTTCTCGTAAATTACTGCTTCGTATCCTGCTTTTAAGGCGTAAACGCCTGCGCTCAATCCGGCGATGCCGCCGCCTATAATAACTATCTTCTTTGCCATTTCATTCTCCTTAAATCAAGCTGTTTATATGTTATTTGAATTATTTGTCCAAACCGGCTACGGCCGGATAATGTCCAAAAGCCAGTCTACTTCCGGCAGCGGCATTTCAGGGTTTGCGGCATGTGCTTCCATTACTCCCTGAAGGCTGCACCAGAATGCAGCTGAAAGCACAGGCGGGTCGCCTTTTCTTATGCAGCCGCTTTTCTGACCTTCTTCAATAATTTTTGCGGAAAATTCAATCTGATTTACAGATAAAGCTACATTCCTTATCTGCTCAGGGATTCCGGGGCGGCGTGCCTGATTCATAAGCACGAACATCTGCGAAATCCACGGCTGTGTTGCCGTAACTTCAAACAAACTGCGGATGAAAAACTCAAAATATTCAATCGGTGTGCTGTAAGAATTCTTTTGCGGTGTGTTTGTGCCTTCCAAGCCCATCTGCACAAGCGCAAGATAAAGCTGTTCTTTTGATTCGTAATAATGAAACAAAAGCCCTGTGCTTATACCGAGTGCCTGCGAAATATCCGTTATTTTTGTTTCGTTAAAGCCTTTCGTAACAAAAAGCTCAAGCGCCTTAAAAAGAATCTGCCTGCGCCGTTCTTCTTTTTGTTCGTTCCGCGTCATAAACTGCCTGCCTAATTCATTGAATAAATATTCAATGAACTTATGTTCAATATAAAGCGAAAATGCGGAATTGTCAATTGGTTGAATCAAAATTCAATGAAAATTTGAATGTTGCCGGTAATCTAGAGAAGTTTGATTTTTCAAGATTTACATAATGTACAAGAATATAGGAAAAATATATAATTGCTTCATATGCTTTTCAGTTCCATTACTTTTCTTGGATTTTTCCTTCCAACTATTTTTATTCTCTATTATTTGCTGCCTACCAGAGTCTGCAAAAACATTTTATTGTTTTTTTCAAGTTTGCTTTTTTATGCATGGGGCGAACCTGTGTATGTGTTTTTGATGCTTTTTTCAATTTTGTTCAACTATTTGGCAGGTCTGAAAATAAGTACCATTACTAATGAAGCACGAACCAAAATTCTTGGTTTTTCAATTTTCGTAAATCTTGCAATTCTATTCGTGTTCAAGTATCTAGGCTTTTCAATTAAGATTGTTGACATATTTCTAAATGCACTTCATATTCCTTTGCTTTCTAATATTAATTTGATTTTGCCTATAGGAATTTCGTTTTATACTTTTCAGGAGATTTCTTACCTTGTTGATGTTTACCGTAGGACGGAACTTGTTCAGAAAAATTTTCTGAATCTTGGTTTGTATATTGCTTTTTTCCCGCAGCTTATTGCAGGCCCTATTGTCCGTTATCATGATATAAATTTGCAAATTGAAAATAGAACAGAAAGTATAGAAAAGATTTCTGACGGTTTTCAAAGATTTATATTAGGCTTATCAAAGAAGGTAATAATAGCAAATAGCTTGGCATTGGTATGTGATTCCATTTATAGTGCGGATTTTTATTCTTATGGGGCAGCAGCTGTTTGGATAGCTTCAATATCGTATTCTTTACAAATTTACTATGATTTTTCAGGATATTCGGATATGGCAATAGGTCTTGCCAAAATATTCGGATTTGAATTAAAAGAAAACTTTAATTATCCATATTGTTCGGCTTCAATTACAGAATTTTGGAAAAGATGGCACATATCATTAACTGATTTTTTCAGAGATTATGTATATATCCCTCTTGGCGGAAACAGAATTAGCAAAAAACGTACAATAATAAACCGGTATATTGTCTTTTTTTTAACAGGTTTATGGCATGGTGCTGCTTTTAATTTCATTTTTTGGGGGCTTGCTCACGGAACAGCCATGGTATTAGAAAGATTAAGCGGAATAAATAAAAAATCGAATAAGGTTTTAAAGGTAATATACAGGCTTTTTACACTGCTGATAATCAATTTTTTATGGATTTTTTTCAGGAATGATATGGAACAGAGCATAAAACTGTTGCTCAAAATGTTCGGTATAAATTTCAGATTGCTTACTGGTTCAGGTTATCAGGCGATATCAAAAATAGATCTTTTGTGGTTTTATATTGATACAAAATTCTTTGTTATTCTTGCACTGGCTGTGTTGTTTTCATTTCCGTGGTGGAAAAAAATCAAAATTTTTGATAAAGAAAAAAATGCTGCTTTAATCAATATGTTGAAAATGATAATCTCTATATTGTTTCTGATAATTTGTTTCGCTTTTCTTGCAAACAATACATATAATCCGTTTATTTATTTCAGGTTCTAATATGAAAAAGACTATACAACAGATTTATATAATCACCATAGTAATTATATTGCTCATACCGATGGCAAAGTTTAATCTGAAAGATTCCATCTCTGAAAAAGAGAAACGGACTTTAGCAGGAAAACCAGAATTTAATGCAGAAATATTCAAGTCATGTGATTTGTTTTTTCAGGATAGATTCGGTGGCCGAAATGAGTTAATCAGACTTTCAAATTTTATCGATTATAAGATTTTGTTTAAGCGGGTACTTAATGACAAGGCTGTAAAAGGAAAAAACGGCTTCTATTACCTTATAGATTATGGTGATGGCTGGAATCTTATGGATTTTTATAAGAAAAATCTTATGACAGATGCACAGCTGGATGAATTTAAAGGAAATATACAGAGAACCATTTCATGGTGCAAATCAAACCAAATTGAATGTCTATTTGTAATAGGACCGAACAAACATTCTATATATCCTGAAAATTACCCTTCAAAAAGACCTGAAGGTATCAGCAGAATAGACCAGATTATTTCAATTTTTGATGAACTTGATGTCCCTTATGTTTATCCAAAGAATTATCTTATAGAACAAAAGTCACATCATGACGTACCTTTGTATTATGAAACCGATACACATTGGAATTTTTTGGGCGCATATTATGCTTCATGTCTTATAAAAGGAAAACTGAAAACCATTTTTCCGCAGACAGAATTTCCTGAAATAGAATACGACATAGATGTAGAATACACTGATGAAGGTGATATTTTGCCTATGTTGGGTATAGATAAAGCTCCATGTACAAAGCCTGTTCTTGTGCCGAAAGATTCATCATTTGAAGATTATTATGAATATATAGAAAAGATAGAAGGAAAAAACAGATTTTATCATACAAAAAACAGAAAATTTGAAAATTTACCGGATGCAATAGTTTTCGGTGATTCATTCTTGTTTTCAGTTGAACCTTATTTACCGACTATGTTTTCCAGTACTCAGCTTAACTGGACGTATTTTTGTGATGAACAGAAAGAATATGTTCTAAAAAACAAGCCTGATATTATTATTTTTGAAAAGGTTGAAAGGGTTGCACCGTGGTTTGTAGAACTAAAATCTATAAACTAATTTATTCTTCATTATCTCCTCTCTCCTCGCTCTTTTCCAGTCGTTCCCTGTTTTTACGGTTTGCGGTCTGAATGAGCAGTGCCATTGCCCATGTGACAGCCAGCATCAGTGGACCGACAAACCATATTGTGTTTAAACCTCCATCAAGAAAACCGTACCAGTCATAAGTCTTTGAATGGCGGCCGTTTTCCAGATGAAGCAATATGTTTATCGAATAAAAAATGGCGTAAATCAGCATCGGCACTGTGCCTGCAAATGTCTGTGCTGTGGAAATATCTGCCGGCTCAAAAAACACGAAAGTGATAATGCAGAGCAGCGGTATCAGCAGATGCATGAAGAGGTTTGAATCAACAAAAAGCGCGGCAAACCCGAACTGGAAAGGTGCAAGAAAAAACGCGGTGACAAGCATTGTAAGCGTTACGCCTGTCGTTGCGGCAAGTTTCAGCAGATAAAGCAGTTTTGGAACTTTTTTCAGCCTGCCTTTATTGATTAGAAGCTGCACAATCACCATGACTAATGAAATTATTCCGGCAAACACATTTGAATCTACGGTAAAATATTTGAAAGCCTTTGCGTTTGCAGATGATAAAACCGCCGGTTTTGAAGGGTCGCTCATAAAACGGAAGTCTGCGAGCATTGCCCAAATAGCAAAAATGGTCTGCAGAACAATAAATAGATTAAGAAAAAAAGGAGCTCTTTGTGATTTTGTCATATAGTGTCCTGTTTTACTTCTAAAAGTTTTTTATTCTTTGTGTCAAGCGTATTTTTCCCCTCGCCGGCGAGTTCACGGCTTTCTCCGGTCAGGCGGCATAAAAGCTCAAAGTCGGTAACTGCCGAGAGCAGGACGGTAATCCAGTATTTTTTATTCATGTGCCATGCAGGAAAAACTGTTTTTCGGTCAATTAGTTCTGGAATTTTTCTGCAGTCGGCTTTCAGGTTGACCGCATCTACAAAATCATCATCTTGAATGCCAAGCTGGCTATACTTTACCTTCATTATAAGCGCAAACCATTTGTTGTTAGTGCATCTGAAGACACAGCTCTGATCGTCTTTCCACGGGTACTCTGGGAGACAGCCGAATTCTTTTTCAAGAAAATCCAGATATTTTTTTGTAATGTCTTCGGAAATAAAGCATTTTTCCCTGAAACTGCTGATTAAATCCTGTACTTCGCTCCGAATTGAAGCTACAAAACTGCCGTTCACATTTGGCATGTCGAAAAGCACATATTTCTCACCGGTTGCGCTGTCGAAGACTTCAGCATTAATAGAATTTGCATCTGCATGAATTATGACGTAAAAATCAGAGGAAAGCAGGTTTTTTCTATAGACGTAACCATCTTCAGTTTTTGTGAACCCGAATGTGGAAAAAGTTTCAAAGCGCGGTACTGCCGAGCTTAAAATATAGCTGAAATCCATAAATTATTTTAACACAAAAATAGCTTTTACGCAGGAACTGATTTATAATAGCTTTATGAAAATGGAAGAAAAAAAATTTTCGCTGGCAAGCTTGTCGGTCAAACTGCCGCTTTTTCTTGTGCTTTTTTGCATTATTCTTAGTGTCGGAAACGGAATAATCGGTTACAGGGTTTTCAGGTCTTTGTTTGAGCGGCAGTACCGCGAAGTTACAAAGCAGGTTGCCGAAACGGCTGTTTCTTATGTCAATGCAGACCGTGTCAATTATTATCTGAAAGGCGGTCAGGAAGACGATGAATGGTATGAAACTGACGAGCAGCTTGACATTCTTACACAGACGTCAAAGCTTGCATATATCTATGTAACCGTTCCAGATTCAAAATTCATGACGCGTGTCTACATTTTTGACACAGTCAATTCCGAAGTGAAAAAAGCCAAAAAAATCAAGCTCGGAATAATTACTTCGCTTTCAAATTATGATGAGAAATACATTCAAAACTTGAAAAATGTCATGCAAAAAGGCGAAATGACTGTCCGGTTTGTATATAATGCAGCTGGCGGTCATGTTACGACTTCTATGCCGGTTATAGACAGTATGGGTAACATTGTGGCAATTATGAGCATTGTTAAGCCGATGAGCGAGATGCAGGGCTTTAAGGAAAGCTATATAAAGACGGTCGGGCTATCGTCTGCTGCAATAACGCTTATAATTGTCGCCTTCTTTACACTGCTGCTTATGCTGCGCTTTTTCAAGCCGGTTTCGCTTATTACAAACGAAACTTCGCATTTTGCCGAACACAAGGGTAAGCTTTCAGACAGACTGAAAAAAATCAAGGGCAAAGACGAATTCGGCATTCTTGCCCGTGCAATTGAAAAAATGAGCGTGGACATGAACCAGTACATAGCCGACCTTACGCACACAACTGCCGAAAAAGAGCGTCTTTCAGCTGAGCTTGACGTTGCAACCCAGATTCAGGCGAACATGCTGCCGCGCATTTTTCCTCCATATAAAGACCACCCCGAACTTGAGCTTTTCGCTACAATGGAACCTGCAAAAGAGGTCGGCGGCGATTTCTACGATTTCTTTATGGTTGACGGTGACCATTTTGCGCTTGTTGTCGGCGACGTAAGCGGAAAAGGCGTGCCTGCCGCCTTGTTCATGGTAATTGCAAAGACGCTTATCAAGAACAGCGTCATGCAGGGGCTTAAGCCTGCTCAAGTTTTTGAGCGCGTCAACAACGAGCTTTGCGAAGGCAACGATGCAGGGCTTTTTGTTACGTGCTGGATGGGTGTTCTCACGCTAAGCACAGGCGAGCTTCGCTTTGTAAACGCCGGACACACTTTCCCGATATTGCGCCATGAAAACATAGTGGAATTCTTGAAGTCTAAGCCGGATCTTATGCTTGCCGGAATGGAAGGCATGAGCTACCACGAGCATTTTATAACGCTCGGCAAAGGCGACAGGCTTTTTGTTTACACTGACGGAGTTACTGAAGCAACCGACGCAAATGAGCAGCTTTATGGCGAAGAAAGGCTCATCAGTTTCCTTAGAAAATCTGAAATAAAAGACGTGCGTCAGTCACTTGCTGATGTCCGCAGCGATATAGATGCTTTTGTCGGCGGTGTTCCGCAGTTTGACGATATTACAATGCTTGAACTTGTGCTTAAAGATAAGGTGGGTGGATTTATGGTTGAAAAAAGCTTTAAAGCAAAAGATGAAAATATGCAGGCTGTATTTGATTTTGTTCATGAACAGATTCAAAAAGACTGCCCGGTGGACATTCTAAATAAAATAGACCTTGCTGTTGAAGAAATTTTTGTTAATATTGCGCATTATGCCTATGAGCCGGACGAAGGTCCTGTAAATATAAGCTGCGGTTTTGAAAATGAAACGCTGACGGTTGTGTTCAGCGATCATGGCAAGCAATTTGACCCGCTTGCACATGCAGACCCTGACACGAGCCTTGCTCTTGAAGAACGTGCAATCGGCGGACTTGGAATTTATCTTACAAAGCAGTTTATGGATTCAGTTGAATATGAATATGTCGGTGACAAGAATATTCTGACAATTAGAAAAAAACTTAATTAGGTCGAATGTCGAGTTTTTGCAATTTGGTGGCTGTAGTTCGGCAAGCTCACCAACCGCGTAGTCGAAGCCACAATAAGCAGATTTTCTCTGCATAACTTCAACTTTTTAATAACTCGAAATTGAGCCTAATTAATATGGAGAACGGAGTGATGGAGCAGCCTTTAGACGTTGATAATTGAAAGGACGCCTTCCATACCTGTGGCTTGAAATACCTGAAGACAGAATTCTGACGGGTTTCGTACAGACATTTTGCCGCCGATGCCTATCATCAGTTTGTGGGCAAGCAGAATTACGCGTAAGCCTGCGCTTGAAATATAGCTTACTTCTTTCAAGTCAATAACGAGAGTTTTGCATGTTTGAGTGCAGTTTTTTATGCGTGTTTCAAGTTCAGGTGCAGTTGTTGTATCAAGTCTGCCTTCAATGGCAAGAACTGTAACTATATCTTTCTGGCTTTCTGTAATTGTCATTTTTGCTCCAGTTTGTCGGTACGTGGATATATATATTTTTCGGCTAATCGGAAAAAAAGTCAATTGATTTCTTTTTATATTTAAAAAATCGTGTTATACTTATTCTAATTGAATAACGGAGACAGAAAAATGAAATGCTCAAATTGTGGTGCAGAGATTACAGAAAATTTTAAATTTTGTCCTCAGTGCGGTCAGCCTGTTCAAGCTGGAGATACGGGAAATTCAGTGGAAATAATGGCTGCATTCAACGATGACTGCCCTAAAATGATTATGGTTTCGGGCAATGTTTTTATGATGGGAAGCGGCGACTTCAGCCACAGCGTAACATTAAGTTCTTTTTCAATATCTGAAACACCTGTAACACAAAAGCAGTTCAAATTTGTTATGGGGAAAAATCCTTCTAAACTTTTGGGCGAAAACCGTCCGGTTGAGTCTGTAACATGGTGCGAGGCTGTTATATTCTGCAACCGCCTGAGCGTTATGCACAATTTTGCGCCCTGCTACAGTCTTGGACGCGACACAGAGTTGACTTCTCTTACCAGCGACAGCCTTGCATGGAAGCGCATTGACTGTAATTATGAGGCTGACGGCTACCGCCTGCCTACAGAAGCTGAATGGGAATATGCCGCAAGAGGTGGCGCTGCCAAAGTTCCGTCTGTTTATGCAGGCAGCGAGAACATAGCAGAAGTTGCCTGGTATGGCGAAAACAGCGACGTGCGTACTCATGATGTAAGCTGCAAAAAGCCGAATGCGCTTGGACTTTACGATATGTGCGGCAATGTAGCAGAGTGGTGCTGGGATTTTCTTGATACACTGCCTGTTGTTTCGCAGACTGATCCGCATGGGCCTCACCTTGGTACTATGCGTATAAAACGCGGCGGCAGCTGGCTGGACGATGCGCAGCAGTGCACAGTCTTTTACCGCAGCGGCAGTGCCCCTGCAGGCAAAAGCAGTAACCTTGGTTTCCGCGTCTGCAAATCTATAATCGAAAACAAAAAATAAGCGTTAAAACATCAAAAATGCCTTACTCTTTTTAATCGGCTGCGCTTTATCTTGTGTTCGGCATTGCTGAGCTTTCTATCTTTCTGAATAAAAGTCGGGTTGCGCCTGTCTGATTTTGCGCAGCTCTTTTATGACAAGCTTAATGTCAATCGGCTTTGAAATGTGGCCGTTCATGCCGGCTTCCATACATTCGGCTACATTTTCAGAAAAAGCGTCAGCGGTCATGGCGATAATCGGAATTCCGGCGGCATACGGATTTTCGAGCTTGCGGATTTGGCGTGTGGCTTCAAGACCGTTCATTACCGGCATCTGAATATCCATAAAGACTGCATCGTATTGGGCTGGCTCAATGTTGCGCAGCATGTCAACGGCAATCTGGCCATTTTCGGCGCGGACGGTTTTGATGCTGTACATGCCAAGAAGTGTTGAAATAATTTCCCAGTTTACGTCCATGTCTTCTGCAACAAGTATGTTCATGTCTGTAAGGTCTGAGTTGTTTTCTTCTTCTCTGGCGGCATCTTTTTCAAGCCCGAGTACATCAGAAATCTTTTTGTAAAGCGAAGAGCGGAAAAGCGGCTTTGAAATGAAACCGCTTATGCCGGCCTCTTTTGCGTCATCTTCTATTACGCTCCAGTCATAAGCAGAAACTAACAAAATCGGAATATCTTTTCCAGCAAGCGCGCGGATTTTCTTTGTAAGCTCAAGGCCGCTCATGCCGGGCATCTTCCAGTCAAGAATTATCACGTTATACGAGCTTTCGGCCTCTTTTTTCGCGCTAATTTTCTGTAGCGCAGATTCGCCGCTTTCTGCAACATCAACGTTTGTGCCAAGCGCGGTGAGCGTGTCTTTTGCAGTTTCAAGCAGCACTTCATCATCATCAATTACAAGCACTTCAAGCGGCGGCAGCGTCATTTCATCTTCGGTAATATCTGAAGTCTGAATGTCGAGCGTTACGGTGAAGGTTGTGCCTCTGCCTGTTTCGCTATTACATTCGATTGAACCGCCCATCAAGTCTACCATTTTTTTTGTAATGGCAAGACCAAGCCCTGTTCCTTGAATTGCGTTTATGCGGCTGTCAGTTTCGCGGGCAAACGGCTGATACATCTTTTCCATAAAATCTTTTGACATGCCCATGCCGGTGTCTTTCACTGTGTACACAAGCTGAATGTGTTCCGGCTTTTCACTCGGTTTTTCGCACAAATCAACATAAACGCTGTTACCTTCAGGCGTATATTTGAGCGCGTT
>JAEEGH010002413.1_pt1 | contig 50739 bp, 55 predicted proteins | sample 9134181 | NCBI WGS metagenome assembly JAEEGH01 (sample SAMN16246544, study PRJNA631951) | gut metagenome | biome: gut microbiome; feature: rumen; material: DP-attached | host: Bos | place: Iran: Karaj | collected 2018-10
CAGATGTTCATCAGTGAACGGTCTTCCTCAACAGCTGTTCCACGGAACATCTTGTTGCGGTCAATCTCACCATAGACAATCTCTGCACGCTGCTGAGCCAGTTTATCCATAGCCTCTACACCACCGTTCTTCTTGATCCAACGGAGGGTCTCAAGAGCAGAGTAGATGGGCACTACAGGAGGAGTATTGAACATAGAACCCTTGTCGACGTGTGTGCGGTAGTCGAGCATAGTAGGAATCTCACGAGGAGCCTTGCCCAGTGCATCGTCCTTCAGGATGGCGATGGTCACACCAGCCATAGCCAGGTTCTTCTGAGCACCAGCGTAGATGGCATCGTACTTAGCAACGTCGATAGGACGGCTGAAGATATCTGAAGACATGTCGGCAATCAGACGAACGGGAACGTCGAGGTCCTTGCGAATCTCAGTACCGTAGATGGTGTTGTTCGTGGTGATGTGCAGATAGTCAGCATCAGCAGGAACACTCCAGTCCTTGGGGATGAAGGTGTAGTTGGCATCAGCAGAAGAAGCCACCTCAACGACCTCACCGAAAAGCTTAGCTTCTTTCATGGCCTTCTTAGCCCAAACGCCAGTGTTCAGGTAGGCAGCCTTCTTAATCAGGAAGTTGTAGGGAATCATGCAGAACTCGAGACTGGCACCACCACCGAGGAAAATGACTGAATAGCCCTCGGGGATGTCGAGCAGCTCCTTGACGAGAGCCACAGCTTCATCTACGACGGGCTGGAAGTCCTTGGCACGATGGCTGATCTCCATGAGAGAGAGACCTGAGCCGTTGAAATCAAGACACTGTTGAGCGGTCTTCTCAATGACTTCACGGGGAAGCATCGAAGGACCGGCGTTAAAGTTGTACTTCTTCATTGTTTGAATGTTTTTATTGTTGTTTGATACGATTGTTACTTATTTAGGGCGCGAAGTTACACTTTTTATTTCATTTGACCAAATATTTAATCAAGAATTAAGTAAAAAGAGCCGTTTTACTTGCTTTTTGTCAACTCAACATGCCATTTTTGCTATCGTTTGATAATAAAGAACCCCAAACGGTGCATGATACCTTTGCGATTGAGAGTACGCAATTCGTAGGTGCCGTTGGGTAGGGTACGGATGTCAATTTGCGGACGGTTGGCACAGGTGTGTACTATCGAGCCCTGCAGAGTGAGTACAGCCAGATAGTCGGCATCGACACGTTGGCTGACTTTCAGTGACCGTCCGTCGTTGGCAATCAGTGAAGAGGTGCCAATAACGGGCTGTGATGAGGTGGGTTCACTGACCGGGGCACTCTCGTTTCCATATCGGTCGAGAGCCGTGACAGCATAGTAGAGGGGAGCCTTGTTGGGCTTGCGGCGCACGGAGAGCCGTTGCCACAGATGGCGGGTAGCCACCAGATTGGCAGGATTGTCAATGTCGACAGGCTGTTCCGTAGAAGCATATATATTATATAATAGGTATGGACCGTTGCTGCCATCGCGTGCTCCACTCCATGTGAGCATGTCACCCTGAGTGGTGCGTTCTACCTGAAGCATGGTGGGAGGCAGAGGCTTGGACTGGTGCATCCATGTCATGGGTGGGATAAGTGCCGGATGGCGGTCAAAGTCGCAGACATAGTCGTAGACCCCCTTGATGTTGTCCAACAAGAACTTAGCACGGAAGTAGCAATGTCCCACACCAATCTGGCGGGTGACGTTGAGTTGGCGCTTTACTTCGTCAAGCGGCCAGTTGCGCTCTTTGGGGTGGAGCATATATACCCCCAGTCCGCTAACCACGGTACGTCCGTAGCTGTATTCCTGCCAGTCGATGGCGAAGGGATAGAAGTTGTTGCCTTGGAAATACATCATGGGATAGAGCTGGTCCATCAGTCCGTCGCGCAGCCAGCCCTGGGCATCTTGGGCAACCTGTCGCCGTGCATTCCATCCCCGCGAGGAATAGCGGGCAAGGTCGTCATATTTTCCTATGGGTGAGCAACTTAACTTAACCCATGGTTTGTAAAGCTTTACCTTTCTGTTGATGGCTTCGACAATACGTGTGATGTAGTATGCCGACTTGCTGCCGCGCCATGTCTCAGGATAGCGGATGTAGTCAAGATGGATGCCGTCAACATCATAACGGCGTGTGATGTCACCACAGATGTCAGCCAGATAATCGGCAGTCCCTGAGAGTTCAGGGTTCATATAGCCTTCCTCACCAATCTTCTTGACAAGTGACGGATAACGCTTGCGTAGCTGCTGACAGCCATAGGTGTTCCACTTGCCAATGGGGATGGTGACCACCCAGGCATGCAGCTCCATACCACGACGGTGACATTCGTCGATGGCAAACTGTAGGGCATCGTAGCCTGGTGACCGACCCGGTTTTCCTGATAGACAGCCGTCCCAAGGTTCACGGTCGGAAGGGTAGATGGTGGTAGCACGGACACGCGTCTGTAATAGTACCGTATTGACTCCAGCCAGCTTCAGCTGATCGAGAATCGTGGTGAGCTGGCGCTTCTGTTCACCGATGCCCATGCCGTCGTGAGCATAGGTACGTGGCCAGTCGATGCCTCCAATGGTGGTCAGCCAAACAGCACGTACTTCATACTTGGGCTGAGCCTTTAGGAAGGTGATGCCAAAGAGCAGGAATATATAAAATAATGTTAATCGTCTCATTTCGAGTGCAAAGGTACAAAAAACTTTGAACTTTGAACTTTGATTTCTGATTTTTTTTTCGTACCTTTGCCGGAAAATATGAAACCCGACGCGGGAAACAGTATCAGTAAGTATTAAGATTTTAAATAAATAATTAAAGATTATGAAGAAAATTGCTTTATTCGTGATGGCGCTGATAGTGTCAGTAGCCGCCAATGCACAGTTTGAACAGGGTAAATTCTATTGCGGAGCATCATTCTCCGGTTTCGACCTCGGTTACAGTGGTCTGACAAAGGGTCATGTGAATGTTCAGGCCAAGGGAGGTTACCTGTTGTGGGATAATATTATGGCTACTGCCCAGCTGTCGTACGAGAAGTCCAAGGATACCCCTGCTGCTTTCTCTTGTGGCATTGGTGGCCGTTACTACATCGAGCAGAACGGACTCTTCCTCGGACTGTCATTAGGTTATAAGCACATTGGCGCTGAGTCCATTACAGAAAATGTTTTGGATCCTGTGACACAGCAGACAAAAGAAGTCACCATCGACGGTAATAGCTACAACGACTTCATGCCCAGCGTACAGGTGGGCTATGCTTTCTTCGTGAGCCGTACGGTGACCATTGAACCCGAGCTCTACTACGAGCAGTCGTTCAAGAACCACAAGGACTATAGCAATTTCGGTCTGCGCATCGGTATCGGTGTCTATCTGTTCAACGACCAGAAGAAGAACTGATTAAAGTTGAGAGATAAAAAGACGCTTATGCTGAGTATTGATTTCTACAGACCAAACTATGACATGGATGTCAAGGAATTGGTCGACAGACTCATCGACTTGTCGTTCGCAGAGGATATCGGCGATGGCGACCATACCACCCTGTGCTGCATTCCCGAGGACGCAATGGGTAAGTCGCACTTGCTTATCAAGGAAGATGGTATCCTGGCTGGCGTTGAGGTTGCCAAGGAGGTGTTCCACCGCTTCGATCCCGACATGCAGGTCGAGGTACTGATGGGCGACGGCTCTCGTGTGAAGAAGGGCGACATTGCCATGATTGTCACTGGCCGTGTGCGCTCGCTGTTGCAGACGGAGCGTCTGATGCTGAACATCATGCAGCGCATGAGTGGCATTGCCACCATGACTGACCGCTATGTGCAGCACCTGAAGGGCACCAAGACCCGAGTGCTTGACACCCGCAAGACGACACCAGGCATGCGTATGCTCGAGAAGCAGGCCGTGAAGATTGGCGGTGGCTGCAACCATCGTATCGGACTCTTCGACATGATTCTGCTCAAGGACAACCACGTGGACTTTGCCGGCGGCATCGTCAACGCCATCGACCGCTGTCATGCCTATCTGAAGGAGAAGGGCCTCGACCTGAAGATTGAGATTGAGGTACGTTCCTTCGACGAGTTGCAGCAGGTGCTCGACCACGGTGGCGTCGACCGTATCATGCTCGACAACTTCAGCGTGCCTGACACGAAGAAGGCTGTTGACATCATTGGCGGACGCTACGAGACAGAGTCATCGGGTGGCATCACTTTCGATACCATTCGCGACTATGCCGAGCAGGGTGTCGACTTCATCAGCGTAGGTGCCCTGACGCACTCGGTGAAGGGCCTCGACATGAGCTTTAAGGCTGCGAGTTAATGAGAGCAGAGCCAAACTTGTTTGAGCTCTGCCGAATGAGAGCAGGCTCGCCTTTATGGCAAGGCATGCTGAAATATAGCATTTGGCTTTTAGCTTTTGGCTTTTGGCTGTTGATGTCGTGTGGTGAAGAACCAGCGGCTAATAGCCAAGAGCCAATAGCTTATTCTTCTCCTGTTGACTACGAGATTGTGCTCGCAGGCAACTTCGGTGAGCCCCGTCCGTGGCACTTCCACGGAGGCATCGATGTCAAGACAGGCAATGTGGAGGGTAAGCAGATATTCTCCATTGCCGATGGCTATGTCAGTCGTATCACTGTGAACAAGTATGGCTTTGGCAATGCCATCTACGTCAGCCATCCCGACGGACTGACCAGCGTCTACTGTCACCTGAAACGCTTTGCAGAGCCTTATGAGAAACTCTTTGAACGCACAGGATGGCGCGACACCCTCGACTTCCGCTATACCCCTGAGCAGCTGCCAGTGAAGGCTGGTGACATGATAGCCATTAGTGGTAATACAGGCCATTCTACCGGTCCTCACCTGCATCTGGAATTGCACGATACGGAAACGTGGGTGATGGTGGACCCCATGGAGAAACTGGCATCCTTTATTGCTGACACCGTAGCACCTCAGGCGCATTCCTTCATGGCCATACCACAGCAGAACGAGGGTGTCTTCAATGGGGGCATGAGCAAGCAGACTTTCGGTTTTGGACAGCCCGACACCAAGAAACAACATACCACATGGACCTTGTCGCGTGATTTTACGGCATGGGGCAGGGTAGGGTTTGCCCTGTGGGCCGACGACTATAGCGAAGCCACCTATAATCATTATGGTGTCCGCGAAACCCGTCTGCTCGTCGATGGTCGTGAGGTGTTCCGGTCCGATGTCAGCGGCATCCCCATCAGTTGTCAGCCGGAGGTGAACCAATGGGGCGACTACGACCACTGGCGTCGCACCCACATCTGGTATATGAAGTCATTCCGCGAACCTGGCTTGCGACTGCCCATCCTGCATACAAACTTCGAGCGGGGCATCGTCACCTTCAATGAAGAGCGCCCCTACCATATCACCTACCTGTTGCGCGACTATCAAGGCAACCAGTCGCGCTACGACTTCACCGTTCGTGGTGTCCGTGACTCCCGCATCCGTCCCGTCCGTCGCGCACAGCTTCTTAATCCCTATATGCTATATGGCCAGTGTCTATGGCCGCTTTATAACTTATTATCACAAACTAAACATGATTAAAACTATTCTGATGGCATCCATGATGATGCTGACGGCCAATGCAATGGCCTTCACTCCTTGGACAAGAGGAGGTTTCGAGACAGGTAAATACCGTAACGTCTTTGTGGAGATGGGCTACAGCCAGGCCGATGTCGACGCCAAGCTCAAGGAAGTGTTTAACGACGTGTTCCGTGGGCCTAACAAGGTCTATTTCGAGGTTGGCGACTCCATGGGCTATGTCAGCGACATCAAGAACCACGATGCCCGCACCGAGGGCATGTCCTATGGTCTGATGGTGGCCGTACAGTTTGGCGAGAAGGACATCTTCGACCGCCTGTGGCGCTGGGCCAAGAAGTATATGCAGCACCAGAGCGGCTCGCGTGAGGGCTACTTTGCCTGGAGCTGTAAGACGGACGGCACACAGAATGCTGCAGGTGCCGCCAGCGATGGCGAGCTGTATTTCATCACCGCACTCATCTTCGCCTCTAACCGCTGGGGCAACGATACCGGCATCAACTATAAGGCCGAGGCCCGGCACATCCTCGATTGCATCCAGCCCAAAGAGTACACCCCCGAGCCCCGCCAGGGTGGTTTCGGTGGCTTTGGCGGCTTTGGTGGCCCACAGCAGCAGGGTCCTCAGATGATGTACCTCATCGACCCCGAGACCAAACTCATCACCTTCACCCCCGATGGCTTCGGTCAGCGCTTCACCGATCCCAGCTATCACATTCCCGCCTTCTACGAGGTGTGGGCCAAATGGGGCGGTGACGGCCGTAGCGACCATTGGAAAGAGTGCGCTCAGAAGAGTCGTGAGTTCCTGCACAAGTGCATCAACGAACAGACTGGTCTGAATGGCGACCAGTGCCAGTATGATGGCAGCGAGATGCAGATGCCGCGCTTCCCGGGCATGCCCCAGCGTCCCCAGGGCGAGGCTCCCCGCCGAAATGGCAACAACAACTTCCGCTACGACTCCTGGCGCGTACCCATGAATATCGCCCTCGACTACGAGTGGAGCTGTGCCGATGGCGAGTGGCAGCGCCAGTATGGTGAGAAGATCCAGAATTTCTTCTATTCACAGGGCATCGATACCTTCCTCGACCAGTATCGTCCTGACGGTACACTGCCTGAGGGTAATGAAATCCTCGGAGCCGGTGGCTTCCGTAAATTGCGCCACAGCATCGGCCTCGTAGCCACAACGGCTGCTGCCTCGGTGATGTGTTCCCATGAGAAGAGCAAGGCGTTTGTCGATGCACTCTGGAATGCGAAGCACGAGCCCTTCGACGATGGCTATTTCGATGCCTACTATGACGGCCTGCTCCGCCTCTTCGCATTCATGCACCTGAGCGGAAACTACCGCATCATTACACCTTCACAAGGGAAGTAAGAAAACGTCCTCCTTTAAAGACTTGCCAAAAGAATCTCCTTGATGTCTTGCTCTGTCAGGGGAGCGTAGGCATTCTCCAGGCCTTCGTTGACGGCGATGTGGTGTGCCTAACCTTTTAGTCTATGGAACTATGTCTGTTCTTTTTTTTTAGTGTAAACTCAAATTGAAGACCGCCGTTTTGGGCGAGGTAGGCAGTAATGGTACCGCCATGCAGGAGGACGGCATTCTTCACGATAGCCAGACCAAGACCTGTGCCGCCAATGCTGCGACTGCGACTCTTGTCGATGCGGTAGAAACGTTCGAAGATGCGGGGCAGATGTTCTTCAGCGATGCCCACGCCGTTGTCTCGGAATGTGAATGCCCAATGAGGGCCTTGGTCTTCAGCTGTGACTTCTATCGTCTTTCCTTCGCCGGCGTAGTTGATGGCATTATCGACAAGGTTGCGGAATATGCTGTAGATGAGCGAGGGGTTGCCCTGGATGACGATATGTTGTGGCAAGCAATTATTGAGCGTCATGTTGCGTTTTTCGAGGGCGATAGCGGTTTCTGCGCCGATATCGCCAACAATAGCCGACACGTCGGTGCGCTCCATCGTCAACTGGTGGGCAGCGAAGTCCATTCGGTTTAGTGTCGAGATGTCCTGTAGCAAGGCTGTCAAGCGATGGGCCTGCGCATTGGTGCGCTCGATGAACTGTCGCTGCGTCTCAGACGACATCTGCGGATTGTCGAGGATAGTGTCTGTATAGCCAAGGATGCTAGCCACGGGCGTCTTCAGTTCGTGGGCGATGTTCTGCGTCAGTTCGCGGCGCATCTGGTTCTCCTTGGCGGCCTGTTCGCGACTGATGCGCTCGTCCATTCTTCGGGCATAACGGTGGAGCAGGAACGCCAACCCCACCATCACCACGAGCGAGAACAGCAGCAGGTGCCAGTCGCTGACCTCTTCAAAAGGTTCCAAATGCGTCCGGTCGTAGTCCTCAAATAGGATAAAAATCAGCGCATAGACGGCAAATACTACCATCACGCTAACGAACATCTTCCGGCCTTCACTCAATTTCTTCATGCCTCAAACACATAGCCGTATCCTTGACGGCTGACAATGCAACTACTATAGTGACCTATCTTCTTCCGCATACGGGTGATGTTTACATCTACAGTGCGGTCGCTAACTACGACGTCTTCAGGCCATACGGCATCAAAGATCTGCTGGCGGGAAAACACCTGTCCACGATGGCGAAGAAGCAGTCCCAACAGCTCGAACTCAGTCTTGGTAAGATTCACGCTCTCTCCATCAACCATCGTTGTCTTCTTGTTGAGGTCGAGCACAAGACCCTCGAAAGAAATAAAATTCTCTGCAAGAGCATTTGACTGGGTCCTGGCGAGCACCGCTTTTACACGGGCCACCACTTCGCGCACGGAGAATGGCTTCGTCACATAGTCGTCAGCCCCTAAGCCAAAGCCTTTCAGTGTATCGTCCTCTGTGTCCTTTGCGGTCAGAAATATAATCGGTATACGCGAAGTATTCTCATCGCCTTTGAGCCTTTTTGCAAGTTCAAAGCCTGATATGCCAGGCATCATCACGTCGAGTAGCAACAAGTCGTATTGGGAAGGATTTTTATCCATCGCCATCACGCCCGAATAAGCCGCTTCGGCTTCATAGCCTGCCGCCTTCAGATTATATAGCAGAATCTCACACAGATCCTGCTCGTCATCTACTACAAGAATCTTTTTCTGTGTCATCTGGCTGCAAAGTTATAAAAAATCTTTGAATTATAAGAAATTATTTTCCAAATCTTGCCTGAACGACGTTGACCACATAGTCGCCCAGCTTCTCGCACTCGTTGATGAGGTCGGTATAGATGGTGCCAATGGCATAGTCGTATTCGTGGTCGTTAATGGCACGGATATTGTCGTCTTTCAGTCGTTGGCGCATCTGGTTGATTTCATTCTCGATGCGGTAGGTCTCACGGATGTCATGCTCGTAGCGGTGTCCTGACATGATGGTAACCATTTGCGACAGGGCGTCGTCGCACAGTGACATTATGGCTGTCAGTTGATGTCCCAAGGAAACAGGGATGGATTTCCCTGATTCACGCTGACGATTCAATGTGCGCGCCAAGTTATAGCAGGCATCACCGATGGATTCCAACTCGCCAACCTCACGCAACATCTGGCGCACCTTCATCTTGGTCTCGTCGCTCAGATGGTTTTGGCTCACCTGCTCCAGGAAACGGGCTATCTCCAGTTCCATACGGTCAGTCAGGTCCTCTTGGTGCTCAATCTGGCTATAAAGGTGCACGAAGGCTTTGTCGTCCTTCTCGTCCTTCAGCTGGCGCACCATACCAAACATCTGCTGCACACGCTGAGCGAAGTGCGCCGACTCTTTCTGTGCCTGTAGTACGGCGATTTCTGGTGTTTGTATCAGGCTTGCCTCGATATACTTCATGTTCAGTCCTTCCAGTTCGGGCTGTGGCTTCTCAGGCAGCAACCAGCAGACGATGCGCTCCATCTGTGGAATCAGTCCGATGAGCAGGGCCGTGTTGGTGACGTTAAAGCAGGTATGGAACATGGCGAGGACGACGGGAAGTCGCTCCGTCTGACCCGCCATCGCGGGGTAGTAGCCCACCAGTGAGCACACCATATCGACGAAGGGGTAGAACACGCAGAGCACCCAGATGACGCCGAAGACGTTGAACAGCAGATGAGCCAGTGCTGCACGCCGTGCCTGAGTATTAGCCCCTAAGGCAGCGAGATTGGCCGTTGCTGTGGTACCGATGTTCTCGCCCATCACCAGCGCTATACCTAAATATATAGGTAATACTCCCGTAGAACACAGCAGGATGGTGATGGCCATGACGGCGGCCGACGACTGCACGATGCAGGTGATGAGCGTGCCAATGGCGAGGAAGGCGAGGATGGTAAGGTGGCTGCCCGTGTCGAACGAGGCGAAGAATCGCACCACCGACTCGTTGTGCTCCAGGTCGAGCTCCCTGCCGCCCGCGCTCAGCATCACCAGCGAAAGGAACATGAAGGCGATGCCGAAAAGGAAGTCGCCCATATAGCGGTGGCGCTTGCGATAGATGAGCACCATACCTATCGTGAATGCAGGGAATACGACGTTTGTCAGGTCGACGTTGTAGCCCAGCGACATGATCCATGCCGTGAGCGTCGTGCCGATGTTCGCTCCCATGATGACGCTAATGGCCTGCGAGAGCGTCAACAGACCGGCCGATACGAAGGAGACCGTCATCACCGTTGTGGCCGACGACGACTGCACGGCGCAGGTCACCATCGTGCCCGTTAGCATCCCCGTTAGCCGGTTTGTCGTCATCTTTGCCAGTATGTGTCTCAGCTGCGGTCCCGCCAGCTTCTGCAGTGCCTCGCTCATCATTTTCATGCCGTAGATGAGCAGTCCCAATGCGCCCAAAAGCTTCAGCGACACCATCAAATAATCTTGCGTTGTTTCCATTTGCTTACTCGAATTATTCTATTTTCGAGTGCAAATTTAGCATGATTTCCATCAGCCGCGAAATAAAACTTGTTACAATACGGTTACGTAACAGAATTGTAACCTCTGGTAGCTCCATTTATCTGATGAAGTGCATCGGCTGCCACTCCTCACGCTCAGGATAGTCGGGCGTTCCGTTAGCATGAATCTTCTTCAGCAGCCAAGCCATGTTGTTGGCCATCGTTCGCATGGTCTGCATACCCTCTGTGTCGAGTGCTGCCTGACCTTCCTCGCGACCATACACGATGTTCCAGTACTGCGAGGTAACCACAGGCATATTCATCATCTCAAACGGCATATTCATGGTCTGATAGGCTGCTGTGGCACCACCACGACGGCATACGCAGACGGCGGCAGCGGGTTTGTTCACCACCTTAGCACCTGCCGAGAAGAACATACGCTGGATAAGCGACAGCACTGAGCCGTTGGGCTGTCCGTAATATACGGGTGAGCCAACAATCAGCGCATCCACATCGTCCAGCTTCTCAGAGATGCGGTTGCAGATGTCATCATCGAACACGCAACGGTCTAGTTGTTTGATTTTACACTGTGCACAGGCGATGCAGCCACGAACGGGTTTTACACCAATCTGTACAATCTCAGTCTCTATACCCTGCTGCTCCAAGGTCTTTGCGGCCTCACTCAGCGCCAGGAATGTGTTGCCCTTTTTACGGGGGCTACCATTAATTAATAATACCTTCATGCTATTTATTTCAGTTTTTTATACACTTTAGCCGTAATTCTCGATAAGATACTTCACAAACTGAGGATCGGCGAAATTGATGTTGCCCGTGTCGTACTGGTTCATGGTAGCAATCTGTGCCATCTCGTCAGCCGTCAGAGAGAAGTCAAAGATGTCGAAGTTCTGAGCCATGCGCTCCTTATGGCTTGACTTAGGAATGGCCACGATGCCACGTTGGGTGAGCCAGCGCAGAGCTACCTGAGCGGCACTCTTGCCATACTTAGCACCGATATTGGCCAGCACCTCGCTCTTCACGATGCCGTCAACACCCTGTCCACCAAGCGGACCCCATGCCATTATCTTCGTATCGGTCTCGGCCAGAATCGGTTCGATGCCCGTCTGCTGAATCATTACGTTGCACTGCAACTGGTTTACCATCGGCTTTAACTCCACATAGTGGGCAAAGTCGAAGAAACGGGCTGCTTGGAAGTTCGAGACACCAATGGCACGAACCTTTCCAGCACGATAGGCTTTCTCCATAGCCCGCCAAGTGCCGAACACGTCGCCGTAGGCCTGATGGATGAGCAGCAGGTCGATATACTCCGTCTGTAACTTGCGTAGGCTCTCGTCGATGCTCTTGGCAGCTTTTTCTTCGCCAGCATTTGAAATCCATACCTTAGTCACGAGGAACAAATCCTCACGCTTGATGCCACTCTTGCGCCACGCATTGCCTACACCTTCTTCATTCTGATAGGCCTGAGCCGTATCAATCAGACGATAACCAACGCTCAGTGCATCGCTTACGCAGCGTTCACACTCATCAGGAATCACCTGAAACACTCCATAGCCCAGCAGGGGCATCTCAACACCGTTACTCAATTTTATGTATTCCATATTTCTTCTCAATTAAAATCCTAAACCTTTAAGCCATTTCTCCACTTTTGCTTTTTCACTACGCACTTCATGTCCGTAGATGCTGAAACCCTTAGTGACATTAGCTCCAGCGAAAGCCGCTTTCACGTCTTCCACACAATTGGCCAGGCCTGAGCCCTCGTGCGTAGTGAAGGGGATGACGGTCTTGCCCTTCAGGTCGCCAGCATGTTTCTTGAAGAAGGTGAACATTACCTGCGGATAGGTGCCCCACCATACGGGACCACCAATAAATACGGTGTCGTACTGGCTCAAGTCCACGTCGCCCTCATATTCTGGCAGCTCACCGTTCTTTGCCTCTTCCTTTGCCAGATTGATAAGTGGCGTATAGGCCATTCCGTCGTACTTGTGCGTGACAATCTCGAACTGGTCGGCACCTGTCAACTCTGTAATATAGTCGGCCACAATCTTCGTGTTGCCCACCTCAATGTTTCCTACTGCGTAGTTGTCTCCCGCGTGCGAGAAGAATACTACAATTGCTTTACCTTCTGTCTTCATAACTTTCTCTTGCTTAGCGTCGCCACTGCATGCTGTCGATGCGAGCAGTGCCATTGCGGCTGTAATGATACTTTTTATATTCATATTTGTTTGTAGTTTGAATTCACGGTGCAAAGGTACGACGAATTTCTCATACTATTGTTTCACAAAAAGCGTCATGATTTTCACTTTTTACCGAAAAATGCGATTAAGCGAGTGCCATGATGCTCGTATCAATGGCCGAGCGTGAGCATTTTCGACTTTTTATGTCAAATCGTTTGTTTATATATAAAATAATGTGTATTTTTGCGCCGTAGCCGCTACTGTACCAAGCACTTGGGGAAGTCGCCCAGCGAGTACCGCCAGAGCCTGCAGCCGAAATAAATTTCTTTCTATTTTTAGTCCGTTTCCAATATCATTTCCATAGTGGTTTTCTGCACTTGCATACCCATGTTCTTATAGAAACGGTATGCGGCATCATTGCCTTCCCATACGTTGAGGGTGATGTTATTACATTTGATGGATTGGGCATAGTTGCGTACATATTCATATAAAGACTTTCCTATGTGTTTGCCACGAGCATTTTCGTCTACACAGATATCATCAATATACAGTGTTTTGATGTCTTCTAACAGTTGGTTGTCCCTTATTTCGGACACCTGACAGAAAGCGTATCCTAACAAAGTCCCGTCGTCGTAGATAAAAATGGGCTTACTTCCATCTTCAAGCAGTAAGGAAAGTTCCTGCTCGCTATATTTCGTAGTGTGAGGCTTGAACAGGTCAGGACGCAACACATGATGCACCATATTTACCTGATGCAACAGCTCAACAATACGCTTAATATCTCCTTCGTTTGCTCTTCTTATCATCATAAGTTACTTTATCTCAATAGGTGGAAGTCCAACCTCCTTTCGCCATTCATTGACACGCGAGGCATCCAATAGCGGACATAACAGTGCAAATTTATTTGCAAAGTTACTGATTATTGAGGAATAATTGCTATATTTGCATCAAGAATTAGGATAGTTTATGAAGTTGTTATGATTCAGCAAGTAGAAATAGCGCTAAAACCAAAGTCTCGCGGGTTCCATCTGGTGACCAGTGAGATTCTGAGTCAACTGCCCAAGTTGCCTAAGACGGGCGTCATCAATATATTCTGCAAGCATACGAGTTGCGGACTGAGCATCAATGAAAATGCAGATCCTGATGTGCGAGTGGATATGGAAACCATTTTCAACCGTCTTGTTCCTGAGAACAGACCTGAGTACGAGCATACTTTAGAGGGTGTAGACGATATGCCAGCTCATGCCAAGTCAACATTGAGTGGCGTTAGCCTGACTATTCCCATTACCGATGGACATTTGAACATGGGAATCTGGCAGGGAATCTACTTCTGTGAGTATAGGAATTACGGTGGGTCAAGAAAACTGGTCGTAACAATCATAGGAGAGTAAGATATGGCATACACAGGACGTTTTGGACAGTCGGACGACTATCGTCGCGACGAGCTGATACGGAAGATAGAGCATTCCTTGGAGAGCCTGACTCTGCAGGAGTTAGAGGCTTTGTATTATGACATGTCCACCAAAAACTATATCAACGAATGAAACTAAGGAAACGAAAGCTCAAGTATGCTGCGATATTCTGTCTCTGCTGGTTTGTCTTCTTAGTCATTCTGGTTGATGAAATTCTGAAGTTCCAGACATTGGTTGACTATTTCGGATCATACGCATTAGTGGAGATTACACTATTACTTTTGGTCATTCTACCTACAATGGCAGTTTACAAATTAACAAAAGAATAAATAGCGAAAGAAGGTACACTATTTGGGTAAACGATGAATAAACGGAAAATATGGAAATAAAAAATAGACCCAATCCCAATGAGGCTTTCCCGAATCCGAAGATTCCAAGTCTTTGCTTCATTAAAAACGTGGTGACGAACCCGCGTATTATTATAGGTGATTACACGTACTACGATGATGTGGATGGTGCTGACCAATTCGAGAAGCATGTCACTCATTTCTACGACTTCATTGGTGACCGGCTGATTATTGGCAAATTCTGCGCTATCGCTAAGGGTGTAGAGTTTGTTATGAATGGTGCCAATCATAGGATGGACGGTGTAACAACCTATCCGTTTTATGTCATTGGAGGTGACTGGGGAAGTGCCATTGCTCCGGTGAAAGATGAATTGCCTCTGAAGGGCGATACCGTGGTTGGTAATGATGTTTGGATTGGTCAGAATGTAACCATTATGCCAGGTGTTCATATTGGTGACGGGGCCATCATAGGAACCAACTCTGTAGTGGCTTCCGACATACCTCCTTATGCTGTAGCCGTGGGAAATCCCTGTCGGGTGGTCAGGATGCGTTTTGACGACGAATTCATCGCCTATCTGCTGGAACTGAAATGGTGGAATTGGGACATTGAGAAGATTGAGGCTAATTTCAAAGCCTTGTCAAGTGGTGATTTGTCGTTAATCAGAAAGATTTCGAAATAATCGCATGACACTCCCTAAGTTTATAATCTGTATGGATGGAACCTTCCGTCTAGGTATGGTCAACCAGCATAAGCACTTGCTGAAACCGGGTGACCAATGCATTGGTGGCGGGTACTATCTCTTTGATTTTGTTTCGAACGTAATTATTCTCGACAGAGAATCATATGACTTTGGCCGTCCCAAATGGCATCTGCTGGAGGTGCTGAAGGTTCCATCTACCTATCGCGGCATGCGCATCGTCTATAAGTACGACGATGGATTCCACGATGATTTCAATGTCAGCGAAGAACTTAAAATTGAGTATTATGACTGAAAAAGAGAAGATGTTGGCAGGAATGGTTTATGATGCCGCAACGCCAGAATTGATTGCAGAACTGCAGAATACAAGAGAGATTTTGTATGAGTTTAACATGCTCCGTCCATCTGATATTCAGCGGATGAAAGAGATTCTGAAAGGTCTGCTGGGGCATACAGGCGACGATAATTTCCTCATCAATCAGCCGTTTCGCTGCGACTATGGCAAACAGATCAGCATAGGCAAACGGTTCTTTGCCAACTTCAACTTCACCGTTCTCGATGAAGCACCTGTAACCATTGGCGATGACTGTTTTATCGGACCTAATGTCAGCATCTATACAGCCTGCCACAGTACAGACCCTGTAGAACGGAATACCCGTCAGGAATGGGCAAAGCCTGTAACTATAGGTAATAACGTATGGATTGGAGGCAGTGTTACCATCTTACCAGGTGTTACCGTCGGCGATAATGTCACCATTGGTGCTGGATCTGTTGTCACTCGCAACATCCCATCCAATACGGTAGCAGTCGGTAATCCATGTAAAGTTATAAAGAGCTTGTAAAATGACAGACTTCGATTCCATTTGGCGCACTCAGGATGAGATAAGGACGGTGGTCAATGCCGTTCTAGGTGAATCCCCCTTATACGTGACCATCGCAATGCTATTATAATACCATTGGACGACTGATATTTATCAAAAACTACTATAGATATCGGATAAAATAGGGGAGTTGACACTTTTGTTTTTATGGTATTTCGTACCTTTGCCGCTGTTATGATAGTGGCAAACATGAATCTCCATGAGGTCTATGCCGACCTGATGGGTGAAATGGGTAAGCTGGACTGGAAGCGCGACGCACTGCTCAACAAGGCTGTGAATATCCTCAGAAGGAGCGAGGAGTTCCCTGCCAGTGTGATGTATGACTATCAGATCCAGACTTCCAAGAACCAGTATATCATATACTTCTATCGTGAGCATCCCTTTGCACCTGTGCTTTCTGGTTATCTGTGTGTCATGTTTGACGGCTGCAAACGATACATCATCAAATGGACTGACAAAGGTATTCCTGAGATTCTGATTCTGACAAGCCATTTTTTGCAGCGTTATAAAGAAAGGTTCCTGAAGCAGCCTGAACTGTCGGCCAATGAGGTTGCCGTGAGATTTCTGTCACGTAACCGAACGTTGAGAATTATGCCCGTCGATGAGCGTATCAACAAACGTATCGAGGAATATGGCGAATTTGCAGGAGAGGGTTTCCTGGCTCAGGACGGTTTCTGCTTCAAGTTGTCTGGTGAGGAGACGATAAGCGGTGATGACCCTGTCAGAATCAGTTTCTTCACCACCTTCATGCCATTGTCTGAAATGTCAGATGTCCAGCGTGAGGCTATCTTCGAGGAATGTATGAAGGATCTTGATAACCTGGATTGATAATCATTCTTCCCAGTCTATTTCCGTAAAGCGGGAAAAACGTTTGCCGTCGCGCTCTATGGTCTCGAAGAACATCTTTTCTGGACGTATCCAGTATTTGCGGTCACCATATAAAGCCTGATAGACGACCATCCGTTCCTGGGTCTCGGAATCAAAGGCAATATGCTCCAGTCTGTACTTGTTCCCCTTAAAGTGCTGGAAGTATCTTACTCTGTCTTCTGAAATAGGATATTCCAACATCAGTTTTTCAATAAGGGGTACATACCACGTCTTGAATTGTTCTGCCGTTGGGGTGTGGCCACCTGGGAAGTGAAAGACGTTGTGATAATGCTCCAGAAACAGCGGCTCAAAATGTGCCAATGTATCCTCCTCGCCGAAGAGTCCCCAAACACGTACCTTATTATATATATTACAGCAGTCGAACTGATGGGCCTCCATCTCCTCGAACTCGCTGACAAGCTGTTCATCGATGGTAAAGTCCTGTTTCCCGTCAGCTCTTGGCGACTTGTACTGGTGGTTGCCGATACGCTCACGGAGGAAGTCAGACATTTTGAAGTGTGGATTGCCGAGTAGGGCAGGGACTCCGATAATCGGAGAGATCATCTGTGCATAGAACGAACCGCAGCTGTTACCGACAAGCACGTCCGGCTTTTCTTGGTCACAGATGTCGCGGATAAGCCTAAGGGCACCGGCAGGGTGGAGTGGGAGGTCGGGAGTCAGTACGGTAGCCCTCTTTTCGAAAGCCTCCTTCAAAGCCAGAGCAGGCACACAACTGCCGCTGGCATAGAATCCGTGAAGGAACAATATCTTCTTTTGCTTTTGCATATCGGGGTGCAAAGGTACTCAAAAAATCGCAGAAAAACGCCTCTGGATGCACTTTTCAGCTTGTTTTTAACAATTGGGTACTGTGACAATATCCTTACCCCAATGAAAATTAATTAAAATTTTCCGAAAAATATTAGGTTTTACCGAATATTATATTTATCTTTGCACCAAAATTAAAGGTATGAGAGTTATTTCATTCTCCATGATACGGGATTTTATAGCCAAACATGCTGATGCAGACGTGGCTCTCCGTGACTGGTATAAGAGGACTACTAAGGCCAACTGGACGAACTTTGCAGACATCAAGCAGACGTTCAACACAGTGGATTATGTCGGCAACGACCGTTATGTGTTCGATATCAAGGGCAATAACTACCGTATAGTAGCCGTTGTGTTGTTCATCAACAAGAAGGTCTATATGCGGTTTGTCGGCACACATGAGGAATATGACAAGATTAAGGACATTAAAAACATATAGGTTATGGTACAGATTAAGAATGAACAGCAGTACAAGGCAGCTTGCGACCGCATCAATGAGCTCCTGAAGATTGTCGGCAACGATACACCTGCCGATGACAAGAACATGCTGGAGCTGGATTTGATTTCCGACCTTGTGGCAGACTATGAGGAGGAGCATTATCCTGTGGCTGCTCCAACGCTGGTGGAGACTATTAAACTCCGCATGTATGAGATGGGACTGACCCAGACAAAGCTGGCTGAAATGCTTGGACTGAGCACTGCCCGTATCAGTGAGATTATTACTGGCAAGGGTGAACCGTCATTGAAGACGGGAAGGGAAATCAGCCGAAAGCTGAATATCGATCCAGCTATTGTCCTCGGAGTTTAGTGTGTGATACTACAGATATTAAAAAGCGGCAAATATTCATTGGATTTGCCGCTTTTTAGTTTTTTTCTAATCAGAAATCATCGAACTTCTTTATGGCCTCGGCCTTGATTTCATCAGCCACATCGATGTAGGGCTTCATGGCCTTGTAATCTGAGTGGCCAGTCCACTTCATGACAACCTGCGGAGAGATGCCCATGCCGAGGGCATTGCAGATGAACGAGCGTCGGCCCGTGTGGGTGCCGATGACTTTGTATTTGGGTTTGATTTCGTCAAAGCGTTCATTACCACGATAGTAGGTAATTCGGATAGGCTCGTCGAAACCTGCCAGCTTACAGAGTTCATGCAGATAGGTGTTCATCTTCTGATTTGAGACCACGGGTAAGGCCTTCCCGTTAGGGAACTTAAATGGCGCATACTTCTTCAAGATAGCCCTACTATGTGTGTTAAGCTCAATCCTTAGGGAGTCAACGGTCTTGATGGTCGTGATCTCAATGTACTTGTCATGCACATCGCATTTCCTGAGATTCTCCAGATCAGAATAGCGAATGCCTGTATAGCACTGGAAGAGGAACACGTCGCGGGTCCTGACCAGATAAAGTTTGGTGGCTGGTATCTCGAAGTTCTCCAGATGCTCCAGTTCCTTTTTGTTGAAGAACACCACTTTCCTTGGCGCACTCTTTAGCGCGGGCCTGTATGCTTCGAACATGCTGTTGTTGTGGTATCGCTTGCGGTATGCATAGCGGATGACTACCTTCAGCATGACAATATCCTTGCGGATGGTGGTGTTCACATATTTCTTCACGTCACGCAGGTAGTCCACGAAATTCTGGAATCCGTCCTCGTCAAAATAGTCGAAGGTGATTTCAAAATTGTTCAGCCCGTGTTTCCTTTTCCAGTCACGGAACGACTTCAGGTTATAACGTATGGTCTCATACTTCTTGCGAGTCTTCTCTGCCCAGTCGTTGAGCTTGCCCGCATAGGCTTCATATTCATGATAGACATCCCAAAAAGTGACGGTGCTGACAGGCTTGTTCTTAGGCTGTGAAAGAATGTTAAAAGATTCATCTGAACATTTCTTGTCCCCTTTTGAACGTTTCGTGTCCCCTTGGTCAGGAACGCTTCTAATCTCAAAAGGTTTGAGCATTCTTCTGGATATGATGTCCGGTTTCCTATCGGCTGAGACCATTTTGAATGACTCCTTAAACTCCTCTTGCGTAGGGAATACTCCTTTCTCCTCGAAGAGCATGATTGTGTTGTGCGCATTTCTTAAATGCTCTCTGAGATCTTTGTTAATCTCATCAGCAGTCTTACCATAGCTGCTTCCGATTGCTTGTTCTGACCAGGAATCCCAGCATTCCATGATGATATGGATGCCGGTTGAGAACTCCATTCTCATTGTTCCATACGTAACTCTCATGGTGATGAGCGCATTCTCCGGGTCTGTCACTTTCTCACCTGTGCGACGATCTTTGATCATCCTCGGCTTAAGCCTGAACTTGATGTCTGTTTTTGTTGCCATCTTACGACAATTTTAGTTAATAATTCTGTTACTCTTTGTACGTAAGAAGTTAAAGGTATTCTCGACCCCTTAGGTGACTCTTTGAGCATAGGGGTGACAAATGGGTGCTGAATTTTGATTTCTTGACAAAATCACTCATAAACCTACGTCACATTGTGGGTATACATCCCGGGGAACATTTGGGGATTCTGTCGTTTTTCTTGTCATTGGGAAAAATAATCAAAGCCATTTTGAACCCTCAAAAACGCTAAAAATGCCTCCCCTAAAACGCTTTCCCCCAAATTCCCCGATGGGTTTCCCCACCAATAGTCTTTCCTAGGAGTTGAGTATTGAAACCTTCCTCTCTGGCTGGCAGCCTTGCGGCCACTTAAGGTTAAAAAAATCGAATAAGATTGACCCCTGATGTTGGGGTTATCGAACTTTGAGGAAAAAATGATCATTTTCGTGAAGTCAGTCTTCCCCTAATTCGATGCAAAGATACACAATCAATTTCTTTTTACCAAATCTTTAAGATGCCCTAAAATAGGGGTAAAAGTAAAAATATGGTACAAAATTATGCTTGATTTTGGCCAAATTTGAGGTCGTTCAAACAGTCCTTTTTATGCCCTGTCACCCATTGTCACCTGTTGTCTTGTTCCCGAAACCTTGCTGTCACCTCGACTACTCTATAAAAGGGAACCGCTAACTCACTGAGAGTTAGCGGTTTTTTGTGATTTCTCCCCACAATCAATGACTTCACCTGTCACTACGCCTTTCTTAGTTACGTTAATCTGCTTTTCCGCCAAACTCGTTATACGATACGTTCTCAGGCTTCCATTTGTCCTTTGGTATAGGACTCTCTGCAGGATGGCCAATGACGATGACACAGAGCGGAACGATAGCCTCAGGCAGTTTGACCGCTTTTGAGACATTAGCCACCCGATCGTCCATGGGATAGACACCTGTCCATACGGCACCAAGTCCGAGGGCATGGGCTGCCAGCAGGATATTCTCTGTAGCAGCCGAGCAGTCCTGAATCCAGTATTCCTGGCCTTTACCCGACAGCGCCTTGTCCATATTACCGCATACGACGATGGCCAGTGCACACTGTTCCAACATACGGCCACGGCTACCAGCCAGTTCCTTCAACTTTGCTTTGTCAGTCACGGCAACGAAATGCCAGGGCTGTTTGTTAACAGCTGTGGGAGCCGCCATACCAGCCCGCAGCAACGTTTCGATGTCAGTCTTTGATACGGGCTGATCAGTGTACTTGCGGATGCTCGTACGCGTCATGATGTTTTTAATCGCCTCGTTTGAACAGTTCTCACACTGTGCCGATACATTCAGCACACACATAGCCAGCAATAGGCAAATGGTCATAATCTTTTTCATATACTTACTTATTCTAATAATGGTTCTTGTGTATCATCATCTGCAATTTGGCGGTAAAGATACTCCTTTAAACATTGGCCGTCTCGAAGTCGATGGCGATGAAGTCCCTAAGCATGCTGGCCATCGTGAGCCTTCCATGCACATTCGGTAATCTTCATGTCAGAGAAGACAGCCGTGAAGGATGATTCCTCTGGTGAACAGGCGTAGATGCCAAAGCTGATCTCATCGGCACCTGCATACATGTGGCAGATGCGCATCTGACTGAAATCCACGCCGTTGGTGGAACACTCGATACAGTAGTCATCCTCGCGGCGGGAGAAGCGATACCACATGGTCTTCACATCTGCAGGAATAGCCGTTGTGGCCCAGTCGGAATAACCTTTGTTCGTGGCTACACTACCCAAGTGCTGGAATTCATCGTTCTCATACTCAACAGAACCTTTCAGCCAGTTCTCGCTGTCCAGATACATCACGATGCCACACTGGTCAAAACGCTGATGGCTCTGTGTGAAGTCGGTCTTCACCACAAAACTAAAGAACTTCTCGCGAGTCTTCATCTGCAACACAGGGGCATTGTCGTTTTGGAAGTGATAGTACGTGCGCTGCCAGAGGTCGGTATGCGGCGCGGTGGTGATGAGTATGGTGTCACCTTTCATCTCAAATCCGCCAGGCTCTCTCGTCCACTGAAGACTGTTCAAATCGATTCGTCCACTGTCTGCGAGGGCCTCTTTTACGTTGTCTACGAAATCCATGTCCGTTTCATTTTTAGTTTGCTGCGCACAGGCCGTAATCAACAGGCCAATGCAAAGCAATGTGAACAATTTCTTCATACTATTCTTTTTTTGTTTCATGAAACTCTCAATGTTTAGAAATGTTGCGTGCAAAGTTACGAATTTATTTGGATTCTTCGTCATTTTTTCGTAACTTTGCATCAAAATAACGCAAGGAGATATGCCACGATTCCAGAGTTTATGATATTCAGCGGATTGAAGCGCGACTCTGCCAAAGCATATCTCGACAGCCTCTGCAAAGGCGACCATCCGCGTCTGTGGAAGGTTCGTGAGAGCCGCCGCTGGCTCTACTTTCCTAAAAAGGAAGCTTCTACGGAATAAAACTCGGTTTCGACCGACCGCTCCAACATATCAGGGCGGGCGCTCCAATATATAAGGGCGCCCGCCCTAATTAATACGGGCGTCCGCCCGAATCTGGTTACATGCCGCCTCAATCCCTGTTACATGCCGTCTCGCTCCCTGTTTGCACGGGTCTTTTCCCCTGTTCCTACGTATTATAATGTTTTGATCCACTCTGCGCTTTCGTCTGCGAGTAAACTAATAAGTCTAGAATAGTAGGCGGTAAGTTCATCTTTTGACTTTCTGTTTAACCCTGCCATGTTATGTTGCAAGGAGAGCAGGATACGGAACATTCGACGAGTAAACAGATCATCGTCAAAATAACAGATAAGGGCAATGATATGCTTGTAAGGACAAATTCGATGTCCACATTCCCATGCATTATATGTTGCCTGTGATATATCCAAAGCAAAAGCTATCTGTTCCTGTGTCACGTCCTTGCGCTGACGTGCTTGTAGGAGTGCAGAAGAATAATCATAGAGGATATTCATTTCTGACCTCCTTTCATGTAATAAGGCATAAACTCATCTGGTTCACTAACGCTTATGGCAACAGGCAGGCCTTTTGTGCGATGAATCAGGAATACCTTCTTGGCATCAGTGCCATACGAAAGGAACGTGCCGACACCCTTCGTGCGGAACATACCTAAATACACTTAAAACTATCGGACAAAAACAGTGCAAACCGAGTGCAGAAAGCTTGCTTTATGCCGAGGTGCAGCCTGTTTTCGCAAATTTTATTTGCAAAGATAGCGATAATTATGGAATTATCGTTAACTTTGCACCAAGAATTAGCATTGTTTATCAAGTAACCCAATAAAAAACTACCGTTATGAGACAGATTTCTTTCAAGTTCAACAATCATATTGAGATTCCTCAGATTGGTGTCGGCACATGGACGCTGCGTGACCCGGAGACTTTCCCTTGGTAAAACGAAATAAACAATACGGCAATGAAAAAGGTAATCATTATTTTGATGACAGTTATGGGAACAATACAGTTACATGCTCAGGATGAGAACTTCTGGATATTCCTCTGTTTCGGACAATCGAATATGGCGGGCCAGGCTCCCATCGAGCAGCAGGACTTGAACGTGAGTGACCGCTATCTCAGTATGGCAACAACCGATGGCAGCGACCGTAAGTTAGGAACATGGCGCAAGGCTGTGCCGCCTCTTTGTCGTGCTGATGCACATCTTGGACCTGCCGACTGGTTCGGTCGAACACTCATCGATGTGGTGCCTGAGAATGTGCGAATCGGTATTGTATCGGTGGCCGTAGAGGGCTGTCCCATCACGTTCTTCGACAAGGATCAGAACGCTCCACTTATCGCCAAGGAGGATCGCGATTGGATGAACGGCATCCTCGACCAATACGGACGCGATCCCTACGAGCGCCTGCTGTCGATGGCAAAGATTGCTGCCAAGGATGGTGTCATCAAGGGCATTCTGCTCCATCAGGGAGAGACCGATGCCTATAATGACCAGTGGCGCAAGACACTCAGAAAAATCTACCGCGACCTGCAGCAGGAACTGCGTTTCGATTCGACGGCTGTTCCCTTGCTCGTTGGCGAGGTGGTACGTGGGGAATTCGGCGGCATATGCGGACATGCCAATCCCACCATCAATGATATTGCCAACCATTATCCCAACACGTTTGTCGTTTCATCAGAGGGCTGTCTGCCCAGCGATGATAATCTCCACTTCAGCAGCGAGGGCTACCGTCAGTTGGGACGTCACTATGCTTTGCGCTATCTGGAGGTAACTAATCCTGCATTGGCAGGAGTATGTCGCCAGAAACTGGCTGCTGCCGGACTGGATAAGGTAAGCACTTCAACATCGAATCTGACTATTGAGACCAAGAGAAGCGGCATGACGCTTAGTGTATCGGCATCTGAACCCGTGGAAAAGGTGGATGTTGTCAGCTTCTCAGGACAGACCGTCAAGACATATACACTTGGCGGCAAGAAGTCATTTGAACTCTCTTTAAAAGAACTGCCAAAGGAAAAGTTGGTGTTCGTATTCCAAAGTGCAAGCGGAAAAGCTACAACAGACATCGACCTTTAGTAAACGGAGATAACGGTTGGAAGTTGGAAATATGAAGAAGGGATTTCTTTTATCAATTGCTTTGATGATGTCAGTTGCAGTATCGGCACAGGATGTTGAGGGATTCGTCAACAGACAGATGCAGGCCTATCCGAAGTCGCGGCTGCTTGATATCTACAAGTCGTGCTTCCAAGACTATATGGGTGCCGAGCATCTGGTGTCAGACAGACAAAGGGTCAAGGCTTATTTGGATGAAGAGTTGAATACTACCAGCCTTGATGACCTCATGCCCTGGTACTACGAACCATGTGGGATAGACAGCAGCTATTATCGTGTAAGCATTCGAGCTATCAAGGAAAGTCTCGTTTCAGAAGACTTGTTGCTTAATGCCTTCATCCGAAGCGCCAACACTGAGAAGCGACCTTCTGCTGAGTCGTGGAGTAAACGATGGCACAAGATTATTGGCACTATCGACCAAATGAAACTGGATATGCCCAACTTTCAAGAGGACAAACAATTCATAGACAGCGTTCTTTCTGTTGGGAAATACGCCATCAGCCACTCGCCAGATTACCGTGAGGCCTATCATCCTCACTACAGAATTGTAGAGCGTCGCATCTTTGAAAAAGAAATCAAAAATCTTATAGATCAGAAAAAGTAATAAATACAATGAAGCTAGAAAAATATGTAATCGCAGCCTTAATGTTTATGGCAAGTATTCCTGTATTTGCTCAGGAAGAGAACGGATTTAAGAAGTTCAGCGTGGAAGAAGCCTTTGAAGATAATGGTTTCCAATGGTTCCGTGATGCTCAGTTGCTTTGTGCAGGAAACAAGGAAAAGAGCAATGCCATGACCATTGGCTGGGGTGGTATCGGAACACTCTGGCGCAAGACTGCACTGACTGTCTATGTTGCTGAGAAACGCTATACCAAGAAGTTCTTGGACAACTCAGAGTATTTCACCGTGATGTCCTTCGATGTCAAGGACAGCAAAGTGCTGAACTACATGGGAACGAAGAGCGGACGCGACGGTAACAAGGCTCAGGCTATAGGACTTCATACGGCATATACTGCCAATGGTACTCCTTATTACACTGAGGCAACGATGGTGATAGAATGCAAGATCATGTATGCAGCTCCTTTCGACCCGCAAGGCTTTAAGAGTGATGCGCCCAAGCAGATGTATGCTAACTTCCCAGCTGGCATCCACTCAATGTATATAGGTGAAGTAGTTAATGCTTGGAAGAAATGATTCAGCAAGTAGAAATAACCCTAAAGCCCAAGTCTCGCGGATTCCATTTGGTGACCAGTGAGATTCTGAGTCAGCTGCCCAAGTTGCCTAACACGGGCATTATCAATATATTCTGCAAGCATACGAGTTGCGGACTGAGCATCAATGAGAATGCAGATCCTGATGTGCGGGTAGATATGGAAACCATTTTCAACAGGCTTGTACCAGAGAACAGGCCCGAATACGAGCATACACTGGAAGGTGCTGATAATATGCCGGCTCATGCCAAGTCAACATTGAGTGGTGTAAGCCTGACCATTCCCATTACCGATGGTCGCTTGAACATGGGAACCTGGCAGGGAATCTACTTCTGCGAGTATAGGAACTTCGGTGGGGCAAGAAGGTTGGTAGTAACAATTATGGGAGAGTGAGATATGGTATATACAGGACGTTTCGGACAGTCAGAAGACTATCGTCGTGATGAGCTGATACGGAAGATAGAGCATTCCTTGGAGAATCTGACTCTGCAGGAATTGGAGGCTTTGTATTATGATATGAGTACGAAAAATTATATAAACGATTAACGATATGAAAGTGATTAGTACAAAGAAGGCACCTGCTGCCATCGGCCCGTATAGTCAGGCCATCCAAGTAGGAAATCTCGTCTATACTTCAGGTCAGATCCCCATTGACCCAGCGACAGGAGTATTTGTTGAAGGAGGTATCAAAGAACAGACCCGTCAGTCCCTAACCAATGTAAAAGCCATCTTGGAAGAGGTTGGTCTGACAATGAGCAATGTTGTGAAGACAACAGTTTTCATGGCTGACATGAATGACTTTGCGGATATGAACAGTGTCTATGCAGAGTTCTTCTCTGAGCCATATTCTGCTCGCTCAGCTGTTGCAGTCAAGACATTGCCCAAAGGAGCATTGGTAGAAATAGAAGTTATAGCAGAAAGAGGATAAACAATGCGAGTAAAAATTCAAACTATGCTGGGCGACATCGTGGTTCGCCTGTATGACGAGACTCCCATCCACCGTGACAACTTCGTAAAGCTGGCAAAGGAAGGGTATTATGATGGTACGCTGTTCCATCGAGTAATTAAGGACTTTATGATTCAAGGTGGTGATCCTGACTCAAAGGGCGCTCCTGCTGGTAAGATATTGGGTATGGGTGGTCCTGACTATACGCTGGAGGCAGAGATAAAAGATGGTCTGTTCCATAAGCGTGGTGCCTTGGCTGCAGCACGCCAGGGCGACGAGGTGAACCCTGAGCGCCGTAGCAGCGGTTCACAGTTCTATATCGTCTGGGGACAGGTATACAACGAAGGATAGCTCCGTCAGTTTGCCAAACAGTTGAAGATGCAGAAGATTCAGGAAGCCTTTAACCAACTGGCCAAGGAGCATCGTGACGAGATTATGCAGATGCGCCGTGAAAGGAATCGTGCCGGACTACGGGAACTGCAGGACAAATTGGCTGCGGAAGCTGAGGGTCAGGTTCAGGGCAATGGTCTTACTGATGAACAGTTGAAGATTTACTCTACTATTGGAGGTACGCCACATCTCGATGGCCAGTACACCGTATTTGGTGAAGTGGAAGAGGGCCTTGATGTCGTGGAAATGATCCAACAGACAGCAACCGCCCGTGGTGACCGTCCAGTTGATGATATCGAAATGAGAATGAGTGTAATAGAATAATAATGAGACCGCTAATAATCTATCATAAATTGACTGAGGATAAAATCGATACATTTATTCAGATGCGAATTAATCAGCTTCTTGAAGAGGACGCAACTGAAGATGTTTGTTTTCGTTGCCATCTTACGATAATTTAAATTGAAACTTATACAAATCTTTCCAAAAGTCATTCTTCAACTAGTTCGCGAATCGAAAATCGGCTCATATCACCCATTGTCACCTATTGTCTTGTTCCCGAAACCTTGCTGTCACCTCGACAAAGCATAAAAAGTCCCGCTGATTCATCAAAGAGTCAGCGGGATATTTCTTTCATTGTTGCTATTTTACGAACCCCTTCGTCCGCCATTTTCCTGACCGCCAGCGGCGCACAAGTATGACGCCACGAATGTTTTCGTCTAATGCAAAGCCTATCCACATACCTACGAGTCCGTATCCGAGAGGGATGCCGATGACATAGCTCACCCCCACGGCAACGCTCCATTGAAATATGACGCCCACGACGAAGGGATAGACCACGTCGCCCGTAGCTCTCAGCGTGCTACCAGCAAAGATGTTCGATGTGCGACCAACCTCTAGGAATATGTCGACGAAGAGCACCCATACGCCCATCCTGATGATTTCGTCGTTGTCGGTAAACGCACTGAGAATGCTTTCTCCCGCCAGTGCCAATATGGCAGAGCCTGTAAGCGTGATGATCATCGACCATCGGAAGAAGTAGTTGCCCAGAATATATGCCGCCTGATGCCGCTGTTGCCCTACGAGATGTCCAACGAGAATGTCGCCCCCCTGCGTAATGCTCAGACAGAACAAATAGACAAACATGATGATGTTGTGGCAGTAGGTGCGTGCAGCCAGCGCCTCGTTGCTGATTTGGTTGATGAAATACGTGATGACCACCTGCGACAGACAGTACGAGATATTCTCGCTCATGGCCGGAATGCCGATGTAGAACAGGTTTCTGAGTTCCTGCCAGGGAATCGGACTGAAATAGCGCAGCGGGAATCGCGGAATGTGCACTTTGAAGTGAATTACGGCCAGCATCACCGTCGCTACAGCCCTACACGTGGCTGTCGATATCGCCGCACCCTCGACACCCAGTTGGGGACAGCCCCAGTGTCCGAAGATCAGTGCGTAGTTGCCCACGATGTTCACCACGTTCACAATGCCCGTTACCACCATCGGGTAAACGACCTTGTCGGCACTGCGCAGCGAGGCAGAGAATGTCAGCGACAGCGCTTGGAAGAACGATAGTGCACCGGTCAGCCGCAGATACACCAGTCCGTCGCCCATCAGCTCCGGACGCAGCCCCATCACCTGCAGCAGCTCCTCGGCATACAAGAAGAGTAGGGCGCTCACCGTCATTCCGACCATCAGGTTCACCGTTAGCGCCATGCCCACCACCTGCACCAACCGCTTCCTCAGTCCAGCGCCAATGTATTGTGCACAGAGAATGGCCGCACCCATTGAGAAAAACTGGTATACCAGGAATACCAACGAGATGAGCTGATTGTCCAGTCCCACCGCCGCTACGCTGTTGTCGCTGTATCGGCTCAGCATCACCGTATCGACGGCCCCCAGCATCATGACGAGGGCCATCTCTATGAACACCGGAATGGTGAGCACTTTCAGTTGTCGTTTCAGCGATGTGTCTGACATATCGGCCTGCAAAGGTACTAATAAGCGAGCGAAAATGCAAATAATATTTGCAATTTTCCAAGTGAAAGTACCTTCGACGATAGTCAGAGGTACGAATAAGCAAGTACAAAAACGAAATAAAATCAGTTATTTATTAATAAATGTTGGAAATTAGGCGAATTCAAATGGTATTTGGAAAATTCTGATTATTTTTGTGCATCAAAAGCTAGAAATATGATGACTGACAATAGTAAATGGGTGGCTTGTTGGGGCAATGCCACATCGATTAGTAATCGTCGCGAGGCCGTGTATGCCAAGGATCTCACGCTGCGCTATCCCGTGCGTATGTGCTTCAGTGGTAGCCAGTTACGCTTTCGTTTCTCTAACCTTACGGGCACTGAGCCTGTGACGCTGAACAAGGTGTTTGTGGGCCATACACCGATTACCTTCGGTGGCGAGAGGGGTGTTACGCTGATGCCTGGCAAGGAGACTGAGAGTGACGCTATCGGATACCGTGTGAACCGCGGCGACACGATAGAGGTGAGCTTTTACATGGCTGGCTATACGCAGATGAACAGCGGCACGCTCATCACCGGTCCGCTCTCGAAGGGTCTGTATGCCTATGGCGACTATGTCGATGCCGATGAGTTGCCGCTCGACCTGAGCCGCCCCACCAACTGGTTCTACTTTCTGAACACCATCGACGTGTTGACATCGGCCGACAATCACGCCATAGTATGCTACGGCGATTCAATCACCGCCCAGTCTTGGCCCGACTATATGGCGCAGATGGCTTTCGGCACTAATGCTGCCATCATTCGCCGAGCCGTTAGCGGTACGCGTATTCTGCGTCAGTACGACTGCATCACCTATCAGGCTTATGGACTGAAGGGTGCCACGCGATTCCCCATCGAGATGAATGTGGCGGGAGCTACCGATGTGATTATCCAACACGGCATCAACGATATTATCCACCCCGTAGGTACCGATGTCAACCCCTTCCGCCCGTGGAGCGACCTGCCGACGGTAGAGGAGATGGAGCGCGGTGTAGAAGACATCTACGTCGGTCCCGCCAAAGCCATGGGTGTGAAGGTGTGGAGTGGCACGTTGCTGCCCATCTACGGTTGGCGTACGTATAATGAGGATCGCGAGCGGATGCGTCAGTCGTTTAACGAGTGGCTACGAACATCGCCCATCTTCGACGGCTGTATAGATTTCGATGCCGCTGTGCGTAGCGTGACCAATCCCAAGGCCTTTGCCGACGGATTCGACAGCGGCGACCATCTACATCCCAGCGAGCGTGCCTACGAGGCTATGGCGCAGGCGGCTATCCACAAGTTGATACGCCGCATGCCGCGATACGATCACGAAGAGCTTTTTGTGTAGAGTCGGGCCACCAGCGCACCGCTGATGTTATGCCAAACGCTGAAGATGGCACCCGGAATGGTGGCCATGGGGTAAGCCGCGAAGTGCAGCGTGGCCAGACTACTGGCCAGTCCTGAGTTCTGCATGCCTACCTCGATGGATATGGCGCGCTTCTTGGGCTCGGTGAGTCGCAACAAGCGGCCTATCAGATAGCCCAGACTCAATCCGCAGATGTTATGAAGCATGACCACAAGGACGATGACGAGTCCGCCCGCCATCAACTTGCTAGCATTGGCAGCAATGATAATGGAGACGATTAGGGCGATGGCTATCGACGAGAGGGCTGGCAGATAGTCGACGGCCTTCTGCGTAAACTGCGGGCAGAACCACTTGACAATCAGTCCGACGACGATGGGAAGGATGACCACCCAGAGAATGCTCAGCAACATGCCCACCATGTCGACATCGACGCTTTTGCCGGCCAAGGCCCATGTGAGCAGCGGTGTGAGAAACGGTGCGAGTAGGGTGGAGACACCCGTCATGCCGACAGAGAGTGCCAGATCGCCCTTAGCCAGATAGGTTATCACGTTGGACGCTGTGCCGCCAGGACAACAGCCTACCAGCACGACACCCAGCGCCAGTGCCTCGTCGAGTGCAAAGAGCCGTGCTAGGCTCCACGCCAGCAGCGGCATGATGGTGAACTGCGCCAGACAGCCGATGATGATATCCTTCGGTCGGCTGAACACAATCTTGAAGTCGTGCAGGTTGAGCGTCAGTCCCATTCCGAACATGACGACGCCCAGCAGGTAGTTGATGACCGTTGGACGCACCTGTTGAAACACGCTGGGGACGGCTAGTGCCAGCAGTGCCGCCGCTAATACGAGCACCCCCATGTATTCTGATATGTAATGACAAAGTTTCTTCATCTTTGCTGTTATTTTGGCTGCAAAGATAGTCAATTATTATCGAAACAGACGTTCGACGGGGTGTGAAAAATAATTAATAATGGCATTTGTATCGCAAAAAGATGTTTTTTTGACTCCAAAGAATCATTCTTTCTATAATTATTCTATTACTTTTGTGCTTTAAAATAATATAATAAGGTATATGAGAAAATATGTTTTTCTACTGCTCGGCGTGATGGCTGTGTGCAGTTGCAGTGAGAATAGCAAGAAGGAGCAGAAGGCTCCCGTAAGAGTGAAGACGCAGTCGGTATCGCCCGCTTTTGCTGACGGTTCGCAGACATACGTAGGTATTATAGAGGAGCGCGAGGCTACGGCTGTCAGCTTTACGGGCATGGGCGTAGTGAAGCGCGTGCTGGTGAATGAAGGGCAGGCCGTCGGTCGCGGTCAGTTGCTGGCCGAGATGGACGATACGCAGGCCCGCAACCTGCTCACCGGTGCCGAAGCGCAGATGACGCAAGCCAACGATGCCCTGCAGCGCTACCAGCTGTTGCACGACAACGGCTCGCTGCCTGAGGTGCAGTGGGTAGAGATACAGAGCAAGGTGGCCCAGGCCAAGTCGCAGTACGAGGTGGCTAAGAAGAACCTCAGCGACTGTCGGCTTGTGGCTCCCGTCAGCGGTATCGTCGGCAAGAAACTGGTTGGTGCCGGCGAGACCGCCATGCCGTCGCAAGCCGTCGTCACCATCTTCGACGTGAGCAGCGTTAAGGTGAAGGTGGCTGTGCCCGAGGGCGACATTAGTGCCATTCACGCCTCTACGCCTTCGAGCATCAGTGTGGAGGCTGTCGACGCTATGGTGCAGGGTGGCAAGATAGAAAAAGGTATCGAGGCCGATGCGCTGACGCACACCTACGACGTGAGAATCAATGTGCCCAATGGCGACCGCAAGTTGTTGCCGGGCATGGTGGCCAGTGTACGCTTCAAGCAGGAAGGCTCGCATAGCATTGCCGCCAAGTCGTTGCCAGTGACCGCTGTGCAGAAGTCAGCCGACGGCTCGTTGTTTGTGTGGACCGTCGCCAGCGACAGCACGGCACGTCGTGCGAAGGTCTGCATTGGTGCCGTGTCGGGCAATAACGTCGCTATCACCGACGGCTTGGACATGGGGCAGCGTGTGGTGACAGAGGGTTATCAGAAATTGAGTGAAGGAACGAAAGTCATCTTTTAATTAAGAGTTAAGAATTAGGAGTTAGAAAAGATGAAAGAAAAGATGTCATGGCTTCGTTGGCCATTAGATTACTACTCGATATCGCTGCTCATCATCGGCATTCTGTTTGTAATGGGAATCTACGGCATGTACGTCATGCCGAAAGACGAATTTCCGCATGCCACTATCCGTCAGGGTGTGGTTGTGGCCGTCTATCCCGGTGCCACTAGTGAGGAGATAGAAGAGCAGGTGGCTCGTCCGCTGGAGCGCTATCTCTTTACATTTGGCGAGGTGAAGCGTGCGAAGACCACCACTACGTCGCAGAACGACATGTGTATCGCGATGGTCGAACTGAACGACAACGTGAACAACAAGGACGAGGTGTGGTCGAAAATCAAACACGGACTGAACAGTTTTAAGTCGCAGCTGCCGTCGGGCGTTCTGGCCATCGTGGTGAACGACGACTTCGGCAACACATCGGCCTTGCTCATCGCCATTGAGAGCGGACAGCGCAGCTATCGTGAACTGAAGGACTATAGCGACCGGCTTAGTGACCGCCTGCGACATATCCCGTCGGTCGCTAACGTTAAAATGTTTGGCGAGCAGAATGAGCAGATATCGCTCTATGTAGACCGCCAGCGGCTACAGGCCTACGGCATCGGACAACAGATGCTTTTTTCACGACTGCAGGCTCAGGGCATCACCACCATGAGTGGCAGCATCAGTGACGAAGACCAGCAGGTGCCCATTCACGTGGAGGCAACGGAAAACAGCGTCGAGGAAATAGCCAATCAGATTATCTTCTCTGACCCTGTGACAGGTAAGGTTGCGCGTGTTCGTGACGTAGCGCGTGTGGTTCGGGAGTATGACAGCAACAACAGTCGTATCGAACAAGACGGACACCCCTGTCTGCTGCTCTCGATGGAGATGACGCCCGGCAATAATGTGGTGCAATATGGTGAGGAGGTAGATGCTGTACTCGACGAGTTTCGCAAGAGCGAACTGCCCGAGGATGTCACAATCACCCGCATAGCCGACAAACCCAAAGTTGTAGGACTGAGTGTCAGCTCGTTTCTGCGCGACCTGCTCATCTCGATGGCTATCATCATCCTCGTGATGATGGTGCTCTTCCCACTGCGCTCGGCTATCGTGGCTGCCATTACCATTCCGCTGAGCACTTTCGTCTCAGTGGCAATCATGTACATGGCTGGTATCGAACTGAACATCGTGACCTTGGCAGCGCTTATCGTAGTGTTGGGGATGATTGTTGATAATGCCATTGTGGTCATCGACGGTTATCTGGAATATTTGGGTAAGGGATTGGAACCCAAGGAGGCGGCTATCGAGAGTGCCCGCCAGTATTTCATGCCGATGATGCTGGCCACCATCTGCATTTGCGCCATTTTCTATCCCTTCCTGATCACGATGAAAGGCATGTTTCTCGATGCCCTTCAGGACTTTCCCTGGACCATCACTATCAATCTGATGGTATCGCTCGTGCTGGCCGTCACCGTCATTCCATATCTGGAGACGCGCATTATCCGGCCTGATAAGGTGAAAACAGACGGCAACGCCATTACCAAGTGGGTGCAGAAAACCTACGATAGCACGCTCGACAAGACTTTCCGCCATCCATGGATGACCATGCTCATTGGCCTAGGTCTCATCCTGCTGTCACTGCTTATCGTTCCGACGCTGAAGATACGTCTCTTCCCGTTTGCCGACCGCGACCAAATGGCCATCGAGATATTCCTGCCAGACGGTAAGGGACTGAAGGAAACGGAGACCGTGGCTGACTCGGTCTATCGGGCGTTGCGTCCCGACGAGCGTATCACGGGCATCACAAGCTTCATCGGCTGTTCGTCGCCTCGATTCATGGATGCCTACGCCCCGCAGATGGCCGGCAGAAACTATGCGCAGTTTATCGTCAACACCACGTCGGACAAGGCGACGCTCGACCTTTTGGCTGAGTATCAGCCCCGTCTGAGCGAGGCGTTCCCAACGGCTTATGTTAAGTTTAAGCGACTCGATTACTTGTCGGTGCCTGAGTTGGAGTATCGGTTCTATGGCGAAAATCTCGACTCGCTGCATGTGGTAGCCGAAAGGCTGATGGAGCGAATGCGGCAAATGCCTGAACTGGAGTGGGTACACACCGATTTCCTCCAGCCTTATCCGATTATTAACGTCGAGCTCGACCCTGTAGCCTCCGCACAGCTTGGTATCACGCGCACAACAGCCGCCTTGGCATTGAGCGCAACGTCGACCGATTTGCGCGTAGGGCAGTTGTGGGAGGGTCATGACGAGCTACCCATCGTGGTGAAGGATAATACCGACATGACTTACAGCGACATTCAGAACCTTGGCATCGCCACGCCTGTCAGCATCCTGTCGGGTGGCGTCAACACCACAAATTCTACTGTACCATTGCGCCAGGTGGCCAGCGTCAATCCTAAGTGGACGGAGAGTCGCATCATGCACCGAGCCGGCGAACGTTGCATCACCGTTACGGCGCAGTTTGCACAGGGCGTGTTTACTAGTCCTGTTGAACAGCGCATCGCCAAAATCATGCAAGAGGAAATCGAGCTGCCTCAGGGTGTGCGCTGTGAGGTAGGTGGCGAGATAGAATACGGTGACGAGGCGCTGCCTCAGATTTTCGGCGGCATCACCATCGCCATGATTATCGTATTCTTCTTCCTGTTGTTCAACTTCAAGAAATACGGCATCACGCTTGTCTGCATGGTTGCGCTCGGCCTGATGATTCCAGGCGCTTTGATCGGTCTTGGTTTGATGAACCGTGCCTTGGGCCTGACCTCCATTTTCGGACTGATCACACTGATGGGAATGATTATGCGTAATGAGATTCTGATTTTCGAACATGCCAATGACCTGGTGAAGAAATACGTAGAAGCACATGGTGACTGGACGACAGACCGAAAGGCTTACAACGCGGCTGTCCGACAGGCTGCCTATGATGCAGGCAAACGGCGTATGGTTCCCATCTTCCTGACGACAGCCACGACTGCCGTCGGTGTGGTGCCGATGATTATTGCCCAAAGCTCGTTCTGGATGCCCGTCGGCGTTACCATCTTCGCCGGTGGTATCGGCTCGCTCATCCTCGTGGTCACCATGCTTCCCGTTATTTATTGGAAGGTAAATCTCAAATAAGAAAACGATATGAAAAAGATAACAATTCTCCTCATCTGCTCTGTATGCTGTGATATTGTCGCAGCCCAAACCTACACCCTCCAGCAGTTGAAGGATTCTGCCCTGCAGAACAACATCGCCATCCGCTCGGCTCGCCACGGCATAGCCGCTGCCGCTGAGCAACGCAAGGAGGCTTTTACGAAGTATTTCCCTAGTATCAGCGGAACAGGATTGTGGTTTAATGCCAATAAGGGGATGGCGCAGACCTCCATTACGCCCTCTGAGCTCGTTCCTCAGTCGCTGGGGACGGCCTTGGCCTCGTCGTTCCCTGCATCCGTTCTGGCCGACCTGGCTAATCCCATCACTGTTTCGATGATGAAGAATGGTACCATTGCTGGCATCACCGCCGTGCAACCCGTTTTCGTAGGTGGGCAGATCATCAATGGTAATAAATTGGCAAAGGTCGGTGAAGAAGCAAACCGGCTACAATTGCAACTGGCTGAAAACGATGTGGAAAAGCAGACGGAGCAATACTACTGGCAACTCGTCTCACTGCAAGAGAAAATGAAGACGCTGGCTGCCGTCGAAGCGCTGCTTGCCGATATTTATAAAGATGTGGATGTCGCTGTGCGTGCCGGTGTGGCCATGCGTAATGACCAGTTGCAGGTGAAGTTACGGCAAAACGACATTGAGAGTCAGAAACTGAAGGTTCAGAACGGTATAGACATTGTCCGGCTGCTGATGGCGCAATACTGCGGCCTGCACAGTACATCTTTCAGTGTCGGGACTATTACTTACGACGATTCGACGGCACCTGTCGCCCTGACGTCAACGGTCAACAGCCTGCCCGAATATCAGTTGCTGGAGAAACAGGTTGAGGCGGCCACACTTCAGAAGCGGCTTGCTGTCGGTCAGAACCTGCCTTCTGTAGCCGTTGGCGCTGGTTACAACTATCACAACCTCTTGGATAACAATCATACTTTCGGTATGATTTTCGCCACGGTGAGCGTACCAATCAGCGACTGGTGGGGTGGTTCGCATGCCATCAAACGTCGGAAAATAGAGCAGCAGAAGGCTATCGATCAGCTGAACGATAATACCCAGAAGCTGGAAATCCGAATGCAGAAGGCTTACAACGATTTTGTTGAGTCGCACCAGCAGCTGCAGATAGCCCAGCGGAGCATTGAACAGGCTGAGGAGAATTTGCGCCTGAATCGTGACTACTATCGTGCGGGAACTTCCAAGATGTCCGACCTGTTGGAAGCCCAGCTGCTTTATCAGCAAGCACTTGATCGTCGGACTGATGCTTATGCGGAATTCCAGAATAAACTGTTGGAATACAAACAGGCTACAGGTCATTAAATGCTGATTCTCCCCGGAAAAAGGTAAAAAACCGGCGAATGGTTTGGAAATATGGAAGTTATTTCGTATTTTTGCATCCGTAAACGTCTAGGCCAAAAACCTGACTGATGAAGAATCTGAAACTAAAGATATTCTGCCTGTTAATCGTGGGCTTGCTGTCAGGCCACGTGAGTGCACTCGAAGATAGTCGTGTGTTCTTCGTTTTTAATGCCTCCGACGGTCTGGCAGACAACAGCGCTCAGACCATCAAATGCACTTATACGGGACGAATGGTGGTGACGACGATTGGACATGTTAATTTTTACGATGGTGCCACGTTTACACACATCGACCCTAAGCCGGAAAACGACTATCCGCTACCCAAATACACCGGTCATTATCATCTTTATTTCGATAAACATCATCACTTGTGGGTGAAAGACAAGTATAAGACCACCTGCGTAAACCTGATGACAGAGCAGTTTGTGACGGATGTCGCTAGAGAACTGAAGGAAATGGGTATCAATCAGCAGGTGGACGATCTCTTTGGCGATAATGATAGCTATATGTGGTTTCTGATTGGCAATCAACTGGTTAGCACGGATTATGGCAAGAAGATACCTGTTAAGAGCAAAGAAGAGCTACACGATGTCGACGTCCATCATGGCATTGTTTATCTGTTTTATGCCAACACCACGGTTTCTGCTTTCGATTTGAAAACAGGTAAACACTTGTATGACGAAACGGCGCTGGAGGGTGATGAACGGGTTAAATTCAGTAGGTCGTCAGTGCTCTTACCCGACAGCGGTGCGTTCTACCAAATCCGAAATGGTGATAAAGAGGCAATCCTCCTGAAATTCGATACGCAGTCACGGAAGTGGAACGAAGTGACCCGATCGGCATTCCATCTGAACAACATGGTGATGCACGACCATAAACTTTACATTGCATGCGAATACGGTATCCAGATATATAATCCGCAGACGGGTGAACTGAGACATCTCCGTGAACTGAGTCTTGAAGGAAGCCGGCGGCTGCTGACGGATGTCAATACGGTTGCTTTCGACCGTCAAGGTGGACTTTGGCTGGGAACCGAGCGGCAGGGGCTTCTATATTCACGTCCTTTCCCATCGCCATTTATTACTTATACTTGGGATCAGCCCGAGGCAGGACAATACGCTTTAATGCTGGAGAAACTGCCCGCTGTAGCCTCCCCGCCGCAACTGCCCCGACACGTTAACTGCCGTTATACGGACAGCCGAGGCTGGGTGTGGACAGGTCTCTACACGGGATTGCAATTAGAAAAGCCTGATGCCAAGGGGAAAACGTATCTGTTCACGCGTCAGGACGGACTGTTGAACGAGATGATCTACAGCGTGATAGAAGATGATAATCACGATATCTGGGCAGGCACCAGCTATGGTATAACCCATCTCTTTATTCGTAATAACAATGTCTGGCGCATTGAAACTTATCAGGATCAGGACAATGTACCCAATGAGTCGTTTGTCAGAGCTCGCGCTATGAAACTAGACGATGGTACAATTGTGATGCAGTCGCTTGACCATATCATTACCTTTAATCCTTCATATTTTCATGGCGACACCATCGAACATATCAAGTTGTATCCAAAACTGGTGAAACTGACCGTCAATGGTACCGACGTACAGGTGGGAACAAAGATAGATGACAGGGTGATTTTGGATAAGTCGATTACACGTACTAGAGAGTTTACGGTAGATTACAACCAAAATTCTATTTTGCTCGTGTTCTCTGGCTTGAACTATCTGCGCCCCGTTCAGACTTACTACCGATACCGCGTCAAAGGGCTGTTTAACGAATGGCGGACCGCAACCTACGGACAAGCCGACGAAATAGTAGACAAAAAGGGACTGCTGCACCTGCCGTTGTTGGGACTGCAGCCTGGAAAATATGTCGTGGAATTGCAAGCATCGCTCTCTCCCGACATGTGGCCACAGCGTCCGTTCGAATGGATTATCTATGTGGAAGAACCCTGGTGGCGAGCAACCATTGTATACATTTTGTTAGGTCTCCTGATATTGACGGTGATTGGCTTGAACTTCCTGATGATGAACCGTAACACAAAGCTGAGTATTGAACAAGCAGGCGCAGAGCAAGAACTATTGCATAGAATGAAGGTGTTGGCTGAGCGTTGTGTCAGCATGTGGAAGGATACCGTGAGACAACAGGTCGACAGTGACGGAGAACGTTCTGATAGTGAGGATTTCGATTCTGATTATATCGACATGATGAGCACCTCTGTGAATTACATCATCCATCATCCCAATGACGGCATCACGATTTCTACATTGTCAGCTCTGACAGGGCTCACAGCCCCGCAATTGTATAAGCTGCTGAGTGAAAACAAGGCGATTAATCCTCGCAGGCTGATGCTTGGACTGCACTTGGAGGAGGCAGCACGCATGCTGAGAGATACCGATAAGTCGATAGAGGAAATAGCCGAGGAGTGTCGTTTTGTATCGCCGAATTTCTTTATCGCCAGCTTCTTCCACCGCTATCGCCAGACGCCTGACGACTATCGTAATTCAATGGCCCGATAGCCCACCAACCGCCATGTGCGTTCTCCTACACCTTTATAATATATAAGGGTCTGATATTTGTTTTCAGTCTGGAAGAAATTACCTTCGGAAGGGGGCTGACTACCGTCTGCACATAAGTATTGGTAAGAGTAATAACCCTGTTTTTGAAGAATGCGCGCATAGTATCCCTGATTGCCGTCATGCTGCATCTGGTATGTCTCGCGTGGTTCGTTGATAGTCCAATGGCCGGCAATATAGAGATTGCCCTGATAGGGAGCCTGTAACTGGTAGTTGACCCACACGTAGTCGCACGTGTAAGCATCTTCCCTGCGATCGCTATTACGAATGCAGAAAGCGCCATCGGCATCAACATCAGTCAGATAGTTGCGGCGGACGGTAGAAACGAAGGGGTAGGCTTGATAATAATGTCCGTCCCATTCTATGTGCTCGATACCCATTGTCGGGTGCGACACATCGAGTACTTCAAATTTATGATACTCGTTTCCGGCAGGGAATATCAGCTGTTTGTTATGGCTCCATTCCAGTCCTCGCATGGTCTGCATGTCGGGTCTGACATTGCGTCTGGCATTATCCTCGCGCCAATTTTGCATGACGACGGTGTAAATCTGTTCGTCGGTATTTGTAATTCTGAGGTCGTTGTATGAAACAGACATGCTGACCTGCTGATGCTGCTGGTTGTGATCGATATCCGTATTGGTGGAAGCATAGAGCGCGACGTCCATCAGGGGTTCAACCACATAGAATTCCACCACCATCACTTCTTCGTTGCCCTCATCTTCGTCGCTAATGGTCAGCCGGTAGTTACCACTCATCTTGAGTCTGCAGCGGTCGTTAGGCAACTGCAAGTCGTAGTGGGTGTATGGCACGGTGGTATTGATGGAGTTCTGGTAATCGTCAATGGGATTGTCGTTAAAGCCTTCCAACCAGTCGCTCTCGAACAGCCCGTCAGATACCGTCCAGTCGTTCTCGCAATGGTCGAGATGATACACCAGCCGGTGGTAGTTGTGCGACAGTTCGTCAAAGCCTATCTGCAACACATCGCTAGTGCCCAGCGTCATAACCGGACGGTTCAGCCAGTCGCCGTTTACGACCGATGTCAGTGACTTGAAGCGAGGCGAAAGCACCTTGTTGCCACCCTGAACAGTGAGGGCAGTGAAGAGCGTGAAAAGAAAAAAAAGATACTTCATGCTGCAAAGATACAATTTTTTTTGTTACCTTTGCCATCGTTATGAGAAAAATAACAATATATGGCCTTCTTTGTTTGGTGCTGACCACATTCTCGTGTCGGGGCCGTAAGCATGATGTGGCCTATTATGAAATGATGATTGATAGTATCAGAAAGGCTGAACAGGTGGCCGAAATACAAAAGCAGGCGGGTATTTACACCGATCCCGTCGAGGCTTTCTTCGATACGATACAACGCCGTTCGCTACCTATTCAGTCGGCAGGTGCCGATGTCGGTCGAATAGGGCGCTTTAGCAGTGTTCCTCCCAATATCAATGAGCATTTCGGCTATCCTGCCAATGCTCGTCTGAAAGCGCTGGCATTGCCAAAAGCCTGGCGTCGTCCTGTCATTCTGGTCTGCGATGAGCAAGACTCCATCAATCCCGTCCTCTCGCTTTATATCATGGATCAGAACCGCCAGCCTCTCGACATGCTGTGTATCTATCAGAAACAGAATGAAGACAAGGTGGATGATTTCGGTACAACCTTTATGGAGTATTTTATTACCAGCAAATACGAAATCACGCTGATGCAGTATTACCAGTCGCACGAGCCTTCGCTGAAGCCCCAGTTGGAGCATGCCCGCCGTTTTACTATCAGCAAGGAAGGACTGTTTGAGGAATTGCCCATTGAATTATAATGCGCCATTCGTTTGGCTATGTGAAATAAAAAGCATACCTTTGCATCCGAAATGATTAAAGTAACAATAAACGACTCGCAATTACGGCAGGCGGCACAGGACGGCATGGATGCCTTTGTGGCTGCTTTTACCGATGCCATTCATCAGGCTATCGGGGGTGAACTGACTGCCGATACGATGGCTGAGCTGAACAGCGACCAGATTACGTTGCTGGCTTGGCAGACATTGCACGACGAAGTGATGGACGGTGGTTTTGTGCAATTGATTCACAACGGCTATGGTCCTTTTATTTTTAAGAATCCGTTTGCCAAAGCGGTTAAGATGTGGGGTATGCGCGACCTCTCCAAGCTCATCTACAACGGTCATACGCTCTATTTGAAATACCAGCAGGTCATTGAGCGCGAGTGTACAGATGACGAATTTATGGCTTTGTTCGAGCAGTGTCCTGAGTTTGACGACCTCGACGACGAGTTTGTAGAACAAGAAGAGGCATGGACAGAACAGATAGCGCGCTATATCGATGAACACCTGGACCGCTTTGCCACGATAGAGAATAAGTAACAATGAATAAGGAAGAAGAACTAATCAGGAAAAAGAGTCCTGTCAATATAAGAAACAAGAAAGCCTCGTTCGAATATTTCTTCATTGAGACATATACGGCGGGCATTGTGCTTACGGGCACGGAAATCAAGTCTATCCGTCAGGGTAGGGCCAGCCTGGTGGATACCTATTGTACCATCATCAATGGTGAACTCTGGGTGAAGGGCATGAATATCAGCCCTTACTTTTACGGCTCGTACAACAACCACGAATTGAAGCGCGACCGCAAGTTGTTGCTTACCAAGCGAGAGATTGCCAAGCTGGCATCGGCTACCAAACAGACGGGTTATACCATCGTTCCGCTGCTGGTGTTTATCGACCCCAATGGCAGGGCAAAAATGGACATCGCTCTCTGCAAGGGTAAGAAAGATTTTGATAAGCGACAGACCCTGAAAGAGAAGGAAGACAGGCGCGAGATGGATCGTGCAATGAAGTCGTATAAGTAATGTAACTAATTCATAACCAGAATAATGAAAAGATTTATCATAGTGTTTTGCGCATTCGCTTTAATGTTTTCTGTTGTCACCGCTCAGCAGAAGCGAGAGTTCAGAGGTGCGTGGATTCAGTGTGTCAACGGCCAGTTTAAGGGCATGGCTACATCGGCTATGCAGCAGACGCTGAGCTACCAGTTGGATGAACTCCAGAAGGACGGATGCAATGCTATCATCTTTCAAGTCCGCCCAGAGTGTGACGCACTCTATCAGAGCGACCTGGAACCTTGGAGCTACTATCTGACAGGTGAGCAAGGTCGTGCGCCCCAGCCTTATTGGGACCCACTGCAGTGGATGATAGAACAATGCCACCAGCACGGCATGGAGCTGCACGCATGGATTAATCCCTATCGTGCCAAGACCAAGTCGCCACATGCCAATGCGCGCAATCACGTCATCGTGAAGCATCCCGAATGGACCTTCCAATACGACGGCCTCACGCTGCTCAATCCTGCCTTGCAGGCGTGCCGCGACTACATTTGCGCTGTAGTTGCTGATATCGTTGAGCGTTACGATGTTGATGGATTGCATATCGACGATTACTTCTATCCTTATCCTGTAGCTGGTGTGAAGATTCCCGATGATGCCTATTATGCTGCGAATAATAATGGTATTACCGACCAGAAAGACTGGCGCAGATATAATGTCGACCTGTTTATCCAACAGCTTTCCAAGACCATTCACGCCGTGAAGCCCTGGGTGAAGTTCGGCGTGTCGCCTTTCGGCATTTTCCGTAACAAGAAGAGCGATCCTAACGGCAGCAATACCAATGGATTGCAGAACTACGACGACCTCTATGCCAACGTGCTTCTGTGGGATGCCAACAAATGGATGGACTATTGCGTACCCCAGCTGTATTGGGAAATAGGCAATAAGGCTGCCGATTATGACGAGCTCATCCATTGGTGGAACAACCACCTCGTCAAGACACCGCTGTTTATTGGTGAAGACGTGGAACGCACGGTCAAGCACAGCGATCCCAAGCAGACGGACCGCCATCAGCTGGCTGCCAAGATGGCTTTGCACCAGCAGTTGCCTAACGTTCAGGGCACCGTGTTGTGGTACGCCAAGGCGGCTGTCGATAATATTGGCAACTACGGCACGTCGCTGCGTAACAACTACTGGCGTTATCCTGCTTTGCAACCCGTCATGACTCATATCGACCAGAAGGCACCTAAGAAGCCTCGTAAGGTGAAGGTGTTGGATATGGATGGTCAGCAGGTGCTGTTCTGGACGGCACCAAAGGGTAAGAGCTGGAAGGATGAGGCTGTCAAATACGTGGTCTACCGTTTTGCTGAGGGTGAACCTGTTAATATCAACGATGCCTCGAAGATTGTGAAGATTACTTCCGACACCCACTACGAACTGCCTGCCGATGCTTGGCACAACACCTACGTGGTGACAGCCCTCGACCGGATGCAGAACGAGAGTAATGGTGTGAAGAAAAAAGTGAAATAAGAAGATTGCTTATCTCAGATAAGGGTTGAATTGCAACTCATCGGCAATCGTGCTCTGCGGACCGTGTCCGGGCAGCACGGTTGTTTCTTTTGGCAGCTTGGCAATCACGTCGTTCAGGCTATGCTCCATCTCCTCCCAACTGCCTTCCTCGAAGTCGGTGCGCCCGATACTCATTCTGAACAGCGTGTCGCCTGTGAACACCATGTGTTCGTCCTCGCAGTAGAGTAGGGCCGAGCCGTGGCTGTGTCCGGGTGTCTGCACAACCTTCAACTTGTGGTCACCAAAAGTGATGATGTCGCCGTCTTTCAGCGTGCGGCCCACTTCGGGCTCAGGATCGTTGATTTGCATGCCAAAGATGGTGGAGGCATGGAATGACAGGTGAGTCACCAGCTCCACATCCTCCTCGCATATCTCTACCTTCAGCCCGTATGTGCGCAGCATGTCGGCATCCCCGAAGTTATGGTCCAGGTGTCCGTGGGTGGCTATCAGATGAACGGGTTTCAGCCCTTCCTGACTGATGTAGTCCTTCAGTGCCTGCTTCTCGTTGTCGTAGTAGGCACCGCAATCAATGATGACACACTCCTTGGTGTCATCGCTTACTATATAGGTGTTCTCCTGCAGCGGATTACACATGAATCGCTTAATCGTCATCATAGCGGCAGATATATCAGATGTTTCTCCTTGAACCATTCCTCGCTGAACCATTGGTCGAGCGACGCCTGTTCTGCTATTCTTCTGAAGGGTTGTGTCTCGGCTTGCAGGTTGCCGCCTTTCAGGCATATCACACCATTGGGCAGCGCATTGCGTTGCTCCTTGCCGATGTTTTTCTTCACGATTTTCACCAAGTCGGGTAGGGGCATCACGGCACGGCTGACCACAAAATCGTATTTTCCCTTCTCCTCTTCGCCTCTCAGATGCTCGGGCTGGCAGTTCTTCAGTCCGATGGCATTGGCTACTTCCTGCGCCACTTTTATCTTCTTGCCCGTGCCGTCAATCAGCTTAAACTGACACTCGGGAAACAGAATAGCCAGGGGAATTCCGGGGAATCCGCCGCCAGTACCGAAATCCAGAATCTTCGTGCCTGGGCGGAAATGAACCATCTTGGCAATAGCCATCGAGTGCAACACGTGGTGTTCGTACAAGTTGTCAATATCCTTGCGCGAAATGACATTGATTTTGGCATTCCAGTCGCTGTACAATTCGCCAAGCATAGCCACTTGCCGTTGCTGATTTTCCGTTAAATCGGGGAAATATTTCAGTATAATATCACAATTCATGCTGCAAAGTTACGAAATATTTCCAATAATCATTGCTATTTATTAATAAATTCGTACCTTTGCACCCGCAAATGAAAAAGATGACAGATTTTAAGGCTGCATTGTTCGATTTGGACGGTGTGGTTTTTGATACAGAACCGCAGTATTCGGTGTTTTGGGGTGCTCAGTGCAGAGAATTCCATCCTGAGCATCCTGGCCTTGAGAATGAAATCAAGGGTCAGACGCTCACTCAGATCTACGATGCATGGTTTTCGGGCGACCTGAAGCCCATGCAGGCTGTGATTACCGAACGGCTCGATGCTTTCGAACAACAGATGAGCTACGATTACGTAGCCCATTTCCAATCGTTTATCACGCTCCTGCGCAGTCATGGGGTGAAGACGGCTGTGGTCACTAGTTCCAATCAACCCAAGATGAAGGCCGTTTATAGCCGTCGTCCTGAGTTTAAGTCGCTTTTCGATGCCATTCTCACCTCCGAGGATTTCGAGCGCTCCAAGCCCGATCCCGACTGCTATCTGAAGGCTGCCGAGCGTTTCGGTGTGTCGCCCGAGGATTGCGTGGTATTCGAAGATTCGTTCAATGGTCTGAAGTCTGGTCGTGCTGCCGGCATGTATGTTGTCGGTCTGGCCACCACCAACCCCGCTGATGCCATCCGTCCCCTTTGCGACGAGGTGGTCGGCGACTATCAACAATACGTATAATCAACATTAATCAATCACATAAAAAAACAAATTTGTTATGGCTGGATATTTAGTTTCAGATACTCGTAAAGTAACTACCCACCGCTTCATGGAAATGAAGCAGAGCGGTGAGAAAATCAGTATGCTCACCTCGTATGACTACACGATGGCAACGCTTGTCGACAAGGCTGGCATCGATGCTATCCTCGTTGGCGACTCGGCTTCGAACGTGATGGCTGGTAATGCCACCACGCTGCCTATCACCGTCGACCAGATGATCTATCATGCTAAGAGTGTGGCACGTGCCGCCAAACGTGCTTTGGTAGTCTGCGACATGCCTTTCGGTTCTTATCAGGTGAATGCCGCTGAGGGTGTTTCCAATGCCATCCGCATCATGAAGGAGAGCGGATGCGACGCCCTGAAACTGGAGGGTGGTGTGGAGATTCTCGATACCGTCAAGCGCATTCTCGATGCCGGTATTCCCGTGATGGGCCATCTGGGACTGACGCCTCAGAGCATCAACAAGTTCGGTACCTATGCCGTGCGTGCCAAGGAGGAGGCCGAGGCTCAGAAACTCATTTCCGATGCCCAGAAGCTCGATGAGATTGGTTGTTTCGGCATCGTTCTCGAGAAGGTGCCTGCCGCTCTGGCTACCGAGGTGACCAAGCTGGTTAAGTGTCCCACCATCGGTATTGGTGCTGGCAATGGCACCGATGGTCAGGTGTTGGTCGTTGCCGATATGCTGGGTATGACTCAGGGCTTCTCTCCGCGTTTCCTGCGCCGCTATGCCGACCTCAGTACGGTGATTACGGATGCCGTAGGTCACTACGTGGAGGACGTTAAGAATAGTGACTTCCCCAACGAGCAGGAGTCCTATTAGTATGAACTAAAACAGAACTACGTGAATTCTCAGAATACACCCGTTCATCTGAAACTCTGGCACCGTGAGTTTTGGCTCATGTCGCTGGCTTCGCTGCTGCTCACGTCGGCAGTCTACATGTTGATACCCGTCATGCCCTTGTGGCTGATGCGGATGGAGAATTTCTCATCCTTGGAGATTGGCTTGTCGATGGGCGCCTATGGCTTGGGACTCTATCTCTTGGGGTCGCAGTGTTCATGGCTTGTTCAGCATTATCGCCGCAACAAGGTGTGCATGCTGGCCATCTTTGTCATGGGTCTCAGCATTGCACTTCTTTATTATATCGACAACCTGCGGTCGGAGTTTATGGAGTTTTCTGTCATCCTCCTCCAGCGCTTGCTGTTAGGTGCCTCTTTCGGACTGGCTCAGATGGTGCTGTCGTCGACGCTGATCATCGATACCTGCGAGGCTCATCAGCGCACGGAGGCCAATCACAGCTCGTCGTGGTTTGCCCGTTTTGCCATCTCGTTAGGGCCTCTTGCGGGATTGCTTCTTTATACGTCGCTGGGCTTTACCTATGTGCTCTATGCCACCGTCGGATGCGTACTGCTGTCGCTGTTGCTCATCCGCTGCGTGTCGTTCCCATTCCGTGCTCCAGAGGAGACAGTCCATGTGGCATCGCTCGATCGGTTTATTCTTCCGGTTGGCTTTGTGTTGTTTCTTAACTTACTGATAATCAGTGTAGTTATTGGATTTCTGTTCACACTTTCCTTAGAGCCTGTTTTCTATGCGTTTGTCATGGGCGGATTCCTCTTGGCATTGCTTGCCCAGCGCTTCGTATTCCGTGATGCCGAACTCAAGAGCGAGGTTATCACCGGGCTCATTCTGCTCATGGCATCGCTGCTGGTCATGTATACTTCCATGCAGTCGCCTGTGGCTCCCGTGCTCCTTGGAGTAGCCATCGGACTGGTGGCTTCACGCTTCCTCTTGTTCTTCATCAAGCTGAGCCGCCACTGCAAGCGAGGCACGTCGCTGAGCACCTACTTCCTGGCTTGGGAAACGGGTGTGGCTTTGGGACTGACACTAGGGTATGCCCAGTTCTATGGTAATCCCGATGCACTCATCATGTGCTCATTGGCTATTACCGTGGTTGCTTTGCTCATGTACCATTTCTTTACGCATAGCTGGTTCATGAGCCATAAGAATCGCTAGACAGCGTGTATCGATTAGTCGGTAGAAACGATGAGCAGCTCGCGCTGTTCGTCGAGTGCGGTCTTGAGATCCTTGGCACCTGAAGTCACCTTGCAGAGGCTCACCTCGTCGCCCTCAATCTCGTTGATCTTCAGACGGGCAATCTGCTTGCGTGTCTCCTTACCACCAATCTTGCCGATGGTGTAGACATCGAAATGCAGGCCCTCATACACGCCATGAGTCGAACCGAGGTCGATGTACACCTCCTTCTGCTTGTCTTTCTTCTCGGCGCCACGCTCCAGGATACGAGCCACGAGGGGATAATCGATGTTGTAGTAGCGTCCAATCTGGCGACGCAGCGACGATAGACCATTCTTGATGGCATTCTCGCGGGTGTTGTCCCATAGGTAACTGCTTCCACCTGAACGGCCTACCTCAAACACTTCGCTATCCAGCAGTTCGCCTGTGTCAGCTCTTTTCTTGTGGAGTGTCACGCTGATCTTGGCGTAGTGTTCCTGTTTTCTGTTCTTATCCTTGGTATGCCATTCGGTAATAGTGGTAATATAATTGATGGTACCATCGAAAATCAGCTGTGTCTCGGGGGTAGGAGGCACCTGCAGACCATCGCTCACCGTGAAGCGGCGCACGTAGCCCAATGCCTGGATAACACTCGCACGCACGGCATCCACATAACCAGGCTGTTCGGTCACCGTCTGATCGTTCATGGCGTCGGCAAGCACATCCAGTATACCGTCGGTTTTACTCTTATTCTTTTCGGTATAGTTCAGCTTGGTTACACTCACGTTCAACTTGGCATTCACGTTTTGCGCCATCAACGATGTCGACATGATGAGGGCGGCAGCAATGGTTATAAGTCTGGAAATCATCATACGATTTTTTTATTGGTTTATATTCTCGTTGCAAAGATACTGAAAATCAGCCGAATAACAAATAAAAATTCGGAGAAAATTGCTTTCCCCCGAATTTTTCTGTTTATCGGATGGTGATCCATACCGGCTCACCGCGCTCTTTGGCCTCCACGATTTTCTGCTTCAGGCGGTGCACCCAGATGCGACTGTCCAACACCTTGCCCACCTCGCGGTTCTTACCCAGCAGGATGCAGCCCTCGGTGTCTGCTGCCGTGTTGCCAGCATGGATGCGGATGCCCTCGAACTTCGGCACACCCAACAGTATCGGTAACCACTTCTGCATCTTTGGCGAGTACGAGATAACCACGGCGTAACGGCCTTCCGGTATCGCACTCTTGCCCTTGATTTTATACGCCCCGTGCTCATAGTCGCGCCATGTGGGTTCCATTGTGTCGCAGAAATACTCGTTAGAATAGCCCGTTGAATACTCATCTACGATTGTTCTGCGGATATACAGATGACCAATCGTGTAGGTCTTGCGTTTTGCTATACGTTCTAATATTAATTCCATAATGCTTATTGTTACATTGTTACAAAGTTACATTGTTACGTTTCGTCCAGTGGTGGCGGTCGGTCTTACTTATCCATCCGTCACGCATCCAACGAGAGATAATCATGCGCATGGCTGTTTCTGAGCAATAGCCGCGTTTCAAGGCTCGGAGGTCATCAACAGTAAAGGTTGGTGCAAGTTGGTCGAAGACGGAATGATTGGCACTATAGCGCTGGCACTCTTCATGCGCATCGACATACTGATTTTGCAATGCCTCGCCGAATGCTTTTATCTGCTGAGAAAGACAATACTGGGCCATCATTAGTGCAAAGTCGAGACAGGCCTTGCTTTCCTTGTTGCAGCCTGACAACAGATGAAAAATCACCCCACATCGGAAGCCAATCACGGCAGCACGTTTACGATAGGTGTCCTTCACATGGTCGATATCCTTGACTGCCTCTACTCGTTTCTGCTCCACCCATTCCTCGATGGCTTTGCGCAAACGAGGGGTGTCAACGAGACCAGAGAAAGAACGCAGACGGGTCACAGCCTCTTGAATCTTGGCTTCATCCTCTGCCGAACGACGGCCAAACTTGGGCATCTTCGAAAAGCTGCTATCAGGCATTTCGGCTACGAGGATTCGAGAGCTTAGACCATTCTCGATGTTATCCGACTTGAAGCACTTCCGCATGGCCCCGTTGGTTCCGAGCATCGTCCAGTTATAGGCGACTTTTACGACTCCCGATTCTGCGGCATCAGAGTTGTAATCCTGGCCCCACTCACCCTTATCGAACGAAAGGCGATAGATATCATACTTCGAACTCCATGAGCCTGCACCATTCGTTTTTCTGAGGGTATCAAGCTCCTCTCCAAAGCTGTACAAGGTATGCCCTTGGGCATTCTTGAAACGCTTCAAAAGGGTCGAGCATGAAACCGTGACTGGCACCATTCGGATGAGCACTTTAGGATCTTCGGGAGCCTTTTCGTTAGCCTTGCGGCCTTTCTTACGCTCCTTCCATTCCTCTTCACGTTTACGTGCCAAGGCATCCTCTTCATCGAACTGACGTTTCCAGACATCAACGGCGTTCTTGACCACCGATTTGTTCGAGGCCTGCTCGCCTCGGATAATCGACATCAACCCCAAGTGCTGTAAATTGCCGTCGCAATACTCAATCTGAACTTGGTCGGCGTATGCCGCTGCTATCGGCAGAACACCACATAATACAGGCATGTGCATCGTTACAGGCACGCCAGCCAAAGACTCTTTGAGTCCGATGGGCAATGCTTTGACATTGACTTTCACGCCAGTCTCAGCCTGAACGGCCTCAGCATCTTCGATTTCATATGA
>JAEEGH010002415.1_pt1 | contig 50718 bp, 43 predicted proteins | sample 9134181 | NCBI WGS metagenome assembly JAEEGH01 (sample SAMN16246544, study PRJNA631951) | gut metagenome | biome: gut microbiome; feature: rumen; material: DP-attached | host: Bos | place: Iran: Karaj | collected 2018-10
GAATACATATCCCTCGCCAAGTGATGCGGTGTCAAGGCTGGTGTGGCCGTCGATCCGGACGTGCCTGTCGAGCGTTTGTTCCCGTACATCGAAGATGTGGATTTCTTCCTGATCATGTCCGTGTTCGCCGGATTCGGCGGTCAGAAATTCATTGAGGAATCGATAGGAAGGATCGCCGCTCTGCGCAAGGAGATGGAGCGCGTAGGGATCGTGAAAGACATAGAGGTGGATGGGGGAGTCTCGGGTTCCAACGCCAAGGCCCTGGCCGATGCCGGAGCCACTATGTTAGTGGCCGGCAGCTCTGTTTTCAAAGCGGAGGATCCAGCTGCCGCAATAGCTGGAATGAAACTTTAGATGATGTAACTTATCTCTTTGAAGGCGAACTTATTGAGTTCGCCTTTTTTGTCTTCCAAAAGGAGCAGGCCATCCTCGGTTGTCCCGATAATCCTGCCCTCGAATGTCTCACCTTCGGGACATCTGGTGTATTCATAAAAGGAGCCTTTCCGGTAGAGAAGACGCTCGTATTCTTCGTCCGCCGCATCGGGTTTTCCTCTGAGCACTGTGGTGAACGAATCCGCCAAGGATGAGGCAAGGATTTCCATCTCATCTTCCAGATTATACTCTTCCCCCGTCAAGAGAGTCATAGAGACCGGGTTCACGATCTGAGCCGGGAAGTCACGCTGATTGACATTGACTCCTATCCCTACGATGGAATATGCCAGATTCTCACCATCCAGAACGCTCTCAATGAGCATCCCGCAGATCTTTTTATCACGCACGTAGATGTCGTTCGGCCATTTGATAGAGCAACCGATGCTCTTTTTGTTGAGATAGTGTACAACGCCTAGAGTGGCAGCCTTGGTGACGACGAACTGCCCTCGGGCATTCAATGGGGGAAATCCACCCTCTCCGAACCTAAGAAGCATTGAAAAGGTAAGGTTCTCGCCTTTCAACGCATGCCAGGAATTGCCCCTTTGCCCACGACCCGCTGTCTGGAATTCCGCCGCTATGACTGACATATTGTCACACTCGGAAATCCGCCTTCTAAGCTCATCCTGAGTGGAATCGGTCTCTTTCACCCATCTAATCTCAACCTTCATGTCCATTGGCCTGTAAATTGTTCTTTTTTATTATATTTGTAAGTTTTAACGCGAAAATAAAAAAGATTATCGATATGATCACACACGACCTGCGAGTCATGGCTGATGCCATGCTTGACAAAAAGGCCCAGAACGTAATAGGTGTCGACCTCCGGTCCATTGGCACGGCCATTACCGACCATTTCATGATTTGCGACGGTTCTTCCACGACCAATGTCAACGCCATCGCTGACAACGTCCTTGAGAAGATGAGAGAACTTGGCCGCAAGCCTCTCCGCATCCAGGGAATGGAGAACAATTTCTGGATCATCCTCGACTACGGTGACATCGTAGCCCACATTTTCCTTACCGAGTACAGGCAGTTCTACAGGTTGGAAGACCTCTGGGCTGACGCCCCGCAGAAGGAGTACAAGGACAGGCCCAAATCCAAAAAGACTCAGAAAGATGCCGAATAATGACAATGAACCCCGCCGCAAAGTCGTGCGAGTGCGGTTCAATGTCTCCTGGTTCTACATCCTGCTGATCATTGTGTTAGGCTGGCTGCTCTTCAACAACAGCGGTGCCAATCCACAGAAGGTCGAATGGGCGGAGGTGAAAGAGATGTTCTCGAAAGGGGACATCAAGGAGATAGCTTACATCCGCAACGATTTCAAGGGTAACATAACAATCAGGCCAGACCGGCTCTCCAAATACGCCGACAAATTCGGCGGCAAGGTCCCAAACAGTTCGCCTCATTTCATATTCCTGGTCTCTGACAAGTTTGATGCGGAGAAAGAATTCGGTGAATTGAACGCCACCCTGTCTCCGGCCGATCAGGTGAAGATAGTTGTCGAGAACGAGAGCCACGCTTGGGCGGACATTCTCGAGTGGCTGATATTCCCGATCCTCCTCATCCTTATGTGGGTCTGGATGTTCCGTGGTTTCAACAAGAACATGGGAGCAGGCCCCGGAGGTGCAGGTGGAGGAATATTCAATGTCGGGAAATCCACCGGAAAACTCGCTGACAAAGACAAGGTCAATGTCACCTTCAAGGATGTGGCAGGCCTTTACGGAGCCAAGGACGAGGTGATGGAAATCGTTGATTTCCTGAAGAATCCGCAAAAATACACTTCTCTTGGCGGAAAGATTCCCAAGGGAGCTCTCCTTGTCGGCCCTCCCGGAACAGGAAAGACCCTGCTCGCGAAGGCTGTCGCGGGAGAGGCCAATGTGCCTTTCTTCTCCATCTCCGGATCCGACTTCGTCGAGATGTTTGTCGGTGTGGGTGCTTCCAGGGTTCGCGACCTTTTCCGTCAGGCCAAGGAAAAAGCGCCTTGCATCGTATTCATAGACGAGATTGACGCTGTCGGCCGCGCGAGGGGCAAGAATGTGGGCTTCTCCTCAAACGATGAGAGGGAAAACACACTCAACCAGTTACTTACGGAGATGGATGGTTTCGACACCAATTCCGGTGTGATCATCCTGGCGGCAACCAACAGGGCTGATATCCTTGACAAGGCCCTGATGCGCGCCGGCCGTTTCGACCGCCAGATCCATGTCGAGCTGCCGGAGCTCAAGGAGAGGGAAGAGATATTCCTTGTCCACATGCGCGGGCTCAAGATATCCAAGGATTTCGATGTCCGTTTCATGGCCCAGCACACTCCGGGTTTCTCCGGTGCCGACATAGCGAATGTCTGCAACGAGGCCGCCTTGACCGCTGCCCGTAAGAACAAGCCGGAGATTGACAGGCAGGATTTCCTGGACGCTGTCGATCGTATTGTCGGTGGTCTGGAGCGCAAGAGTTCCATCCTCACTCCTGAGGAGAAACGAACCACGGCATACCATGAGGCTGGCCATGCGACTGTCGGTTGGCTCTTGCCTCATTCCGATCCCGTGTTCAAGGTCAGCCTTATTCCAAGAGGAGAGGCCCTTGGTCTGACCTGGTATCTGCCGGATGAGAGAAAGATACTCTCCAAGTCTTACCTGATGGACCAGATGTGCTCTCTGATGGGCGGAAGAGTGGCCGAAGAGATCATTAACGGTGAGCCCGCGACAGGCGCTCTCAACGATCTCGAGAGGCTCACAAGGATAGCCTACAACATGATCCAGTTCTATGGCATGGGAGACAAGACCGGTGAGTTGTCTTTCTTTGATTCCACTGGTGCAAGAGGCTATGACCTCACCAAGCCTTATAGCGAAAAGACCGCTGAGGTGATGGACCAGGAGGTCAGGGAGCTGGTTGACGAGGTCCATGCCAGGACACTGAAGATCCTTACGGAGCATATGGACGGTTTCGTGACCATGGCAAAGCTCCTGCTTGAGAAGGAAGTGATATTCGCCGAAGACATTGAGAAGATCCTCGGCCCGAAAGTGAAACCCGCCGGTACGGAGGAAGAAGCGGCAGCGGCGACAGAACCTCAAACGGACGAAAGCGATGAATAACGTTACGGTCAGGACCATCTCGGGAGTCGCCTTTATCTTGATAATGGTGGCTTGCCTGATGTTCAACAAGTTCCTGTTCGCCGGCATGATGGTTTTCATCATGTCAGTGATGCTTGTGGAGTTCTATGAGATCACCATGGGCCATAGCTACACCTTCTCAAAGGTGCTGGCCATCCTAGCCGGCATATTCCTTTTCGGAATCCTCTTTGCCGCTTCTACCTACCACATCCCGATGCGTTTCATAGCCCTGGCTATGATTCCTGTGTTCATCGTGATGATCAACTCACTCTATGTCAAAGACAAAGAGGAGTATGGAAAGCTCTCCAACATCTACACAGGACTGCTTTATATAGCCGTCCCGATCGCGCTTGGCAACTTGATTGCCTTCGACAAAGCGGGCAATTTCAGCGGCAACCTTCTACTGTGCTTCTTCATCATCATCTGGTGCTCTGATGTGGGAGCCTTCGCTTTGGGAATATCCCTTGGCAAAAAGTTCCCCAAGAAGCTTTTCCCGACCGTTTCTCCCAAGAAAACATGGATCGGTTTCATAGGTGGAGTCCTCATGTCAGTCCTGGCCGCTTTCGTGCTGTATGAGACTGGTTTACTGAAGTTTCCGCTCATTCATTCCTTGATCCTGGCCTTTATTATGTCCGTGGCTGGTGTGTATGGCGATCTTTACGAGTCCCAGTGGAAAAGGGTCTTCGGAGTTAAGGATTCAGGTAATATAATCCCTGGCCATGGAGGCCTGCTCGACCGTTTTGACAGCACCCTGATGGCCATGCCTTTCGGCGCGATCTATCTTGCCATTTTCGACCTTCTGTAAATAAAAAGAACCTCACGATGAAAAGGATTGTCATAGATAAAGATTCCAAGGGGACTATCGCCGTCTATTGGGCTGTCAGCCTGGTACTTGCGGCGCTTGCCATTCTATTCATTCATCCTTTGTGGCTCCTGATTCCCATCCTTGTATTCTTGGCCGTGTTCGCCTTTTTCGTTTTCTGGTTCCATAGGGTTCCGGATCGTGAGATTCCTGAAGGAGACGAGACATTGGTCACCTCCGTCGCGGACGGAAAGATCGTTGTCGTGGAGAGAGCGTATGAAGGGGAATATTTCAAGGAGGACAGGATTCAGGTGTCCATCTACATGAATTTTTTCGATGTTCACACCAATTTCTGGCCGATGACAGGCGAGGTCTCCTACTACAAATATCACCCCGGAAAATACCTTTTCGCCTTTCTGCCCAAATCCTCGGAGAAAAACGAGCATTCATCCACGGCCATACGCAACTCCCATGGTGAAGTATTCTTCAAGCAAATAGCCGGAACTTTCGCCCGCAGGATTGTGTGCTATTCCAAAGAGGGGATGAAAGTCGATAGGGGACGGCAATGCGGCATCATCAAGTTCGGCTCCAGGATCGACATATTCTTGCCGCTTGATGCCGAGATTCTTGTCAAGGAAGATGAGTTGACCGTTGCCGGGGTCACAAAGATCGCCAGACTCAAGTAGTCTTTTCCGCTTCAATCAGAGCCAGAAGCTTATCTACAGCCTCTTCCTGAGGGACATGCCTCAAGACGGGGCTTTTTCCTTTATATATTGAGACTTTGTGGTTGCCTTCACCCACATAGCCCCAATCAGCGTCCGCCATCTCACCTGGCCCGTTCACGATACAGCCCATGACTGCAATCACAGTGTCTTTTAGATGAGAGGTCTTGGCTTTCACCTCCGCCAAGGCAGCATGAAGATCGTACATGGTTCTCCCACATCCCGGGCATGCGATATATTCAGGCCGATAGAACTTTCTGCGGGTTGCCTGAAGCAATTCATCCACAAGGTAGGCGCCCTTGCCGGAATCTTCTATTGAGACGGGTTCTCCATTGTCATCAACAAAGTCACCACACAACTCAAGGTCGTCCAACTCTTTATCTAACAATCGTTTCCCGAAATCGCAAGACACATCCAGCAACAGTGTCTCAAAAGAAGGGGAGTGATAGGTCGCTACCGCTTTCCCGGCACTGATAGATACGGATGTCATCGAGGAAACTATCTTGTGCTCATATCTCGCGGCCAGATACTTCGCTACAGGAAGCTCCGCCTCAGGATCCTCTGTCAGAGACACACGCAGAGTGTCTCCGAGTCCCTCTGAAAGGAGAGATGAGATACCGACACAAGACTTGATCCTGCCGCTGTCGCCATTCCCGGCCTCAGTGACTCCCACGTGTAGCGGGAACACATGACCTTCTTCCTCCATGGCGGTTTGAAGCGCCCTGTAGGCATCGACCATCACCCTTGTGTTGCTGGATTTAAGGGATACAACAACATTTGTGAAGTCCTCTTCCACACAGATTCCAAGCCACTCCATGGCGGCCTTTGCCATAGCCTCAGGAGTGTTGCCATAGAGATTCGTGATGTATTCCCCGAGCGAACCATGATTGATTCCAACCCTTATGGCGGTACCGTTGTCCTTGCATACGCGGATCAGATTCCTGAATTGCCTGACAGCCTCCTCGTGATTCTTATGGAAATTGCCCGGGTTGATCCTGACTTTCTCGACAATAGGCGCGACCGCGAGCGCGGTCTGCGAAGAAAAATGGATGTCGGCCACAAGGGGAGTATTGATTCCCATCCTGCGGAGTCTCTCCTTTATCTGCCTCACAGGCTCGACATCAGGCAGCCCTGGAACAGTTATCCGGATCATCTGAGCACCTGCCTTGGCAAGCCTCACGCATTGATTCACAGTAGCTTCCACATCGGATGTGTGGGTGTCGCACATTGTCTGGACGACTATTGGGGAACCACCTCCAATAAGTACATCACCTGCCCTCGCCGTTAATCTCTCCATCTGTCTTTGGATTAAAAACCTGCTCGTACGCTTCCTTGCGCAGCTGTCCTTTGCTCTTGCCCGAACGCTTCGTGAGATGGAAGTAGAGTCCGGCAGTCAGCATTCCATCAAGGGGATATGCGAACCTATAGAAATCAGGACTGAAATAGTCAGGATGATAGAGGGAACCCCAACCGTACCTCACCGAAGCGTTGACATGGAACTCGAAAGGATCGAAAACGAATCCGAAACCAAGCCCACCAGTGATTCCGTAGTCATAACGGTTGTCCCATTCCCTGAAATCATTACGGATCTCTTCCGGGACATAATCCCCGATACGCTCAATAGAAAGGCGGTAGCCCGCATAGATTCCAAGATCGACCATAACCTTGAAATGGAGCCCGTCGGAATGGAAATGCGCCATAAAAGGCACTTCAACGAACTTTATGATGGCCTTCTCGGCCCCTTCTAGAGTTGGAGTGATTCCGGTCTCTTTATTCTCTTTGAACATGTAGCCCTCATGGGAGTACCTTACACCGGTCTTCAAACCGAAGTTAGGACTGCCGTCGAACAACTTACCGTACTTTGTCAGATAGACACCCATCGTTTGGGGAACGAAAAGGTTACCTTGTGTTTTCGATGGGTTGAACTGCATGCGGCTGACAGAAGCGCCATACTCAACTCCAATCATAGTGTAGTCGTTGAGAAAGAACACCTTTTTCAAGGTGTCCGCTGGATCCACATCCTGTGCCAGCGCCCTCCCACAAGGCAGGATGGCCGCAAGGAGAGCCGTGAATATAGCTACGGTGATATTCTTATACTTGAGCGTCATCGTCTTCATCTTCTGCTTTCTAATCCGCCATAAACTGCTCCACATCAAGGTTTTGCTCAATCTCACTCCGCTCCGGAATCTCAAAAGTGTCCTTGTCCCCATCCTTTAGGAAACGCACTTTCTCCGGTTGTCTGTGCTTCAGGAGACTTCCCGTGTCCACAATGCCATTGCGATTGATGTCTTCCGTTATGCGGATGCAATAGGATCCTTTCTTGAGGTAAGGGAATAACAAGACGGCATCCTTCTCAACTATGTATTCCCGTAGGACATTCGTCTTCTGGCCATTCAACATGTGAACGATGTACTTGTTCTTGACACCTGTAAGGTTCAGGCTGAAGGAACTCAAGTTCTCGTCCTTCGGAAGTGCCACCTTGACTTTGGTGCTGTCATTCCAGAAACCATTGATATCCATGAATGTCCGATGGGGGACTTTGAACTCATATTCATAACCATCAAGAATCTTGACCTGCGGCTTGATTATGTAGTGCCTCAGGTCCAAGGAATCCCTCTCTATGGTGAATTTCTCTTTCTGCTCCACTTGCTTGGGATTGATCGACTTGAATGATAGACTGTCGAAATAGCCAAGGAAGGGTGGGGAAGTGAATGTCATGCTGATGCCGTCATGCTCGAAATTCTCAGGAGTTGCCAATAGGGTTATCGGGCAGATAGTGTCGTTATGCTCGACCTTCTTCTTCGTTTTACCCTTTGGCTTGTTCTCATCAATGAGGCTAAAGTTTTCAGAGGCAGGGACAAGAGTGCCGGTAGTGTCTGTCTTCCAATAATTTACGTATAACTTAAGGGTGTCAGGCATCCTACGGGAGTCATTGATCCATAGAAGGAGGCTGTCTTGCTGGACATTGAACTCCGTGATGACCCTCTCCGCAGGAAAACCCTTGAACCACAACGAGTCAATCTTAGCCTCGGGTGCCATAAAGGTGATGTAGGCTGACCTGTCGCCAGTCCTTTTCTTATTCATCACCATCTGCTTGGAGGGCTTCTCCCGGAATACGTTGAAACTGAGGTCCGAATGTCTGGACAAGCAGCTCACAGTGTCCTTCATGTCGTATTTGGCAAGTTCCGGAAGAGTGTCGATGACAACATGCATGGGCCTTACCAGGGAATCGATGAAACCGATCCTGTCCTCATCCGGATCATATATGCTGTTGCCGTTGCCATCAACGATGGCATAGGCCCGGTAGAGAGTGTCCTTTATATTTCTTATTGAGAAATAGCCCCAGGCGTCTGTTCTAGCCGCGGCGACAGGCCGGTCGAGGAACACAGCGGAATCCCTGTGGTCTTTGTACAGCATGACTGTAGCCCCTTGTATCGGTTTGAGATTCTCGCAGTTATAGACGCTTCCGGTTATGAACATGGAGTCAACAGACTCGCCGGTTGAGAAATAGGTCGCATAGCCTGGGAAGGGATTGCTCTCGTTGTTGTCAACCACCGCTCCGGTAATGTCTAAGGTATAGGTCATGTCCGGAAGAAGATCCTCTTCGAAATAAACCACCACGCTCTTACCCTTGAGCTTGAACTTGGGAGACTTTTTCTGAGGAGGGGAAAGGTAGATGGCCTTGGGCTCCTTCACCACCACATATTCATTGAAAGTGAACACGATCTCGGCACCATGTACCGGAACTTTCATCGAGCCCGGCTTGGGACTGACCTTGACTACGACTGGTGGAATGGTGTCCTTCAAGCCGCCTTTGGGGGCCTGCGTGGTGTTGGCGCAGGAATGACTGAAGACCGACATGACGATAACCACCACAGCCGGGATAAGGGGGAAATATCTTGAGATGAATTTTCTCATAACTCGGTTCTTGCTACACTTTGTATGCCATCAATCGAGGCGAGCTTGCGGATCATCCTCTCAAGGGCTGACTTGTCATGGACACTGAGGTCGATGTAGCCCTCGAATATTCCTTCCTCAGTGCTTAGCAGCACTTTTTTCATATTGACTCCCATAACAAGGGAGATGTATCTGGAAATCTCATTCAAGAGTCCAACCCTGTCGATGCCCTTCAACGCGATCCTGGCGGGGAAAGCCTTCTTCTCGCCCTCATTCTCCCAACGCGGCACGACAACCTTGTCACCATGCTTGGACGCGAGACTGTCAGCGACCGGACAAGTCTTCTTATGGACCGTAATAGAGCCGTCGGGATTCTTGATTCCAACCACGGCATCCCCAGGAATGGGCCTGCAGCAGGTCGCAATCACATATTGCCCATCCTTGTCCTTGTCGGCCTGAGGCTGATCCTTACGCCTGCTGAATATCGAGAAAGGCCAGGAGAGCCCCCTGCTGGTGCTCGTAGGAACAAGTATGTCACCGATGGCATCCATCGAGATGAGGCCCAATCCATAGCGGAAATAGAGCTCCTCGGCGGCCCGTCCCGGGATGTTGAAGAATTTGCAAAGAATCTCCTCTGAATCGGAATTAAGCCTGTACCCCATCGACTCAAGTTTGGCGGCCATAGCGGTCTTCCCACCTTGAGCGATCTCTTTCTTGTTGGACTTGAAATAGTCTATAACCACATTACGGGCGTGGCGTGTCTGGAGGAATTGGAGCCATTCACGCTTGGGCCGCTCATTCTCGGCTGTTATGATCTCGACTTGGTCGCCTGTCCTAAGGACATAAGAGAGAGGCACAAGCCTCATGTTTACCTTAGCCGCGATAGCCTTGTTGCCTATCTCGGTGTGGATTCCATATGCGAAATCCAGGGCGGTCGATCCCTTTTGGATGGTCTTCTGGTCGCCCTTCGGCGTGAAAACGGTTATCTCGCTGCTGGTGAGGTCATTATGTATGATATCCAGAAGCTCCAGGGCATTGACATCAGGGCTGACCAGAATCTCTTTGACTTTCTCCAGCCACTTGTCCATCTCACTGTCGTTCTCGCTGATGTAGCCTTCTTGCTTGTATGCCCAATGGGCGGCGATACCTTTCTCCGCGATATCATCCATCCTCTTGGAACGGATCTGGACCTCAATCCACACACCCTTGTCACTCATCACCGTGCAGTGCAGCGCTTCATAACCGTTGCTTTTGGGATGTTTCACCCAATCTCTGACTCTGTCGGGCTTGTAGCGGTATATTCCGGTGATAATCGAGAAGATGTGGTAGCACTGATCCCTCTCACTCTCTTTCGTCCCCGCTTCTGGAGTGAACACGACCCGCAAGGCATATAGGTCATAGACCTGCTCGAAGGTGATGTTCTTGGTCTGCATCTTATGCCAGATCGAGTAAGGGGTCTTGACTCTCTTTCTGATCTGGAAATTGAAGCCTGACTTCCTTAAAGCGGCATCGATAGGCGCGATGAAGTCATCAATAGGCTTCTCAAGGTCGGTGATGTTCTTTCTGACAAGACCGGAGATCTCATTGTAGGCATCCGGCTCTTTATATTTGAGCCAGATGTTCTCCATCTCGGATTTGATCTCATAGAGACCCAGACGGTGGGCGAGAGGAATGAATATGAACATCGTCTCGCTCAAGATCTTATCCCGCTTGTATTCAGGCATCGAATCAATCGTCCTGCAATTATGGAGACGGTCCGCCAACTTGATCAGCACGACTCGGACATCGTCATTCAAAGTCAGGAGGATGCGCTTGAAATTCTCAGCCTGAAGACTTTCCGAATATGTGTCCGACTTCTTTGCCCGGTCTTCGTTGTCAAGGACTATCTTGATTTTGGTAAGTCCTTCGACCAGACTTGCGATCTTGTCCCCGAACAAGTTGCGGAGATCGTCCACTGTGTAGTCCGTGTCTTCCACCACATCGTGAAGAAGAGCGGCCGCTATCGACTTGTAACCGAGCCCGATATCGCAGACGACTATCTTCGCCACCTCGATCGGATGTATAATGTAAGGCCCGCCGGAGCGCCTGCGGACATTCTTATGAGCCTCGTTCGCGAAGTCGAAGGCTTTCTGGACTATCTCCAGCTCAGCCTCATTGGCGCACCTCTTACGGGCAGCCTCCTTCAGCTGGGCGTAGCTCTCGGCTATAACATCATAATCCTGCTGCGTGAACTTGGAGAAACTCATGCCTCAAACCCATTTATGTCTATTGACTCTAATCTATTCATGGCCGCCTGCCTGGCCTCTTCCTCCTCCTGATGGAACATCTGGAAAGTGTAGGAGAACTGCGCCCCGTACAATATGATAAGCCATCCGAACCTCAGCCACATCATGAAGAGTGGCAGCGCCGCGACAGCACCATAGACCGCGTTGATGCTGGTGACCAATACCTGCGTCTCAAGGTAAAGGTATTGCAGAATGGTGAAGAGGATTCCAGCCCACAGAGCAGCCTTCAAAGCGAAACGGTATTCGACCTTGGTGGCCGGGATGAATTTGTACATCACCGAGAGAAGCATCACCGCAACCCCGGCGAAGATCAGCCAGCCCAAGAAGGATTTTATCTTATCAGAGATTCCGATGCTGTTGGGAATCAGATCCAGGACGTGTGAATAGACGACCGTACCCGCAAAGAACAACAAAACGACAAACGGGATGAGAATCATTATAAGAATGTCCATCCCGTAGCTTTTCAGTGCCTTCCGCTGAGGTTTCCTCACATGCCAGACATTATTGAACACCTTCTCGACCCTGTTCATCATCCAGATGACGAGCCAAACGAATGAGAGCGCGGTGATAACTCCGAACACGCCTGACTTGGAGGCGTCAATAATGTTCGAAGCGCTGTTCATAATCGTGTCGATGACAGTCTGGTTGATGTCGGCAGAGTACAAGGCATCCCGAAGGACATTCTCAAGTCCGAATCCGCTCGTCACGGCGAAGGATACCGCGACCAAAGGAACTACAGCGAGTGAGCAGAAATAGCTCAAGGCGACCGATTGGAAACCGAGCTTCTCATCAGCGAAATTCTTGAAGGCGTTTATCACCACCTTGGCGTCACGGATGAATCTGGCGTTTGCCTTGGAGAGATCCTCCATATTGAAATGCCAGATGTCATGGCCGAAGAATTTGCTCAGCCACCGGAAATAAGTCTTGATTTTGAATATGATATCACCGATCCATCCCATAACTCCCTAGAATAAAGTCGGTTCCACATTATCATCGCCATCAGGGACGGCCTCTTGGGAAGTGGCCGCACCAGGAATCATCGCCATGAACTCCTCTTCGCTGATTATCTTGACTCCCAGGTCGCCAGCCTTCTTGATCTTCTCGGGACCAGGCTTGGAACCTGCGAGAAGAAAAGATGTCTTGCCACTAACTGAGGAGCTGTTCTTGCCGCCATTCACCTCGATCAGGCGTTTCATCTCGTCGCGGGAAATGGAGAAATTGCCAGAGATAACAATCGTCTTCCCGGCAAGTGAATCCGATGTGGCCACAGGCTCAGAGGCAGAGAACCGAAGGCCGGCTGCCTTCAACCGTTGGATCTCATCGATGTGCTTCGCGACATGGAGAAAATCATAGACACTCTTGGCTATAACATCACCGATGTCCCTGACTTCCAGCAACTTCTCAACTGAAGCGTCGGCGATTGAGTCTATATCACCGAAATGCCTCGCAAGCTCCTTGGCGGTAGTTTCTCCCACATAGCGGATCCCGAGAGCGAACAAGACCCGCTCAAATGGTACCGCCTTAGAAGCTGACAAACTCTCAAGGAAACGCTCCGCGCTACGGTCTTTCCACCCGTCAAGCATCAGCAGTTGGGCTTTGCTCAGGGAATAGAAGTCAGCCGGAGTCCTGACGAGTCCTAGGTTATACATCTGTTCAACCGTGGCATCTCCAGCCAGGACATTCATCGCTTTCCGGCTCAAGAAATGGACTAGCCGTCCTTTTATCTGAGTCGGGCACCCGTCTGTGTTGGGACAGAACCACTTAGCCTCATCGATGTCCTTCACTAGGGGAGTCCCGCAATCAGGGCAAAGCGTCGGAAAAACAGGCCTGACAGAGTCGGAAGCCCTACGGGATAAATCGACATCGATAATCTTTGGAATGATCTCGCCTCCTTTTATGACCTTCACCCAATCGCCGACCCGGATGTCCATCTGAGCCATGAAATCCTCGTTGTTGAGCGTGGCTCTCTTAACGACAGTACCGGCCAATTGGACCGGGGATAGATTGGCGACAGGAGTCACTGCGCCTGTCCGGCCAACTTGGAAGTCAATGGATATCAATTGAGTAAGGGCCTCTTCCGCCTGAAACTTGAACGCCACAGCCCAACGAGGGGACTTTGCCGTGTAGCCCAGGGTGTTCTGGAAGTCAAGCTCATTGATTTTAATGACGATGCCGTCAGTGGCGAAAGGCAGGAATTTTCTCTGCCTGTCCCAATAGTTGATATATTCCTCGACACCGTCAAGACCAGTCACCACTCGGCGTTCATCAGAGACGGGCAGACCCCAGGACGCCGCGGCATCCAAGGCCTCTGAATGGGTGGCAAAAGCCACACTTTGCGCGGGGATATGGTATAAGGTGCACATCAGGCCCCTCTTGGCGACCTCTCTTGAGTCCTGCAATTTCAGGGAGCCAGAAGCCGCATTCCTAGGATTAGCGAATGGTTGGTCCTCATTTTCAACGCGTTCCCTGTTGAGCCTGTCGAAAGAAGCGTATGGCATAAGGATCTCGCCCCTGATCTCGAACTCTTCCGGCCAACCTGTTCCCTTGAGCGTCAGGGGAATGTTACTGATCATCCTGACGTTGGCGGTGACATCATCTCCTACCACTCCGTCACCCCGGGTGAGCGCGCGGAACAGCTTTCCATTCCTGTAAGTCAGGCAGATAGCCGTTCCGTCGAATTTCAGCTCGCATGAATATGAGAACCCCACATCTCCCAGCTCTTTCTCCGCCCGCCTGACGAAATCCTCAATCTCGCCAATGTTGTAGGTGTTGCCCAGGGAGAGCATGGGGTACTTATGGGGGAACTGGGCGAAGCCCTTGTCCAGGTCGCTTCCAACCTTCTGGGTAGGGGAGTCGGGGGTGAGAAGGTCAGGAAATGCCTTCTCAAGGTCCTCAAGCTCGCGCATGAGATGGTCATAGTCGAAATCACTCATAGTCGGAGCGTTTTCGACATAGTATCTCCTGCTGTTCTCCCAGAGGGTCTCTTTCAGTTCCGCCACCCGTAACGCGGCTTGCTCATGGTTCATATCCCGAGGCATATTCTAAAGATTACAAATTTAACGAAAAATGACGATTAATTCTCGGAAATGGATTAAATTTGTCGAAATAAAGAGAGATAACAAACACATAAAATATCTATCATGAAAGATTCAATCATTATCCTTTGCGGCGGCGGCCCCGCTCCCGGTATGAACACTGTCGTGTTCTCAGTGGCCAAGACATTCCTTTCCAACGGTTTCAGAGTCATTGGACTCCATGAGGGCTACAGCGGCCTGTTCAACAAGAACCCGCGCTACGAGGACATCGACTTCCTCAAGGCGGACGCCTATTTCAACAGGGGAGGATCCTATCTCCAGATGAGCCGTTTCAAGCCGACCGACGAGGATTTCGAGAAGAATTTCAACCTTGCTCTTTTCCAGGACAACAATGTGAAGCTTCTGGTCACTGTCGGTGGCGACGACACCGCCTCCACCGCCAACAGGATCGCCAAATTCCTTGAGGCCAAGAACTATCCTATCCACAACATCCACGTCCCCAAGACGATCGATGATGACCTCCCTCTCCCTGACAATGCCCCGACTTTCGGTTTCAACTCAGCCAAGGACGAAGGCGCGCACATCGCCCGCACTGTCTATGAGGATGCCCGCACATCAGGCAACTGGCTTCTCATCTCCGCCATGGGCCGTTCAGCCGGTCACCTCGCTTTAGGTATCGGTGAGGCTACTCATTGCCCTATGACCATCATCCCCGAGATGTTCAACAAGACATCCATCTCTGTCGATAAGATCATCAAGCTCACCCTCTCCGCCATTCTGAAGAGAAGGCTTAAAGGCATCCGCTACGGTACCGTGGTTGTCGCCGAAGGCGTGTTCCATGATCTTGAGCCTGAGGACATTAAGGCTACCGGAGTCCACATGACCTACGATGAGCATGGCCACCCTGAGCTTGGTAAGATCAGCAAAGCGGTCTTGTTCAACGACATCCTTGAGAAGGAGTTCAAGAAGGTTGGCATGAAGGTCAAGACCCGTCCTGTCGAGATTGGTTATGATGTGCGTTGCCAGGACCCTGTCGCCTACGACCTGTCATACTGCACCGAGCTTGCCATGGGTGTCTATGAGCTTTACACCAAGGGCGAGACTGGTTGCATGGTCTATGTCGATGTGAACGGTGATCCTAAGCCGTTGTACCTCAAGGACCTCCAGAATGCTGAGGGCAAGATTCCTCCTCGCCGTGTCGATATCGATGGTGGAATCGCAAGGAACTATTACAAGCACATCTGCGACTACATTACCCCTGAGGATTATGAGGCCGCCAAGGCGATTGTTCCCAACCCTGAGGACTACGATTTCAAGAAGATCCTAAACTGGTAATACGGAATAGCCGGAACCTTTCACGGGGACGCTCAAGGTGAGCGTCTCCGTTTTTTCATATCCCATGAAATCAAGCGCTTCCGTAGGGACGCACACAGTAACGGTGGCATCTTCTTCCGAATAATTACAAACGAATAGGGTCGCTTTTCCGGAACCTCCGCGAAGGAAGGCGAAATGCTTGTCCGGATCGAAGCCGTCATTCCTGGAATTGAAATAACAAAGGTCGAATGTTTTCTCACCGAAATGGCTTGCCGCCAAAGACAGGATCTCTCTGTACATAGAGAGCGTAGTCTTCTCATTCTCAGTTATTTCCGAGTTTCCATGAATATGTCCGAAGAGCCTTCCAAGGGACCCTACGCTCCACCAGTCGAATATAGTGGTCCTGCCATCCAAACCGCTGAATCCTTCCGCTTCCATGCCCCTTTCACCGATTTCCTGGCCGAAGTATATCATGTAAGGAGAGTCATTGAGCAGCGCTCCCGCACAAAGGAGAGACGCGGCCTTGGCCGGATCCCCTCCGAAGAAATTCGAGGCGAAACGGACCTCGTCATGATTCTCGATGAAATTCAGCATCCGTCGCTGCAAGTCGCTCAGAGACTGCCAGTTCCAAGTTATCGACCTGGCTGTCCCGTGATGCTCCGCGATTGCCCGCAGTGAGTCATACAGCCCCGATTTGTCGTAAAGGTAATCGAAACCGACTTCTTCTATGTAGAGCCGGTAAAGATCCTTCTGGTAAACTTCAGCGATAAATATGACATCCGGGAACTCAGTCTTGATCGCGGCGATCAGCCACTTCATGAACTGCCAGGGCACCATCTCTACCATGTCGCAACGGAACCCATCAACTCCTTTCCGGCACCAGTAACGGACGATTTCCAGCATCCTGTCCCAAGTGGGCGTGTGGAAGTCACAGTAATTCAGCCTGATAGTCTCGTACCAATCATTGACCCCAGGGGAAGGGGAAAAGCAATTGCCGGAAGCTTTCGCTGGATTCTCGTAATATCGTCCACCGTTGGGTAAAGTCAGTGGCTCGCCTGGATAATAATAGAAATCGTTAGCCGGCTTCCAATGATACGAAGGATCATCTTCGCTCCCCAGATCCCCTGAAATGGCCTTTCTGGACATTCCGACCTTCCCGTAATCCCTGGACACATGGTTGGGAATAAAATCTATGACAGCCTTCAGATCCGATGCGTGAGTCCTATTTAACAAAGACTCAAACTCAGCTATCCTATCGTCAGGATTATCAGCAAGATATGGGTTAACATCAAAATAGTCGGTGACAGCATAGGGGGAGCCTGCCTTACCTTTGACCACCGCCTGTCCCGAAGCTTTGAGACCAGGAAAAGACTCCGTGGTCGCATGCCTGATAATCCCGGTGTACCAAATGTGGGTGACATGCAGATTATCCTTGAGCCAGGTCAAAGTAGGGGAGTCTATAGCGCTGAATTTGCCACATCCATTCCGGGCCAATGTCCCGTTCCGGACTGGTTCCTTGACCTGGTTTCCCCAGAGTCTCGGAAGCATCTGATACACAATCATTTTACTCATTCCGCAGACCTATTACTGATTTGCCTGAGTTCCGGTCGATAAAGCCTGTCAGTCCTTTAGCGGACCAGACTTTGGTGAATGTGCCCTCGTATTCAAGATCAAGGGAATTAAGGGCTTCAAAATCAATTGATCCTGAGCCGGCATATTCATCAACCGAAAGGTAACCGACGCCCAAAGATGTGATGTTCTGGAAGAAATGGGTTCCTTGGCTAGGCTCGATCCTGAATCCGTCCATCCCATATTCAATTACCATGCGGGCTGCGGATATGTCAGTCCAACTGACTGGTACTCCGAGTGTTGGAATAGACGAACCCCATCTGCCCGGTCCGATCAGGAAATAGGATTTCCCTTCCTTTACCATCTTGGCGTTAATGCTCGCTATCTCTTCAGCCATTTGTGCTGTCCGCATCTTGTCGAAGACATCTGGAAGAATGGCCACAATCAGTGCCGAATCCATGAATAATCCATTGCCCAAGGCATTATCGCTCTTGACGAGAACCTTGGACATCTCGCCACCGACATCCTCGATTGAGGCTGACTGGAATGAGGAACCTTCCGAGACAGGACGGACCTGGAGCAACTCCAACACGGCCTCCCGCCCTCCGCATCCCCTCACGGGATCGAGGGCGAACTCAATCTCAACCTCTGACATGAGCTCGTTCTTGCATATTTCCATAATCTCGGACAAGGCCTTTGCCAGCGGGAACCTATCGTATTGGAATATACCATCGAACGAGATGACCCTAGGCCCCCTCACATTCATTCCCGGCTGCATCCTGTCGTCTCTCGCGACATAAGTGGAGACAACAAGTTCCGGCCTGTCGAAATGTTCCAAAGCTTCAGTGACAGGGATCCGGCGGAGATTCACACCATCGTTTCTGGAAATCTTGAACGCCCCTGGACTAGTGTCGAGCACATACATCTCTGTCTGGGTGTCACGCATAGCGAGGGAAGGGGAGGAGAGCTGAAGTATCTTCTTGGTTGACTTGGGATTAACCCTGAGTGTACGGCCACCGTCCACGACTGTTTTGCCAAGTCCGAAGGCCACATTGAGAATCCCGTCGGAAGGCTTCTCAGAGCCTATAGGATAGGCATTGGATGATCTAGCCACACCTGAGAGCATGGGATAGAAATCATCGCCATGGCGTGAACCGCAGATGCTCTGGATTATAATAGCCATCTTCTCCTCACCGATCAGATTGCCGCTTGCTTGAATGTAGGCGCGGCTTCCAGCGAAATAGGTCGAGGCATAGACACTCTTTATGGCTTTTGTAATCTCCCTGAGCATCCTGTCTTTGTTCTCAACCAATGGGCACATGTAGGTTGAGTACACGCCCGCGAAAGGTTGGTAATTACTGTCCTCAAGCTTGGAGCTGGAACGCACCGCCACTGGACTGTCAACTGTGGCCACAAAGGCGCGGAGATTCCCCAGCAAGTCAGCAGGGAGTATCGACGCCACGAACTCAGAAAGGATTTCGTCGTCAGACAGCTCAGAATCAATCACATGCTGCAAGCCGTTCTCAAGGATGAACCTGTCGAACCACTCCGTGGTCACCACAATGGTGCGGGGAATGGTTATCCTCATGTCAGGGTATTTGTCCGACAGGGAATACTTCATGACAAGATGGTTGAGAAAGGCCAAACCCCTGGCTTTGCCGCCAAGAGAACCATCTCCCATTCTCGCGAACCAGAAATAGTCCTGATATGTGTCTTCCTTGAAATCCGCTATGACACCCTGCCCGATCATCTGGTGATACCTGTGGATTTGTTCCAGCAGGAACTGTCGGAACAACTCAGGGTCGGTGTGATGCTCAGCCTTGAATGTCTCCGCCAGATTGAACAGGCCACGGGCATACAACCACTTGGAGAACATGTTCCTGGAAGTGTTGCTCACGAGCACCTGGTCAGGAATCTCGCCGATAATGTCCTCAAGCTCAGTCAGGCTAGACGCCCGTCCGCACTCGTTGCCTTCGGCATCTTTGAAAACAAAGTCACCGAAGCCGAACTCTTCTTTCATGTAGTCTCCAAGCTGCATGAAAAGTGTCCTTGAGTACTTCTTCAGGAAACCGACTCCAAGTTCCTCAGCCACTTTTGCTATGCTCCCTTGGGATGACTGCAGCAGGACCGGCATCAGCGGGTCATATTCCTTGATAATCCTCACAAGGTCAAGGCCGGCGTCAAGCTTTTCCGACTTGCTGCTGTCGCCCTTATGGATAACCATTCCGACATCCGAGATGACCCCCATTAGGTTCTCCTTATACTTCTCGAAATACGCCAACGCGTCCTCATAGCAGGTGGCCAAGAGGATCTTAGGTCTGGAACGTTTGCGGTATTTCTTCTGGTCGTCATTGAGGAACTCGGTGAGAAACTCGCGGCTTTGTGTGATCAGAAGTTTATATAATTCAGGCAGATAGGTCGAATAGTAACGGACGGAGTCCTCCACCAGCAAAATGGCTCTTACCCCGACGTCGAACACATCATTCTCGGCATTGACCGAATCCTCGATCAGTTTCACAATGGCGAGAATGAGGTCGGCATTGCCCAGCCAGCTGAAGACGAAATCTATTCCCGAACGGTCATTCTCGAATATCCTCTGACGGACGGACTTTGAATAATGGATGAGCATTATGAACGGGATCTTGGAGCCGTCCCGCCGCAACTGAGCCGCGAAAGAGAACACCTCCTTGTCCCGGTCGTTGTACATGCATATGATCATGTCAATCTCCGAGTCAGCCTCGAGAATTCTACCGGCCTCGTCGGATGAGTTTGCCCAGATGAAAGTCGGGGGATTACTCAGGTTCAGTTCCCTGTATTCGCTCACGATCTGACTCTCGATCCTACCGTCCTCCTCTAGCGTGAAAGCGTCGTAGTTGCTGCATATCATCAGGATCCTCCTGATCCTCGATCGCATCAATGATTCTTCGTTCATGACTCAGGCTTTGGAAATCAAACGTCTGCGAAATTCCGCCACTGTCACGGCTGTGGCAACCGCCGCATTCAAGGACTCTGACCCGGGATCATCGGGCGGATATGGAGGGATATAGAGCCTCTCATTTATGGTTCCCGCCACCTCTTTTGAAATCCCGTTGGACTCATTACCTATGACAATCAATGACTTAGTCAACTCGCCAGTGTTCAGTTCCTTTTTGTAGATGTCCATCCCGTCGAGGAAAGTGCCATAAGCGTCTCCGCCAGAAAGGGTGAAGAAACGGCATAACCTCGATATGTCACAATAATGGAATTTGACTCTGAATATGGCACCCATCGTGGCCTGAACAACCTTTGGATTGAACACATCCACCGTGTCCATCGATGCGAAGACGGCCTCAATACCGAACCAGTCGGCAATTCTTAGAATGGTTCCTAAATTACCTGGATCACGGATCCCGTCAAGCGCGAGGAATAACCCGTTCTCCGGCAGTGAGAAATATGCTAAATCCTTGATAACCAGATCGGCAGGTTTGCGGATGACAGCAAGGGCAGGGGATGGGGTAGTGAGCAAGGTCATCCGGGACATGGCGTGAAACCCGATCTCGGAAGTCTTGTAAACCCTGAATACATCGAAAGAGGATCGGGAAGCCTCCTCGACCAGTTTCTCGCCTTCCACCACAAACATGCCCTCAGCGTCCCTGAATTTTTTCTGTTCAAGGGACTTGACAAACTTTATCTCGTTATTGGAAACAGGAACGCTCATAAATCAGTGACCAGATGATGAACAAATATATTAATATTCTTTTTATTTTTGTAGAACCATGATGCCAAAATCTCCGAAAGCTTTTCTGATCCTCCTTCTCGCCGCCGCGCTGCTCTATTCATGCAGCACGACCAGGTCGCTTGAAGACGGGCAGTACAGGCTGGCAGGCACCAAGGTAGAGATGGAAGGGGACAAGAAGCTCTCGCCCAGGGAATTCGAGAAGTATGTCCAGCAGAAATCAAACAGCTATCTCATTTTCGGATGGAACCCTTTCCTGAACCTCTACAACCTCTCCGGTCGGGACACCAGCCGTTTCGGGAACCGCATACTACGGAAGATAGGTGTCGCTCCGGTAGTCTATGAACCCGCCGCTGTTGATGCCTCGGTAACAAACATCAAGAGACATCTCGAGTATCTGGGGTATTACAATTCAAAGGTCGGCAGTTCAGTTAATTATGATGGCCGGAAGGTTAAGGTTCTTTACACTGTCGAACCCGGGAAACAGTATAAGATAGGCAAACTGGAGTATTCGATACCGGCAGGGGAGTTCAGCGATGATTTCTTCGCCGACACCCTCAATGTCACGATCAAACCCGGGGATTACCTCGCTGAATCGAATCTGGAAGAAGAGACCGTACGTTCCGCCGAATGGATGAGACGCAACGGCTGGTTCGGTTTCAACAAGAACTACTATTCATTTGAGGCTGACACTCTTGCCAAGAAGGACACTGCTGACCTCGTGATGTTCATTAAAGAATACACCAGGAACCAATCACCCGAGACCGCCCAGCCATTCCATAAATACTCTTTCGGGGATGTCACTGTCTCATGGGATAAAGAGTTACGGTTCAGTGAGCGTGTTATCAAGGACATGAACACCATCCGCCCCGGTTCCTTGTATGATGAGAGGGAAGTGAGGAACACCTATTCCCGACTGTCTGCTCTCAAGGTTTTCAGCGGTGTCAACATCGAGCTCGATCCAAGGGACAGCTCCGACGTGGTTGATTGCTCCATCAACCTCACCCCTTCCCGGATCCAAGGTTTCAAAGTGAACTATGAGGCCTCCACCAATTCCAGTGGACTCATAGGTAATTCCCCTCAAATCAGCTACTTCCATAAGAATATATTCCATGGTGGCCAGTGGCTGAACCTCAGTTTCCTCGGCAATTTCCAGTTCATGTGGGATAACAGGAGCATCCAATCCAATGAGTTCGGAGCCTCTGTGGGTTTGAGCTTCCCTGAGTCTCTCGGACTTCCTAATTCCCTTTTTACCGGTCCCAATGTGCCAAGGACTGAGATCAAGGCTTCGTACACCTTCCAGGACCGTCCGGAGTATTCGAGAACCATGATCTCCGCCTCATTAGGTTACGCCGGATCGCTTTCCAGGGGCAGGTTCCTTTACCAGATTTACCCCATACAGTCCAAGATAGTCCGTCTCCATGACATGGACCCGGATTTCCATCGGCAATACAGCGGCAACCAGTTCCTGTTTAATGCCTACATGGACCATTTTGACGTCGGATCAGGTGGCATGGTGTACTATTCCACATCCTCAGACATCAACCCCAAAGTCTCTTACAAGTACATCCGTTTCCAACTTGACGCATCCGGAAACGTACTCAGCCTGTTCAATCGTTGGATGGAGGAAGACAGGAGAGGGAAGAGGAAGATCTGGGGAATACCATATTCCCAATATGTGCGCTCTGAACTCACCCTCGGCCACACGATTTTCCTCGGAAGGGACAACAACCAAGCCTTGGCTTTCAGGCTCTTGGGCGGCTACAGCCTCGCCTACGGCAACTCATTCACAGTGCCTCTCGAAAAGCAATTCTATTGCGGTGGGGCCAGCAGCATGAGAGGATGGCAAGTGCGAACCCTGGGACCTGGACGTTCAAAGATGGCAGAGGCGATGATCATCCCCAGTCAGACCGGAGACATAAAGCTTGAGGCAAATGCCGAGTACAGGTTTCCTATGTTCTGGAAACTGTCCGGAGCACTATTTGCGGATGTCGGAAACATCTGGTATTCAACCGATTGGGGAGACGAAGGCTACATAGGCCACGATTTTCTCAAGAGCATAGCCGCAGACTGGGGGCTTGGTGTCAGGGTTGACCTTTCCTTCTTGGTCCTGCGTGTTGACATGGGTGTCAAGCTCTACGATCCCACCATAGAAACCGGAGGCTGGTTCAGTCCTTCGGATTGGAAGCGCAAGGATTCATTCGCGCTCCATTTCGGTGTAGGCTATCCGTTCTAGTCCAGCCTCTTAAGGGCACAGACGTTCTCCACATGCTGTGTGTGGGGGAACATATCGACTGGCTGTACAGCTGTGATCTCATATTTCTCACATAGGATCGCCAAATCTCTAGCCTGTGAGGCGGGATTGCAACTGACATAGACAATCCGGGCAGGGGAGGCATCGAGTATCACCTTAGCGACATCAGGATGAATACCCGCTCTCGGGGGATCAAGAATGATCACATCAGGTTGTCCGTGCTCACTGATGAACTTGGAATTCAGCACGTCTTTCATGTCTCCGGCAAAGAACTCACAATTAGTTATCCCATTCGCAGCGGCATTGGCCTTCGCATCCTCTATGGCTTCTGGAACATATTCGATACCAATTACTTTGGAAGCTTTCCTCGAGACAAATTGAGCGATGGTTCCGGTGCCGGTGTAGAGATCATAGACAATCTCATCTCCAGTCAACTCGGCGAACTCCCTCGCGACGGTGTAAAGCTTCAGAGCCTGGCCGGAATTGGTCTGGTAAAAGGACTTGGCACCAATCCTGAAGGTCAGCCCTTCCATCGTCTCCCGGATAGTCTCCTGTCCCTTGTAAAGAATGCAATCCTGATCGCCGATTGAGTCGTTTAACTTCTTGTTAATTACGTAATAAAGCGATGTTATTTGCGGAAAAGCTTCAGCAACGGCATCGAGCATGGCCTCACGCGTTTTCTGGTTCTCATAGAAGAAACACAGGATAACCATCAGGTCGCCGGTGTCCGTGGTGCGGATAAACATGTTCCTTATGAAACCCTTATTCTCCCGTATGTCGAAGAACTCGAGACCATGCTCGACCGCATATTTCTTACAGAAAAGCCGGATGTCGTTGGAAGGATCTTTCTGAAGATAACAGTGCTTGATGTCCAGGACTTTGTCGAATAGTTTACCGACATGGAAACCAAGGCCAAGTCGATCCTCAGGAGCCACAGAATCCGGATCCACGCCCCATTCGAACCACCTTTTACTGGAATATGTGAATTCAAGTTTATTACGATAATAAATCGTTTTATCAGAGGGGAGTGTCGGACGAATCTCCGGCACTTTCAGATGCCCAAGTCTAACTAATTGGTCTTCAACCTGTTGTCTTTTGGCCTCGAGCTGCAGGGAATAGGGCAGAGGTTGCCATTTGCAACCACCGCAAGTCCCGAAATGCTCGCAAAAAGGCTCGATCCGGTCTGGAGAAGGCTTGACAATCTTGGAGACGAATCCTTCGTAATAATTATGATGTTTACGTGTCAAACGGATATTCACAACATCACCAGGAACAGCGAACGGAACAAAAACCACAGCGCCGTCCCAATGAGTCAAAGCTTTACCTTCAGCGGCGCAAGCCTCGATCGTGACATTCTCCAATGTTATGTCCACTTTTTTTCTAGACATGGGCAGGGTAGCGTCAAACTACGTTTAAGTTAACATAATATAAATTGTATAACAAATAGGCTAAAGTAGGGAAGCCAGAGCGTCAGCATCGAATTTGGCTTCACTGTACCCTTGTTTGAAAGTCGTTCCAGGCGCGAGAATTTCGAATCCGGCGGACGCGGCCATCTCATCAAGCAATTTCACACTGGCAGCTGCCCATGTGAACGATCCGAACGACAAGAACTTATGTCCTTTAACCGCTCTATCGCAAACGCCTTCCATAAGTTGCCTTACAGGTGGGAAAATTCCATTATTATAGGTCGGCGATCCAAGGATCAGCGTGTCGTACTTGAATACATCCCGCAGCGCGAATGAATAATTCTCTTTAGTCAAATCGTGTATCCTGCAAGAGATTCCGCGATTCTCAATGGATTTCGCCAACGCCTCAGCGGCTTTCTTGGTATTGCCGTACATCGATCCGAACGCCAGACAGACACCATGGTCAACCTCATAACGGCTCAACTTATCATACAAGGCGATCACATCGGCGATGGAGTTCTCCCAAACAGGTCCGTGAGTCGAGCATATACGCTTGATTTCCAATCCGTTAAGCTTTTTAAGTGCAGCCTGGACCGGGGCTCCATATTTGCCGACAATGCTTGCGTAATATCGGGTCATTTCGTCCTTGAAAGCATCAAAAGTGCCTGATTCAGCGTCAGTTACACACTCAGGAACAGCCTTGAACGTGCCAAAGGCATCGCCGCTGAACAGTGTTTTCTCTTCGCCGCACCAAGAAACCATGGTTTCCGGCCAGTGTACCATCGGCACCATGAAAAACTGCAGATTTACCGCTCCTAAAGGCAGCGACTCCCCTTCTTTCACGACCTTAATCCCCTCTGTGATACCATAATAGCCCTCTATCATCGCAGCGGCTTTCGCATTGGTGACTATCTCACAACCAGGATATTCCTTTCTGATCATCGCCTGCAGGGCGCTGTGATCCGGCTCCATGTGGTTCACAACCAGGTAATCAACCGGCCTGTCACCAATCTCCGCTTTAATGTTCGCGATAAGCTTGTCACCAAAGTCAGCGGCCGCGGTATCTACCAGCGCCACCTTCTCGTCAACAACGAGATATGAATTATAACTGACACCATAAGGTATCGGCCATTGTCTCTCAAAAAGGTCGGTGGACATGTCGTTCACACCGACATACCGTATTCTTTCAGATAGTCTCATACCATGTCTTTATCTAAGGGACACAAATTTACGAAACTTATTCCGCTTTTTGCTAAATTTGTGTCGAAGCTAGCCCTCAAATACAAGAATAGGGTTACTAACAAAAAAGTTACAAAGGTTTACTTTTTTGTTTTATTAATTAAAAAACAAATAGTTATCTATATAATATGCTTGATGACCAAATAACGGCTCAAAGCTCTATGCTCCCTCCCCTTCCGGAGAGAATGAGGCCTGTCAGCCTCTCTGATTATGTCGGGCAAAGGCATTTGGTAGGCGAAGGTTGCATCCTCAGGAACATGATATCGAGCGGCAACCTGAGTTCTTTCATCCTTTGGGGACCTCCCGGAGTCGGCAAGACAACTTTGGCTGGAATCATCGCGGCCTCGCTCAAGCGGGACTTCTACACTCTCTCCGCGGTCAGCGCCGGTGTCAAGGACGTCCGGGATGTCATTGACCGGGCTAAAGGGCGTTCGGTTTTCTCCCAAGGCGCTTCTCCGATCTTATTCATCGACGAGATCCACCGTTTCAGCAAGTCCCAGCAAGACGCTCTTCTCGGCGCGGTTGAGAATGGAACAATAGTCTTGATCGGTGCCACGACTGAGAACCCATCCTTCGAGGTGATCACTCCCCTTCTGTCACGTTGTCAAGTCTTTGTGCTGAAATCCCTCGAGGTAGAGGACCTTCAGACACTCTTGGATCGTGCCCTTACTACAGATGTGCTGCTGAAAGAGAAAGACATTGAGGTCAAAGAGACGGAGGCTCTTTTCCGTCATAGCGGCGGTGACGCACGGAAGTTATTGAATATCTTAGAGATAGTTGTTGACTCTTTTGCTGGCAAAGGTGGCAAAATCATCATCGACAACAAGACTGTAACTGATTGCATACAGGAAAACCTGGCGATTTACGACAAAGACGGCGAGATGCACTATGACATCATTTCCGCGTTCATCAAGTCGATCAGGGGTTCAGATCCCAATGCTGCCATCTACTATCTGGCCAGGATGCTAGATGGTGGTGAGGACCCTTTGTTTATAGCGCGTCGCCTCTGCCTGTCCGCATCTGAGGATGTCGGTCTGGCCAATCCAAACGCGTTGCTTTTAGCAAACGCCTGTTTCCAGGTTGTGCATCAAATCGGTATGCCTGAGGCCCGGATTCCTTTGGCTGAGGTGACGGTCTATCTGGCCAGCTCTCCGAAGAGCAATGCTTCGTATTTGGCTGTTGAGAAGGCACTTGCGAAGGTCAAGGAAGACAGGACCAAGGCGGTTCCGCTTTATTTGAGGAATGCCCCGACTAAGCTGATGGAAGATTTAGGCTATTCTGATGGTTACAAATATGCCCACGACTACCCGGGCCACTTTGTCGACCTTGAGTTCATGCCTAAAGGCCTCGAAGGCACGGTCTTCTACGAACCGGCCCCGAATCCGCACGAAGACCGTCTCAAAGCCTATCTTCGTTCCTGCTGGCCAAAATACTATTTATAATCGTCAGAACAGGCGGTCGACGGAGGCGATGACTTCTTCGGCGGAGAGGTCGGGGCTGAGGATCAGGTCGGGCTTCTTGAGCTCGAAACCCTTAGCTGTCGCAGTCAACATTCCGGCACCGGTAATATTCAACATCACCGTCTCATCCTTCTTGACAACCCCCTCATCCAACGCCTTCTTCAAAGCGGCCACAGCCGAAGCGGCCGCGGGGAAAATGTCAAACCCCTCTTTATTGTAGAATTGAAGCATCCAGTAGACGATGTCGTCATTTGAGACTTTGAAGAAATCTCCACCTGAGGCCTTGAGAACATCGAACATGCCTCCGGCGAGGCTGTACGGCGGTTTTCTGTTGGAGAGGACCTTCGCCAGAATAATCTCGGCGTTCTTCCTGGAATCCTCGGCGCTGATCGGCACAAGATCCCTCGAGTCAGCCTTCCATGAGTCATACATCAACGTGTAAGGAGCATTCTGCACGCAATAGACTCTCATTTTATTGGCCCCGAAACGGCCATCCTTCTCCAATCTGCAAGCATTCTCCCAAGCGGCGATGGCGCCAGTGCCGCTACCGACTGCCTGGAAATAGGCATCAGGAATGCGCCCGATCGCTTCCACGGCACTGAGGATAGTTGTACCCATGCCGTCCCTGCGGGCAACATTCTTAGCGCCGCCCTCAGCCATATAACGAGGATCCTTGCAAAGCTTCTCTCCAAGTGCGATAGCATCGTAATAATCAGTCCCGTGAGGAGTGGCCACGACCTTCACGCAAGGCTTAAGGCGCCTGGTGAACCATAGATCGGAGATATTATCGTTCGGAATGCAGATCACGATAGGGATATCGTTGTCCGAGCAGACCCTGGCGAAAGCCCTCGCGGTATTGCCGGCCGACTGGACCACAAGGATATGCTTGTCGTTTTTCGGAAGCCTAGCGCACACGGAGAAAGCCTCGGTCTCCTTGAAGGAACCGGTCTCCATCTTGGCACCTTTCTTAGGAACATAACCGGAAAGGGTTATATAAAGGTTCTCCATGCCGAGCAAATCGGCCAATCCCTTGCTCTTATAGGTCACAGGAGCATGCGACTTGCGCAAGACACGCTTGATAGGCAGCCATTCAGCATACCTGTAAAGCCCATTCAAATCATCTCGTGGAGTGAACTTCTCGTTTGCGTAAATCGCCCTGACAAGTGAAGGAGACGGAGCCTCAGGATCAGCCAGAGTCCAACCAGCGTCATCGAAGACCCTTCCGGTCCCGACATTCATGAGTCTGTAATCTGTCGCTTTGAATTTCATATTGTTGTAATGTTAAATCGTCATTATCAGATATGCCATGTAAGCTATGAATATCAGCAGAAAGGCGCTTCCGTCCCCTCTCCCGATCTTGTTATTACGACCTGTCCAGGCGCTGGAGAGAATAGCGAAAGAGCTGACCACGAGTACCCCCAGATCCACCGCCTTCATATTCTGGAACGACAATGGACATACCACTGCTGAGGCGCCGAGAATGAGAAGGATATTGGAAATATTCGATCCGATGATGTTCCCGAGCGCGAGAGCGCCTTTCTTTTTCGCTGCCGCGACTACGCACGTGACTAGTTCCGGCATAGAGGTCCCGCCGGCTAAGATGGTGATAGCCACGAACTTCTGTGAAAGACCGGCAGCCTCCGCGATCCGGCAAGCCGAATCCACGAAAAGATTCCCTCCGAACACAAGCCCGGCTAATCCGGCTAGTACCATCAGGATAGCGACCCAGACTTTAGTTACTTTTCCCCCGTCTTGGACCTCTTCCTCCTGGTCAACTTTGCCGTGTTTGAATGATATGAACATATAAACCGCGAATAGAAGAAGGAACAAGCCTCCCTCCCAACGGTTGATCGTGTCATCATGGCCGAGTCCAAAAAGGGTATGCTGCAAACCGAAGCCTATCAGCAGCAGTGAGATAATGATATTCAGTGGGATATCCCGCTTTTTGTTCTCTGAGGTGATAGCGATAGGAGTGATGATTGCAGTAAGTCCAAGGATCAGAAAGACATTGAATATGTTGGATCCTACCACATTGCCTATAGCAATGTCAGCGCTGCCTTTGAAAGCTCCCGTAAGACTGACGACCAATTCAGGCATGGATGTTCCGATGCCCACAATGGTCATTCCAATGAGAAATTCGCTTAACCCGGCTTTCCGGGCGATTGAAGATGCCCCATCGACCAACCAATCCGCGCCCAGAATCACAAGGCACAGCCCGCCTAGAAGGATGAGGATGTCACAGATCATCAGCTACTCCTGCCTTAAAGGTTCACCGGAAGCGAGACGCTCCTTTGAAAGGACAGGGTTCGCGTAGATGCGGAGGAATATATCCCTGAGCTCGTTCCTGTCCAGCCTTTTCTCGACTTTGTCGAGCCTGTGCTCAGTGTAAGCCTCGAACTTCTCCACATCCTCCTTGTCATAAAGGTCTGAATATTTGGAAGTGTTCCAGACTTGGTCGTAAGCTATATAATTGGTCTTCCAGAGATGGTAACCGGCTATGACCCTCTTGTCCACAGCGTGCCTGATGGCTTGGTAACGGTCGTTCTTGTCGCACTTGCTGGCCATCTCGATCTCATCGAAAGTGAGCGGTAGGCCGAAGTTGAGGTGGACGTTCCCCTTCTTCTGGCGTATTCCCATCACTATGCTATGCATGTCCTCGTGGCGACCTTTCACGTATTTCTTGGTTTTGGAAATCAATATCTCACGGGCTTTGCGTACATCGCATGGCTCATACTCGTACGAGATGCTGAGCGGGATGATATTCAACTCCATGAAATTCTCCTGGAAGGATTTCTCACCGCTCATGTCAAGCATCTTGAGAAGGCCTTGCTCGGTCGTGTCGATTCCGTCCTTGGTGCGACCCTGCCTCTGGGCGAGCCAGATGGATGCCTTACCGGAGGTAATAGTCTGGCGGATGTACTTCGAAAGCATCTGTGAGGAGAGGTATAGATCCCTGGCGGATATTCCTCTAATCACTTTAATCATTCGGTTAGATCGGAGCAGGTATTCGACTGTCTTACTTTGTTTTATAAGGTTATCGCCAACGCATATCTCCGTCAGCGGAATCCCGTTTCTGAAGAACACCATCTGAGTGATGGCAGGGTCCAGGATAATGTCCCTATGGTTGGACATGGCGAGGAACTTGCCTCTTATCCCTTTGATATAGCTTATTCCATCGTAGGAGAAGTTGTGGATTGTGTTGTCTATGCACCAGCCCACCGCTTCATTCATAACCTTCTCTTGGAATTCATCTATGCTGTTTACGGAACGCAGCGCGTCCCTAAGGTAAGTCACAGGCCTGTCCGGGAACAGATATTCCGAAATGGCGAAAACAGCGGGATGGTTCGCTACCTTCCCAAGGGCCTTTACGGCCTCTTCGTCATTGTAGGGACATATATTGTCAAATTCAGTCTTGTCTGCCATGGCTGATTATATTTCTTAACTGACAAATTTAAATATTTTCGCAGCTATTCACAATATCCCTGCGGAAAAGAATGGAGCTGTCGCCGTAGCTGAGGAATCTGAATCCATTCGAGAGGGCGAAATCATATATTGTCCTCCAATCCCCTCCTACAAAAGCTGATATCAGCAGGATCAGGGTGCTTTCCGGTTGATGGAAATTGGTCACGAGTATGTCAACGAGACGGAACTTGAAGCCAGGGACTATTATGATTCTGGTCCCGACTTTCAACTCTGTCAAGTTATTGGCCTCCAAATAATTGATAATAGCGTCCAAGGCCTCCGTGACAGTATAGGGATAGTCTCTTTCGTATGGAGCCCATTGTCCAACATCCTCAGGTTTCCCTGTTTCTATGCAACTGATTCCGACATAATAGAGCGACTCCAAGGTACGGACCGAAGTCGTGCCTACAGCTATCAACTTGCCTTTGTTGTCCCTTATCCTTTTGAGCAGGTCAAGGCCGACAACGAAAGGCTCGCGATGCATCGGATGCCCTGAAATCTCAGAGGATTTGACGGGAAGGAAGGTGCCCGCACCGACATGAAGGCAGACATTCCGAATATCGATTCCCCTCTCTTTAATGCCTTTCAGAACCCTGTCTGTGAAGTGCAAACCGGCCGTAGGAGCTGCCACAGAGCCTCTTATCTTGGCATATAGGGTTTGATAGCGCTCAGCGTCAATCGCTTCTGTCTCTCGGTTAAGATATGGTGGAATCGGTATTGAGCCGCAGATATCAAGCACATTCGAGAAAGGTTGTCCTCCTTCCCACGAGAATTCAACCTCGCCAGTCCGGTCACTTCGTCCTATCAGCCTGGCTTTCAGATTTAAGGCCTCGACAACCGGGTCGGTATTTGGATTATATATGCTCAGGAGATCGTTTTTCCAGCGTTTAGCATTGCCAATCACGCACTTCCACAAGCTACGGGAAGTTGATGCGAATGCCGTATTGTACTCCGGCGGATCAATTGGTTCAAGGCAGAACACTTCGATGTGAGCTCCGGATTCCCTCTGGAAATGAAGTCTTGCCGGGACAACCTTCGTGTCGTTGAATATCATAAGTGATCCCTCCGGCAGCAGACCGGGAAGATCTCTGAAAATATGCTCGTCGACATTGCCGTCAACGTAACGAAGCAATTTGGATGAATCTCGCTCCGGGAGAGGATACTTCGCGATCCTCTCATCGGGCAGTTCGTAGAAATAGTCTTCAATCTTTATCGTTGGAATCATCGTTGACAATTCAAAATTTCAATACAAATATAAACTCAAGCGCGAATTTAATCATTTCGTACGATATCGAGCGAAAGCGAAAAAACAGCCTTGTGTTATCATCACCAAGCGTTCATTTATTTAAAATGCGGTTATGAAAATGTGAAATTCGTTTTCAAATATGCGGTGGTTTACAAAAGTGAAAACAAATAATTTTAATAAATTAGACTCATATTTGTAATTAACTTAATATCAGATAATTAGTTAATCTAAATTAATTTTATAGATAAAGAGAATATGTAAATAGGACTCCCCTGTTGTCGACATTTACGGAAAATCATAAATATTTAGCTAATTATATAGTTAATTATCAGATATTTATATAAATCTAACTTAACTTAAATTTAGGTATTTTATCGCACTTTATTTGAACTTTGCGGCCTTACTTGTTATCAACTTTACCTTTGGAATTTCGAACTATATCATTATATTTGTGAACAAAGAATTCGTCCCATGAACCAGCGTCTACAGCAGTTTCTCAACGCCGAGAATATCTCCCAGTCACAATTCGCCGATCGTCTCGGTGTCGCTAAAGCGAGCGTCTCTCATATCCTCGCCGGGCGTAATAAGCCAGGCTATGATTTCATAGAGAGTTTATCACGTCAATTCCCTAATCTGAATCTGGAATGGCTTATTAACGGGCGTGGCAGGATGTACAAAGTGACAGGACAAGAGCCTGAGATTCCCGTTCAGGAGGCGGATAATATATTCGAAAACACCCCCGAATCCATCGAATCGCAGATTGATCAGCCTAAAATCGTGAAAGTTGTCATATTCTACGACAACGGCACTTTCCAGGAAATCGTCTAATTTGCTATATTCGCGGTATGTACAAGCTTTTGATCAGACCGCTTTTGTTTTGCCTATCACCGGAAAGGGCCCACAGGCTGGTCCTCCGGCTTTTACATTTTGCCCGTAAGATTCCCTTCTGCGCCTCTCTGGTTAAGCTTATCTATCGCTACAAGACTCCTTCACTGCGACGTGAGCTATGGGGCCTGGATTTCCCGAATCCTGTCGGTCTTGCGGCTGGAATCGACAAAAACGGTGAGTATTACAATGAGATTGCATGGTTCGGTTTCTCTTTTGTGGAGATCGGATCTCTCACCCCTGAGCCCCAGGATGGCAATCCCCGTCCTCGTCTTTTCCGTCTTCCCAAAGACAAGGCATTGATTAACAGGATGGGAATCAATAATAATGGTGTCGCTTACGCTATCGAGCGTATCAAACAAGATCATCCTAAGACTATAATTTGCGCCAGTATAGCGAAGAACACCACCTCCGCTTCTGAAGGTGATATAATTGGTGACTACACAAAGTCTTTCTCCCTCCTTTATGATTTTGTGGATATGTTCACCGTCAATGTCTCCTGCCCCAATGTGGAGGGGCTGCAGCATCTGCAGGATGTGTCTTATCTATCAGATGTTGTTGATCCTCTGCTAGATATGAGAATATGCTATGACTCATATAGACCTATCTTGGTCAAGGTCTCCCCTGACATTCCGCTGGAGGAATTGGACGAGATCCTGGATTATTGCATGATGTCCGGCGTCGACGGTGTCGTGGCCGGCAACACCACCACATCCAGGGAAGGATTGGTCACGCCTAAGGATAAAGTGGATAAAATCGGCAAAGGAGGCCTCTCCGGGGCACCTTTGTTCGATAAGAGCCTGGCTCTGGTCAAGCATATTCACGAACACACCCTAGGCAGGCTGCCCATAGTCGGTGTGGGAGGAATAATGGGACCGGAGCAGGCGCGTCAGATGCTTGATGCCGGCGCCTCCCTGATTGAGATATGCACTGGATTCATCTATGAGGGTCCCGGTGCCGTGAAAAAGATTCTTAAAGGATTGAAATGATAGAAGCTTCTATTTGCACAATCGGCGACGAGATACTTATAGGCCAGATTGTGGACACCAACTCAGCGGCGATCGCACGCTCCCTTGAGGAGATCGGAATAAAGGTCGGCCGGACTCTCTCCATCGGGGATGACCGTGGCGAGATAATCGGAAACCTCGAGAATGAGCTGAGAATCAGCAATATAGTTATTTCCACCGGAGGCCTCGGCCCCACGAAGGATGATATCACTAAGTCGGCTCTGGCCGAGATGAGCGGCAGCGATGCCTATGTGGAGAATCCCGTCCAGATGGAAATAATCCACGACATCCTCCGCTCCAGAGGGCTCGATATCCTTGATATCAATAAGGCCCAGGCTCTTGTCCCGGACACATGTGAGGTGATACCAAACCGGTTGGGAACGGCTCCTATTATGGTTTTCAGGTTCCCGGAAGAGAGATTTGGCCATCCCGCCACCCTCTATTCCCTGCCCGGAGTGCCCTTTGAGGCGATCGGAGCCTTGCCTGATGTCATCGAGGATATAAAGAACCATAATTCCCTGACCAGCATTTTCCATAAATGTGTCATGGTCGCCGGGCTCGCTGAGTCTGCCCTTTCCAAACTTATTGAGCCATGGGAAGATAGTCTCCCGGAAGACATGCATCTTGCATATCTCCCCAACCAGCTTACCGGTGTACGCCTGAGGCTCTCCATTTATGGCGGGAATAAAGAAGATGAGGAAAGGCGTATAGATGAGCGTTTCGCTGCCCTGAAGCCAATTCTAGGCGATAAGATATATTCCTACTCCGATGACACTCTCCAGAACGCTGTGGGGGCGCTTCTCAGGGGTACGGGAAAGACTCTCAGTGCGGCCGAGTCCTGCACAGGAGGTATGATCTCTTCGTTAATAACCTCAGTTCCAGGTGCTTCTGAATATTACCTAGGCTCTGTGACATCTTATGCTGTGGCTGTGAAAGAGGCTGTTCTGGGTGTCGGGCATGACGTCGTTGAGACTTGCGGAGTAGTCAGCTCAGAAGTCGCGGCCGCTATGGCGGAGGGAGTCCGGAAACTCACCGGAAGCACCTATTCAGTCGCCACAACAGGCTTGGCTGGTCCCGCCGGTGATGAGCGTAATCCTGTCGGAACAGTATGGATCGGAGTCTCTGGACCCCATGGGACAACGACAGCTAGGCGTATCTACAAAAATGACAGAAAGAGAAATATTGAGAGGTTTACCTCTGCCGCACTTGATGAATTAAGGCTTTACATCCTTCAAGACTCAAAGTCTTGATTTAAATATAATAAAACAAAATAGTTAGGGTGTATAACAAAATTGTTACACACCCTATTATTTTGTGGTAAAACTGCTACAACGAATTGGATATCACGTCATTAAAGACTCTGAGGAAATTTTGTCCGGCAATTTTCTCAATCTGGTCTTCCGAGTAACCTTTTCTTCTCAAAAGGTCGAATATTATCGGGAGCTTTGAGACGTCCTCCAAGCCTTCCGGAGTCACCTCGATCCCGTCGAAATCTGTTCCGATTCCGACATGTTCTATACCCGCCACATTTACGGCATGGTCAATATGACGGACAACATCTTCGGCTGTCGGCTTGGGTGTCGCTTTCTCCCCTGACTCAGCATAAGCCTTCGCGTAAGAGTCGGAGAGGAAGACCGGATAAAAATTGATCTGTATCACACCGCCTTTGTCTGCCATGCGCCGGATCATATCGTCAGTCATATTCCTCGGATGGTTGGCAATGGCTCTGCAGCATGAATGAGTGGAGACAATCGGAGACTTTGAACAAGCCAGTACATCATTGAATGTCAAGTCAGAAACATGTGCCATATCAATGATCATTCCAAGTCGGTTCATCTCAGCGACAACCTCCCTTCCGAATGGACTCAGGCCTCCCCAGCGTTTCCCTTCCATAGCGGCGTCAGCGATCTCATTGTCCCCGTTATGAGTCAGTGTCATGTATCTGGCACCGAAGCGGTAGAATAAACGTAGAAGCGACAATGATTTCTGGATTGGTGAGCCGTTCTCTATTCCAATTAATATTGAGATTAGACCTTTCTCTTTGTTTGCCAATGCCTCTGACGGAGATGTCGCTACCGCTATCTGGTCAGGATACTGCCCAACAGCGTCATATATGCTCGCAAGCATCTCCAGCGCACGGGTCGTCGACGCCTCGGGAGAGAGCTCGGCTGATGTGTATAAGGCGAAAAAAGAGGCGTCGACTCCCCCTGTCTTCAACTTGGCAAGATCCACCTGTCCGTCCGGAGCGCCCTTCCCCAGATCCATTCCCTTTATCAGAAGGGTCGGAGTATCACAGTGAGTGTCAAGGACAAACATTATTTCCTAAGTACTGAAGCGCTCTGGATCTTTATTATCTTGATAGCGGGTTCACCGGCGAAAACCACCTCTGATCCCCTTCCGAGATCAAGTTCCAGTGACTTGGAAGCCCATACATCCACGTCAACTCCCGTTACCGCCAAGGTGGCCTCCTCAGTCTCCAGCGCGGAAGCGTCGACTTTCGATGACGTTCCCTTTCCATTGACTTCGAGAACCTTGGAATTCCCGGCGACAGTTATTTTGGAACTTCCAGTGGGAGAGACAGTTATCTTCTCATCTACGCTCCCTTTAATGTTGATCTCGGATGCTCCGGCAGCAGTGATGCCGATATTTGCCGCATGACATTCCATCGCTATTCCACCTTTTCCGTCGGTAGTGACCTTGACATCATTCTCAACGTTCACACCGGCATTCGAGAAGCGGGCGTTCTTCGAGACGTTCAGATCCAGGCTCTTTCCGAATATCTTAAGGTTATTGATAGAAGATGAACCGGTCATGGTAATCGCGAAATCACCAACAGCCAGGTCAGCGGCAGAGAAAAACTCTGACTCATCGTTCAGGGTCAATGATTTCAAGACTGGCATAGTTATAACTGCCACTAAAGTGCGCTCCGGTGAATTCTTGCCCTTGTATTGTTTCTTAAGATCCTTAGGGACATTCTTCTCGTCCAAACCGAGATGGAGCACACCGGCTTTGACATAGCACTCAACATAGCTCTCGAGCGCGTCATCCATCGTCAGTTTAGCGTTGTAGGTGTCGCCCTTAGTGATTGATACCCTGAACCCGTCGGAAGCTTCTATTCCCTCGAACGGAGAGAGAGAATGCTCCTTTGATCTGGTTTGCGAGGAAGCGCAAACAGTTGATGCCATGATACAAATGGCAATAACTAACAAATTATTAACCAGAGTCTTCATAATCATCGGTATAACTTATTATTCATCCAATTTTTCCATTAATGACTCCCACTCGGCTGTCTTGTGGTCAAGGCCTCTCTTGTGCTCGAGATAAGTCCTTGTCAACTCCATAATGTCATCGTCTTTACTGGGATTCGACAACACTTTCTCTATCTCCTTCATCTTCCCTTCAATCTTCCCTATCTCGTTTTCGAGGAACTCCACACGACGCTTCAGTTTGGCGATCTCTTTCGACTCGCTCCTCCTCTTCTCGAAATCCTCCCTAGCTCTGTCTTTATCTGTCACCGGGACAGCTTTCGCATTCGCGGGGCTTGCCTGGGGACTAGCGCCCGTCGGTCCGAATCTTCTCTCTAACTCTCTAAGGTTCTCGATTTTACGTTTCTCAAGGAAGTCAGAGACACCTCCGAGATGCTCTTTAACCTTTCCATCACGGAACTCGTACATCTTATCGACTAACCCGTCGAGGAAGTCACGGTCATGAGACACAACAATCAATGTGCCATCGTATGCCTTCAGAGCCTGCTTGAGAATCTCCTTGGACTTTATGTCCATGTGGTTGGTGGGCTCGTCCAAGGCCAGCAGATTATATGGCTGGAGCATGAACTTAGCCATTCCAAGTCGGGCCCTCTCACCTCCGGACAGGATGCTGACCTTCTTGTCGATATCCTCACCTCGGAACAGGAACTGCGCCAGTATGTCCCGAAGCTTTGTCCTGATGTCTCCAACAGCTATGTTGTCAAGAGTCTCCCAGACCGTAAGTTTCTGGTCCAGAATATCTTCCTGGTTCTGGGCATAATATCCCAACGAGACATTGTAACCACGCTTGGCCTCACCTTTTATAGGGTCCAACTCCCCTGCGATAACTCTCATCAAGGTTGTCTTTCCTTCGCCATTACGACCGATCAAGGCGACTTTCTCCCCTCTTTTGACCTCAATGTCAGCATCAGTGAACACGACCTTCCCCGGGTATCCAACGGTGATTCCAGAAGCCTTAAACACAATGTCACCTGCTCGAGGCGCCGGAGGGAATTTGACGGTAAGGCGCACATTATCAGTCTCGTCGATCTCGATCCTGTCTAATTTCTCGAGCTGCTTTATTCTGGACTGGACCTGGTTGGACTTGGTCGGTTTATAGCGAAAACGGTTGATGAAGTCTTCCGTTTTCTCTATCATCCGCTGTTGGTTCTCATAGGCGGCCGTCTGCTGCGCGAGGCGTTCCTTTCTCAGCTCAACATATTGGCTATAAGGGACTTTGTAGTCATGAATATGACCGAGCATGATCTCTACGGTCCGATTCGTGACATTGTCCAGGAACTTCCTGTCATGAGAAACCAGTAAAAGTGATCCTTTGCGGCTTTTCAGATAATCCTCCAACCACTCGATGGATTCGATGTCCAGATGATTGGTCGGCTCGTCAAGAAGCAGCACATCAGGATCGGACAGCAGTATCTTAGCCAGTTCGATCCTCATATTCCACCCCTGGCTGAAGGTCTCCGTCTTTCTTCCGAAGTCCAAGTCTTTGAACCCGAGACCAAGAAGTGTTTTCTCGGCGAGCACCTCCGGAGGTTCCGAGTGGAAGAATGCCAAGGCGTCACTAAGGTCGTTCATCCGGCTGATCAGATTCATATAAGATTCTGATTCATAGTCGGTTCTGGAAGCAAGCGTCACCCCGATCGCATCGAGCTCCTCTTGGATCGAATTGACCTGGTCGAACGCGGTCAGAGCCTCCTCCATCACCGTCCGGCCTTTATGGTGGTCCATGATCTGGGGAAGATAACCTATCCTGATGTCATTCGGTTTGTCGATCGAACCCGATGTGGGACTCTGCAATCCGCATATCAGCTTCATGACTGTCGATTTACCGGCTCCGTTCTTTCCTACGAGGCCGATCTTGTCATTTTCACTGATATGAAAATCGATACTGTCCAGCAGGGTGAATCCGCCGAACGCGACAGTCAATGAGTTGATGGATATCATTCCTGAGCTGTTTCAGGCTCACCCTCCTCTATTTCTTCATCAGCCGGCCGGGGCTTGCAGAAGATCACACTTGCCTCGTATAGCAAAAGAAGAGGTGCGGCGGCTATCATCATCGAGAACGGATCAGCAGGAGTGATGATAGCGGCAATACAAAGGATAGCCACAATAGCGTGCTTCCGGTATTTGTTCATAGTGTCTTTGTAGACCATGCCAAGCTTGTTAAGGATCACAATAACAGCCGGGAACTCGAACACTATACCGAAGGCTAGGATTGTCGAAGTGAATAGGGATATGTATGAGTTCAGCGAGATGGTGTTGACCACGGCTTCACTGATCTTGTACCCAAGGAAGAAATTAAGCGAAATAGGGACAATCAGCACATATCCGATATAAAGACCAAGATAGAACAGGAAAGAGGCTGCCAGGAATACTCCCCTGACAGTCTTTTTCTCGTTCTGGTACAAAGCGGGAGCTATGAATTTCCATATCTCCCATACAATGAACGGGAAAGAGAGGATAAAGCCCAGCTGGAAGGCCACCTTGAGATGGACGAAGAACTGTGTCGAGATCTCAAGGTTCACCAGGTTCATGTTGACATCCATGTTCAGCAGCTTGTACACCCAGAAGTCACTTCTGGTAGGAGCCAAGACCACGTCGTCAAACACGAACTTCTTAAAGCAGAAAACTACGACGCTGATTATGGAAATAGCTAGCAATGAGCGGAATATAGTTCCTCTCAAAACCTCGAGATGGTCCCAGAAGGACATCTCGCCCACTTCCTGCGCATTCTTCTCTTCCTCAGTCACGCCTACTGCTGGTAATCTTCTTTCTTCTCGATCTTATCGGGGCTCTTCGCGGGAGCGTTAATGTCATTCTCGATGTCCCCGATCTGTTTCTCGACCTCGTTCATTCCCTGCTTGAAACTCTTCATTCCTTTACCAAGGCCATGCATGAGCTCAGGAATCTTTTTGCCTCCGAAAAGGAGAAGGATGACAAGGGCGATAATGACTATCTGCCAAGGTCCGACGACACCTAAAGGGAAAAATGTTAACATATTCATGAATATTAAAGGTTTATCTATCGTTAATATGCTTTTCTATAGCCTCAAGCAGCTTTTCCGGGCAGCGGGTAGGGCGGCCCGTCGCCTTATTGAGGAAGCCAAGCGTGACTTCACCATCCACACATAATGTGCCGTCCTGGTTATACACCGCCTGCTTGATCCGGAGTTTAGCCATAGGAGGCGTCTCGATCATGGCGACAATACGCAGATCATCCCCCATCTTCGCCGGATGCTTGTAGCGGCACTCAACCGAGACAATCGGGACCGTCACCCCGTCTTCCTCGCACTTCTCGATCGGGTAACCGAACTCCCGCATCATGTTGTTGCGGGCGCACTCGAAATAACGGATGTAATTCGAGTGATGGACGATGCCCATCTGGTCCGTCTCGTAGTACCTAACCGGGAAAAATGTCTCGGAATACACCATAATAAAAATGTTCTACGACTTAACTTTTTTGTTTCTTTACTTATTTTTCAGCGCCTTGAGACTATTCTCAAGATTCTCAATCTTAAGTAGGGCATCAGCCTCTTTCTTGCGCTCCAACTCGACCACTTTTTCCGGGGCATGCGCTGTGAAAGCCTCATTTGAGAGTTTTTTGCGCACTCCTTCGAGGAAACCGAGGAGTCTGGTGAGCTCGGATTCCATCTTGGCGATCTCCTCACCAGCGTCGACCAAACCTCCTAGAGGCACAAAGACCTCCACTGTCCCGACCATGAATGACACACCGCTCTCATCTCCGAAATCAGCCACCTTCTCAGCAGAGCTGACATTGGCGAGTTTTGCGACGACAGGCATCATCTCCATCGGGAACTCCCCTTTCACTTTGATCTCAAGCGCCTCCTTGGGAGGAATATTCTTTTGCTGCCTGATTCCGCGGACGCCACCGGCGACTTCCTTCGCGGCCTCGAAATCCGCAATCACCTTCGGATCGACCTCTCCGGCTACAGGGGTTGGCTGATACATGATGGTCTCCCCTTCTTCCCTGCCAGCCATGGACTGCCAGAGCTCCTCACTGATAAACGGCATCACAGGATGGATCAGCTTGAGGAGTTTCTCCAGGAACACGTTGGTAGCCTCGAAAGTGGCCTTGTCAAGCGGCTGTCCGAAGGCAGGCTTGACAGCCTCAAGATACCAAGAGCAATAGTCGTCCCAGAATAACTTGTATATAGCCATCAAAGCATCAGAGATCCTGAACTTTGAATAGTACTCTTCGACTTGGGCGATAGTCTGGCTGAGCTTGTTTTCAAACCACTTGACTGACAATGCGTTGACATCACTCTGCTGAAGTGATTCATCAACCGTCCATCCCTGAACCAAGCGGAAGGAATTCCAAATCTTATTGCAGAAATTGCGGCCCTGCTGGATCTGACTCTCATCATAGAAGATGTCATTGCCAGCTGATGAGCAAAGCAGCATTCCGATCCTCACGGCATCGGCACCGTATTGCTTGATAAGCTCAAGAGGATCCGGAGAGTTACCGAGGGTCTTGCTCATCTTCCTGCCAAGCTTGTCACGTACTATTCCTGTGAAATACACATTGCTGAACGGGATGTCCTTCATGAACTCCCCGCCTGCCATAATCATCCTGGCCACCCAGAAGAAGATGATGTCCGGAGCGGTCACCAGATCGCTTGTGGGATAGTAATACGCCAGATCTTTGTTCGGGACATGATCCGGATGTCCGGGCATCTCAGGATCAAATACCGAGATCGGCCACAGCCAGCTGGAGAACCAGGTGTCGAGGACATCCTCGTCCTGCCTCAGATCAGCGGTGGTGAAAGCCGGGTTGATCTTCTTCGCGGCCTCCAGGGCCTTTTCGGGTGTCTCCTCGACAACCACCTGTCCATCAGGAAGATAGTATGCGGGAATCCTCTGGCCCCACCAAAGCTGACGTGAGATACACCAGTCACGGGCATTCTCCATCCAGTGGCGGTAAATATTGCGATACTTGTCGGGGATGAACTTGATCTTTCCTGACTCCACACTGTCAAGAGCCATGGCGGCAAGGTCTCCCATCTTCAGGAACCACTGCGCGGAAAGCTTCGGCTCAATGACGGCGTCAGTCCTTTCTGAATATCCAATCGGGGATATATATTCCTCGACTTTCTCAAGATTACCGGCCTCCTCAAGCATACCGACAATCTTTTTCCTAGCCACGAAGCGATCCTCGCCAACAAGGATGACAGCCTCTTCGGTGAGTTTTCCGTGATCATCTATAATGTTGATTATCGGGAGGTTATGGCGCAGACCAATCTCATAGTCATGGGCGTCGTGGGCGGGAGTCACCTTGAGGCAGCCTGTTCCGAAGTCCATCTCGACATAGCTGTCTTCGATGACGGGAATCTCCCTGCCGATCAGCGGGATAAGCACCTTCTTTCCCTTGAGCCAATGATAACGTTCATCGGCGGGGTTGACGCAAATCGCCGAGTCGGCCATAATCGTCTCCGGACGAGTCGTGGCTATAACCAGATACTGGTCGGTAGGATTACCGTTACCGTCTGAGATATAATATCTAAGGTGATAGAAATGGCTCTTTGTGTCCTTGTGGATGACCTCATCATCGCTGATGGCGGTCAAAGCCACGGGATCCCAGTTGACCATTCTCACTCCCCTGTAGATCATGCCCTTCTTGTAGAAATAGCAGAAAGTGGCGATAACAGCGTCAGAGAGAGCAGGTTCCATAGTGAAGCGCGTGCGATCCCAGTCGCAAGAGGCGCCGAGTTTACGCAACTGCTTGAGGATTATGCCACCATGCTCCTCTTTCCATTCCCAAGCGTATTTGAGGAACTCCTCGCGGGTCAGATCCTCTTTTGATATTCCTTTCTCCTTGAGCCTGGCGACAACCTTGCTCTCAGTAGCGATAGAGGCATGGTCGGTGCCGGGCACCCAGCAAGCGTTCTTCCCGTCCATGCGGGCCTTGCGGATGAGGACATCGTTCAAAGTGTTGTTGAGCACATGGCCCATGTGGAGAATACCGGTCACATTCGGCGGCGGGATAACGATGGTATAAGGCTCCTTCTCGTTAGGCTCGGAACGGAAACACTTGTGTTCCAGCCACCAGGAATACCATTTGTCCTCTACCTCCGACGGATTGTATTTCGCGGACAGCTCCTTATTCTCGCTCATATCTTTCTTTTATTCAATATTTACTTTGTTCCAGAATCACAAATATAACACAATTTTCACTAATTTTGCCCCATAATCAAGAGTATCATGGAAGAGAAAAAGGAAATAAGCTTGGAGATCAAGCCTGAGATCGCGAAAGGCACCTATTCGAACCTCGCCATCATCACCCACTCCCATAGCGAATTCATCATTGATTTCGCCACCATGCTCCCCGGTCTTCCCAAGCCGGACATCGGTAACCGCATAGTGATGACCCCGGAACACGCTAAGAGGCTTCTCAACGCCCTCATGGACAATGTGACCAAGTACGAGTCCCAGTTCGGTCTTATCCAGCTTGGCGGCCAGCCCCAGCAACAGGGTGGCACCTTCAACCTCGGTGACCTTCCCCAGTTCGGCCCCGGCGGAGCCAAATCATAATCAGATGACTGATTTAAAGGATATTAAGGCCTTCGCTTTCGACATCGATGGTGTGATGACGGACGGAGGTATTTTGGCTGACCTTGAAGGGCAGCTATACAGGACATTTGATGCCAAGGACGGTTTCGCTGTCAGGATGGCGAACATGAACGGCTATCCTGTCGCCGTCATCACAGGCGCTCGTTCACAAAGTGTCCGAGCCCGCTTCTCTGGCAATGGAATCCCTCCTGAGGACATATATCTCGGATCACGCGACAAGATCACCGATTTCGACGATTTCTGCCGCAGACATGGCCTGGACCGCTCTGAGGTGATGTTTTTCGGAGATGACATTCCAGACATTCCGGTGCTTCTCGCCGCCGGAATCGGGGTTGTTCCTTCTGATGCCGTGGATGAGGCGAAAGATGCGGCTGATATTATCTCCGACCGCCCGGGAGGAAAAGGCTGCGTCAGGAAACACTTCGAGGACGTCATGAAAGCCCAGGGCCATTGGAACTTTGATGTCCAACTGTACAAGAATAAGTTCTAGCGATATGGACACTAACGGAAAGAAGATAATCCTCGCCAGCAACTCCCCTCGCCGTAAGGAACTTATGGCTGGTTTGGGCATAGATTTCATCAGTGACACGGACACATCTTTTGTTGAGACTTACTCCCCTGACACGCCTCACACCAAAGTTCCGGAGCTAATGTCGGAAGGTAAGTCACATGGTTTCCACCGTCCTCTTGGTCCTGATGAGATCCTTGTCACATCGGACACGATGGTTTTGTGCGGAATGGAGATCCTCGGCAAGCCCGTGGACAAAAGCGACGCTATCCGGATGCTTAAACTTCTCTCCGGAAGAGAGCACCAGGTCATCACAGCTGTGACTATCCGTGACGCCCATAAGGAGAAGACATTCTCCGTCTCCTCGTTTGTCCTATTCAAAGAATTGTCAGACAAGGAGATAGAATATTATATCGACAATTATCATCCCTTCGACAAGGCGGGTGCCTACGGAGTCCAGGAATGGATAGGTTACGTCGGCATCACTTCTATCGACGGCTCCTTCTATAACGTCATGGGCTTCCCTACCCAGCGTTTCTACGATGAGCTCCAGGACTTCCTGGTATGAGATTCAAACTGATTCTGATAGCCGCTTTTGTTTTCGCTTTCACTGTCAGAGCGGAAGCTCAACTTATCTCGCACCATGGTGTTGTTAAAGGAGGCTATGATTTCTGGGTGTATGTTCCTCAAGACAGGGCAGCCAAAGACACCACAAAGCTTCCTTTAGTCTTGTTTCTTCATGGGAAAAGCTTGTCCGGAACCAATCTTGATAAAGTCCGGGAATATGGTCCCCTGGAAGCCCTGAAATTCGGCCGTAAGATTGACGCCATAGTCCTGGCTCCACAGTCACCTGGTGGCTGGAGCCCTTCCAGAGTCAAGAAAACATTGGATTGGACCGAGGCCCGTTACCCTGTCGACACTAACCGGATTTATGTCTTCGGTATGAGCATGGGTGGTTACGGAACTATCGATTTCACAGGGACTTACCCGGACAAAGTAGCGGCGGCGATCGCCATGTGCGGCGGAGCTGACATCAAGGACGTTTCAGGGTTGAACAAGGTTCCTCTTTGGATCATTCATGGCACCTCGGACTCCGCGGTCTCATGGAAAAGGTCGCAGGCCGTAGTGGACGCCATGAAAGCCTCCGGTCCAGCTGATCTTCTTCGCTTTGACCTCCATCCGGGGGTAAGTCACTCTTATCTTGGCAGGGTATTCTATATGTCAGAGCCTTACGAGTGGCTGTTCAAGCACTCTCTCTCAGATTCCGTCAGGACAGTCGACCAGACAATACAGATCACAAAGGACGGTATGTCAAAGGCCTACAAGAGTATGCCGGGAAGGCGTACTCTGAAAGTCGTAGAATACAAAGGGAAAAAGTAATCAGTTAATCCTCAGTGGGTTTCTCCTCTTCCTGAGGCAAGTTGATGGTGCGGAAACGCTTCTGTCTACGCTCCCACCTCTCGCGGGCGAACTGCTGCATATCGATGGCCTGGTCGTTCTCATCAATGATCTCGAGGCCTAGAATTGTCTCGATAATATCCTCGAGAGTGACAATACCCTGGAAGCACCCATATTCATCGATGATCAGAGCGATCTGCTCATGCTTTTTCAACAGTTCCTCCCAGATCTTGCTCAATGAATCCTCCTCATTGAAGAAAGACACAGGACGCTTGAACTCCTTGAGCCTCTTGTCGAACTCGTCGTCCGCCAGGCCTTCGAGGGCGTCTGAAAGAAGGATATAGCCCGTTATATATTCCGGGGAATCACCGTAGACAGGGATCCTGGAATAATGGAGATACTGGTCGTTCTTGTAGAAGTTCTTGAGCATCATGTTCTCCTGGGCTGTGACAGCCACGATTCTGGGCGTCATCGCCTCATAAGCCGGCACATTGTCCAACTTCATGATATTCTGGATCACCTTGTTCTCGTCAGAGTCGATCACACCCTCCTCCACTCCGATATTGGCCATCGCGGTGACTTCCTCGCGGCTGACGGCGGCCTCATCCTCATCCTTGGAGAGAATCTTGCCGACAAGGCTGGCCAAGAGCACCAAAGGATACATCAAGACGATCAGAAGCGAGATCATCCTTGTCGCGAAGCCCATCAAATGTTTCCAATATGAGGTTCCGATGGTTTTTGGTACGATCTCGGCGAAGACCAGGATCAAAAGAGTCATTATGGCGGAGATGATTCCGAACCATGTGCTGCCGAAAAGGATTGTGGCTTGGCGGCCGACACCGGCGGCGCCGATCGTATTGGCGATCGTGTTTAGTGATAAGATAGCCGCCAGTGGCTTTTCGGTGTCAGTCTTATAATCGAGGAACTTATCCGCCAGCTTGTAACCCTGCTCCTTCTTCATAGTGATGAAAGAGAGCGGAGTTGACATCAAGGTCGCCTCAAGGATAGAACAGAGGAACGAGACGAGAAGAGTTCCGAATAAGAATGTCAGCAGCAGTGCCATAAAAACCAAATATCGTACAAATATAGCACAATATTTAGAATTTCAGACTGATGCTGCCCATGATTGTCCTGCCTGCCATCGGAATGAAGCCGATCTGGTAATAACGATTGGAATCGGGATGACCGTAACCTTCAAGAATTGAGGAATACACCCACCCGCTGGTTGCCTTCCTGGCGTTGAATAAATTACCGACATTGAGTCCCAATACCGCCTCCTGGATAAGCAGTTTCGGAAGTCTCAGAGTATAAGAGAGATTGATGTCGGAAAATGAATATGCCGGCAGGGAACGGTCATGATTCCCTGTGTTGTCCAGATATTGCCGCGACACGTAATCCGTGTGCCATACTGCCTTGAACCCCTTGGATTCGAACCTGATGAATCCGTTCAGAATGGCCGCTGGAGAAAAGGCCAGAGGAGCGTTGTCGTAGTGTATAGGCCTGAATGAATCATCCCAGTCCAGGCTGGCCATCTCCGTGAAATCCTTCAGCCGGTTCTCGCTGAGAGCGGCGTTCCCTTCAAGTGTAAGGTAAGGCAGTATGCTCCAGGCCGCCGTCAACTCAATTCCCGTCCTGAAAGAACTTTTGATGTTGGTCGTGAGCGGCTCCCCTATCTCGCTGAGTTCCCCAGTCTGCACCAGCTGGTTGTCGTAATCCATGTAATAAATGTTGGCTCCAGCCTGGAAACGCTTGGAAGTGAATTGATAACCAATCTCATAATCCATAACGCTCTCAGCGACCGGGAATGGATATTTGTAGTTGTCCGTGAAATTGTCCCTCGACGGCTCCCGGTGGCTCATTGCCGCTGAGACATAGGCGTGATTAGGGCCGGAAATCCAGCTGAGACCAAGCTTGGGGTTCAAGAAGTCATAGTTCTCATCAACGTTCAGCTCCTGGTTGTACCAGCGGCCTCCTTCATCGTAGAATTTATCGTTGATTCCTGTTGTCCTGTAACCAACATGGCGGTACTGTAGGTCGGCGAATGCTTCCCAATTCTTTCCTATTTGATAAGTTCCTTTGACAAAGGCGCTTCCGTCAAGTTTAGTGGCGTCAGAATCGTAATACTTATAGTATCCTCCGGAAAGGAGACGGTCAGACATCGCCTGGTCCTTTATGTATGTGAGGAAGCCATAGTGGTTCCCGTCGAAATTCTGGACCGAGAAGCCAGTGATAAGGTCGAAGTTATTCCCTGTGTATGAGATATTTCCGACAAGGCCATAGGTGTCTTGGGTGAGTCCCTTGCGCCTGACGAAATCGGTCCTTTTCACCTTGTCGTCAGTGATTCCGAACTTCTTTGGTTTGTTGTCCGGACGGAACTCCTCATAATAACCATGTCCATGGGTATAGTGAGCGGCCAAGTTGGCCTTCCACGCATCCGAGAGATTGAAAGCGGCTGAAAGGATATTATGGTCTTGCCAGAAATTGTCAGTGGTCTTCGGCCATAGGGTCCCGTCGCGCATAGTGTATCTCTGTGTCACGTAACCATTAGCATCCGTCAAGAAAATCCCGTCATCGCCGGTGACTATCCTTTCATAAAGGCTGTTAAACTGCCCCAATCCCTTGTCATAGAGATCCTTATATGTCTTTATCCCGGTCTTTGCGGTATAACTCCATGATCCGTCGTCGTAACTTCCATCCATCAGACTGTAGTCACCGTTACCGGCGGTTATTCCGTTCCAAGCCTGGCCGGTCCGCTCGTAATTACCGATATTCCTGTATTTAAGGATAACGGATCTGCCAAGCCATGTCAAGCCACCATACCAAGATCCGGACTTTCCGGCCGTGCCATGGATAAAGCCGTCAGTGCTGGTGGTGTGGAAGGCACCGTCAAGAATAAGATGCCTTCCGATCAAACCTGATGATAGGGTTATGCCTGTATTGTAGGTATTGAAACTGCCATAAGAGCCGCTGACTATAACAGACGGATTATAAGAGATCGCTTTTGTCCGGAGAGCCACGCTACCGCCGAATGCTCCGTCACCATTGGTCGACGTTCCCACTCCCCTCTGGATCTGGATACTCTCCAGGAAATGACTGTAGCTGTTCATGTTAGCCCAGAAAACCGCCTGATCCTCCGGAGAGTTTAGAGGCACTCCGTCGATAGTCACATTGATCCTGGAATCGCCCGCTCCCCTGATCCTGAGATAAGTCGTTCCGGTGCCGACACCATTCTCGCTCCATGAGAGCACGCCTGGGGTTGATGAAAGCAAAAATGGAATCTCCTTACCTGTTTTCGAGAAATCGCCAAGAGCCTTGCGGTTGACGTTTGAGACAGCGAACGGGGCGTTTTTCGACGCTCTGACACTTTGGACCATGGAAGCTTCCAAAGCCTCTGCCTTAGTTGTGTCTCCGGGCGCCTGGGCGAACGCCGCCCCGGCTTGGATAAAAGTCGCGGCGATAACCGCTGAAAAAAGAAAAACTCGCATAATAAATCATTATTAATGCGAGGGGACGCCATCAAAGGCGTTATTGAGATTATGCTTCCCTACGGCGGCATTGCCCGCGTCAGGTTCAATGGGTATGATCTCAACCGGACGGCTTTCATGTCCGGTACCCCCGCTTATTTCAGACGCGAATATAGCTATTTTTTCGCTACAAGTTCCACCTCATAGAGACGTTTCCAGTATTTCCCGGTCAAAAATATCTGTTTTGTCTGAGGATTATAGGCTATACCGTTAAGAACGTCGGTATATTCGTCGCGAAGATGCCTCGGGAGTAGACCGGCGCAATCCACCGTAGCTTCCACCGCACCGGTCTCAGGATTGATAATCAGTATCATGTCTGTCATATAGACATTAGCCCAGATCTTCCCGTCAATCCATTCAAGTTCGTTGAGCTGGTTTATCGGCCTGCCGTTCAGCTTGACTGTCAATGACTTCTGTTGCCGGTACTGAGTGTCCATCCAGTATAGCCTGGCTGATCCGTCGCTGGCGATCAGGCTCTTCCCGTCAGTAGTCAAGCCCCATCCTTCCCTCGGATAGCTGAAAGTCTGCTTGTATTCCAGAGTCTTAGCGTCGTAGATGAACGCGACCTTGTTCTGCCATGTGAGAATGAATATGTTTCCGTCCAGCTCCACAGAGCCCTCCGCGAAATATTTCCTCTCGAACCCGAGTTTCTTGAGAGCCTTTCCTGTCGCCGGATCAACGACCCTGAGAGTCGACTCACCGTACTGACCGGTAGTCTCAATCATCTTATCACCCTGGAAGAACAGACCTTGGGTATAAGACATCTCGTCATGGGGATACTCCTTCACGACCTTGACCTTATATTCCTTTACCTTGGCGTCGCAGGATGATCCAGACAGGACCAAAGTGGCTAATATGAAGAATATCAATGTTTTCCAGCGCATGGTTACAACAAGCTTTTGTCCAACTCACAAATATAATCAAAAATCACTCCAAGTTATTCCTTCTCCCCGCAGTACATGCGGCAGATACCGAAAGAGAAAGACTTGTGTGTCACATTTTTGAAGCCTGCGTTACGCATTTGTTCCATGAACTCATTTTTGCCAGGAAAAGCCTTGACGGATGCTGGAAGGTAAGCGTAAGCCGCCTTGTCGCCCGAGACTTTTCCTCCAATAACTGGTAGTATGCGTAGGAAATAGAGATCATAGAACCAGCGAATCACTTTGTTTTCAGGCATTGAGAGCTCCAGGATAACAAGTCTGCCACCGGGCTTAAGGACGCGAAGAGCCTCCCTCAAACCTTTGTCCCTGTCCTCGAAATTCCTTATACCGAAAGCATTGACGACACGATCGAAAGACCCGCTCGCAAAACTGAGATCCTCGCCATCATCTATCTGCTCTGTAATAATGCTTTCCAGCTTGTTATTCAATACCTTCTGGCGCATCACTTCAAGCATTTCTTTGGAAATATCCACTCCAGTTATATGGCATTCCCCGATAGCTTTGGCGATAGCGATCGAGAAGTCTCCTGTGCCACACGCCACGTCAAGGATATCAGGATCCTCCCCCGCGTCGATAATCTTGTCAATCGCTTTCCGTCTCCATGACTTGTCAATCGACAGCGACAGGACATGATTCAAGGAATCATAGTCCTTTGCTATGCTG
>JAEEGH010002416.1_pt1 | contig 50703 bp, 44 predicted proteins | sample 9134181 | NCBI WGS metagenome assembly JAEEGH01 (sample SAMN16246544, study PRJNA631951) | gut metagenome | biome: gut microbiome; feature: rumen; material: DP-attached | host: Bos | place: Iran: Karaj | collected 2018-10
GGTGGGTAAGCGCGCTTCGACCGACGGCAGCGTCATCACGTCGCATACCTGCGACGGACGCTACCGCACATGGATGACCATAGAGCCTGCCGCCGACCACAAGAAAGGTGACAAGCACGAAGTGCGCAAGGGCACCATGCATACCATCAGTCCCGACGACACCACGGGTGTCCGCGTGGCTGGCACAGTGGCCGAGGTGGAGCATACTTACGCCTATCTCAACAGCTCCTATCCCTGCCTCAACGAGAAGCAGTTGGCCATAGGCGAGAGCACCTTTGGCGGTCCCGACACTTTGGTGAACCCCGATGCCATGTTCCTTATCGAGGAGCTGGAACGCATAGCCCTGCAGCGCTGCTCCACGGCACGTGCGGCCATACATCTCATAGGCAAACTTGTGGCTAAATACGGCTATGCCGACGGTGGCGAGTGCATCACCATCGCCGACCGCAAAGAGGTGTGGCAGATGGAGATTATCGGCGAAGGCCGCGGCCGCATCGGCGGCGTGTGGGTAGCGCAGAGGGTGCCCGACGACCACGTGGCCGTGAGCTGCAATATTCCGCGCATCGGCAAGCTGCAGCGCAACAACCCCGACTACTTCATGTGCTCCGACAACGTGGAGGAGGTGGCCAAGATGTACGGCCTGTGGGATGGCGAAGGCGAGTTCGTCTTCTGGAAAGCCTACAACACCTCGTGGGCCAACGGCCGCAACTTCCGCGAGCGCGAGTTCTTCATCTTCAATGCCCTTGCACCTTCGCAGGGCTTCACCTACGATATGCCCGAGCTGCCTTTCAGCATCAAGCCCGACTCGCCTGTCGACGTCACCGACGTGATGCGCCTGCTGCGCTCCACCTACGAGGGCACCGACATGGATATGTGCAAGAACCTGAAGGTGGTGGTGAACCGCAAACGCGACGACGGCAGCAGCTACAAGGACACCGTGGTGAGCCCTATGGCCAACCCCTGGCCCACCAGCACCATGCAGCAGACGCTGAACTTCATAGCCCCCGGTACCATCGACTTCAAGCGCACCGTCAGCGTGGCTTGGTGCAGCTACAGCTTTGTGGCGCAGCTGCGCGACTGGCTGCCCGACGAGGTGGGCGGCATCTGCTGGATGGCCGTCGACAACCCCGGCCAAAGCCCCCGCATCCCCATCTTCTGTGGCACCACCGAGCTGCCCGAAGCCTTCAAACACTGCGGACAGAAGAGCTACGACCCCAACGCCTGGCTGTGGCAGTACCGCCGCGCCAACAAGCTGGCCACCGTGGCTTGGCAGAAGACCAAGAAACAGCACATGAACGCCGTGCTGCACCACGAGGGTACCGCCTTCAGCGGATTGAAGAGCCTTGAAGACAATGTCAAAGCAACCAAGAAGGCCAAAGACATCAGCAAGCAGCTCAACGCCTACACACAGCAGATATACGACAACACCGTGGCCGCATGGAGCGACCTCGAGGCGCAGTACTGGCACATGTTCGGCATGGGATTCTGATAATGGTTAAAGGTTAATGGTTAAAGGTTAATGAAAAAAACACTATTAATTCTGCTTCTTGCGGTGCCCCTGGTGGCAATGGCGCAGAATGTGAAGATACCGAAAGATGCCAATCGGTTTACCTACTGGCAGTTCGAATACGGCGAGAAGACCGACACTTCATGCATCGAGGTGTGGCTCAACGACGGCGTGGCAAGCATAGAGACACCCGGCATCGAGGGAACGCCGGTTCCGGGCTATGCCCCAACGCATACCTACATCGACTATCCAGACGACAGCATTACCGTCTCCGTCAGCTACCCCGACAGCAGCTACTACTATCGCACCGCGCTCTCGCGCAGCGACATAGAGTGGAAGGTGGAAGGGCCTGCCAAGGAGCGGAAATACACCTGCTCCATCAACAGCAACACCCTCGTCTTCGTGATGGACGAAACGGTGAAGCAGAACGCCACCCCACTGCCGTACTATGGCTTGGCGAAAGGCGTGCTTCGCAGCTTCACCCGCAACGGACAGCTGCGGATAAAGCTTGCCAAGAGCACATGGATAAACAATGCCCCGATGCCCGGTATCGGGGCGATGGGCCGCCGTGTGTCGCCTCGCGAACTCGACCGCATCATGAAGGAACGCCTCGTAGTCACCACCCGCATCTTCGACAACGTACAGCTGCATTGGGGTGCCCAGAATGCACATGTGAGTGACAGCATCCCCTTCGACACAGTGCTTCACTATGCCGGAGGCACCCTGGCCCTCAAGAGGCTTCACCTTCCTGTACTGCCAGAACACTACCAGCATTTCCTCGAATTACACCAACGCAGCAACGGCGACGCTTATGATCGCACGGGTTCCGTATTCGTCATTCCGGGGTTCTCCAATAGCCGCATGCCAACCTTCTTCGATGGCATAAACGGCACTCCCGACTCCCTGCCTTTATTTTTTGACCGCAACGGTGAAAAATACCAAGGCGTACGTTCTGGTATCAGCCATCTAAAAAAATACTTCAATTCGTCGTTTGTCTACGACCCGCCAGTCGAATTGATGCGCTTCTTCACCCCCTTCGGCGTGGGTCACTTCAACGAGCGCATGGCGGGCTATGGCATCGACTGGGCCGACAAGACCTATTACCGGCAGGAAGTCAGCGATCTGGCCCCGCTGCTGCAGGGCGACGTGCTTATCGGTGTGTGGATAGGCAACTATGATGCAGGCGGTCATATTGTCAGCCTCGACCTTAAATCCTACCCCAACGACTATACGGTGCCCGACAGTTGTGGCGAGAAACATTATATTCGCGCGCTCTTCAATACCTGCAACGTGCTGGAGATGGCTGGGCAGAACTACGGCAAACTTTTTGCTACTGATTCACTCAGCACGTGGGGCGGCGTGTGGATTCCCAAAAATGCCAAGCGTGTGCTACTGCGTTATATTTCCACCGGCCACGGCGGCTGGGGCGAGGGCGACGAGTTTGTGCCCAAAACCAACACCATCCTTATCGACGGCAAGCCCGCCTTCACCCACACCCCTTGGCGGCAGGACTGCGGCTGCTACCGCGACCTCAACCCCGTCAGTGGAAACTTCTGGAACGGCCTCAGCAGCTCCGACTTCTCGCGCAGCGGCTGGTGCCCCGGAACCGCCACGCAGCCCGTCTACTTCGACCTCTCGCCCTGGGCCGACGGCAAGGAACACACCCTTACCGTGGCCATCCCACAAGGAAAACCCGTCGAGGGCATGTTCAGCCATTGGGCCGTCAGCGGCACATTAATCATTGAATACTGAAACATAGGGAGTGAAAAGGAGTGAAAGGGCAAATGAAGAAATGAGAATTAAGAGAAATATCATCCTATTGCTGCTTGCGCTTTGTCCCTATGTGCAGGGACAGAGTGTGAAGATTATCTTTGCCGGCGACCTGATGAGTCACATGCCGCAGGTCAACGCTGCCAAGCAGGCCGACGGCAGCTACGACTATTCGCCCTGCTTCCGCTACATCAAGCCTTATGTTCAGAGCGCCGACTTGGCCATTGTCAACCTCGAGGTGCCACTCGACGGCAAGCCCTACAGCGGCTATCCCCAGTTCTCGGCTCCCGATGCGTTGGCTGCCTGTGCCAAAGAGGCGGGTTTCGACATCATGACTACGACCAACAACCACTGCATGGACCGAGGCCGCCACGGCTTGGAACGCACCCTCCGCGTTCTCGACAGCCTGGGTATCCCACACCTCGGCACCTACCGCGACCGTGCCAGGCACGACAAAGAACACCCATTGATGGTGGAACGTAACGGCATACGTCTGGCACTGCTCTCCTATACTTATGGCACCAATGGTATTCCCGCCGTGGAACCCAATATCGTCAACCTTATCGATACCACGGAAATGCTGCGTGATCTGCAAGTTGCGCATGAGCGTGGCGCCGATTTTACCATTACATTGATTCATTGGGGCATAGAGTATGCCGTCAAGGCCAACAAAGAGCAGGAAGAGATGGCCCGGTGGCTCCTTACCCATGGTTCCGACGCTGTCATCGGGGGCCATCCACATGTGGTGCAGAATTTTACCCTCGACGCCATTCCAGACAATGGCCGCTACCCTGAAATTGTAGTTTATTCGATGGGTAACCTCGTTAGCAATCAGCGCGATGTGAACTGCGACGGGGGTATCATGATTGAACTCACCCTTGAGCGGAAGATTGACTTATTCAACGATCAATCGTCGGAGACGTCCCTTTTCCAAAGTTGCAGCTATCTGCCCTATTGGGTTCACCGGGGCACAGTCGATGGTCTTTACCAATATTATATCGTTCCCTCGACCGACGCTGTGGCCTACCCCGAGAGCTACCAGATTGAAGGCGAGTTGCTCAAGGCATTGCAAGTGTTCGACCAAAACACCCGCAAGCGGTTGGAATCCTGTCGCATGAAGAACGGGTCCAACATCGGAGAGCGCATCTTCTTCCGCAATACCCTGCCTATTCACCCCAAGGCCGGCGGAGTGGTGCCGCTGAGGGGCAATCCGTTGTTGCGCATGGTGATGCAAGAAAAGTCGAAAAGCGATACTAAAATAAAGAGAAGTAAATAGTAACCAACAATAATAATTATGATGAAGAAAATCATTGCACTGGCTTTCAGTGTCCTACTCGCCGGCGGCATGGCCACGGCCCAGCATCATGGCAACTGCGGCAACTGTCCCAACCATGGTAAGCATCAGGCTCAGAAGTGCGACAATCAGCAGCCAAAGGTCAATGCCGACGGTGTCGACATGGCCGTCGTCCGTGCCTTTCCCACGGTGAAGAACGTTAAGAAAGTAGAGAAATGGACCGAGGTCTACGATGCCGGTAAGAATCTTCTCGGCTATGTGGTCTATTCCAAGCCCGCCTCTGACGGCATCAAGGGCTATGCTGGCGAGACACCCCTGCTCATTGCCTTCGACAAGAAGATGGTGATTCTCGGAGTGTGGCTTCTGCCGAACAAGGAAACCCCTAAGTTTGTCCAGCGTGTGGAGAGTACTGGCTACTTTGACAGTTGGAATGGACTGACGGTCAAGAAGGCACTGAAAAAGGATGTTGATGCCGTAAGCGGCGCTACTTTTACCAGCCGTGCTGTGGCACAAAGCCTTCAGGCTGCTTTGAAGCAGTTGTAACTGTCGTGCGTTTTTGGTAAGGTACGAGTTTCATGTTAACAAAAACCTAATTCGGGATGAGAATAAACGAAAGAATGAGGATCCGTCAGGTGGTTGGCGAAAATGTGGTCATCATGCCGGGAACCGAAGGAACGGACATGACACGTGTGGTGGCGCTCAACGAGAGTGCTTTGCTGCTATACAACGCGCTGAAAGGTAGGGAATTTGAAGTGGAAGATGTAGTGCGAGTGATGGTTGATGAGTATGAGGTCGACGAGGAATCGGCTCGCAGGGACGCCGAAGTATGGCTGGCCGATATGAAGAAGAACAAGTTGGTACTGTGATGGACGAAAGTCTGTTGAATATCGGAGGATTGGGAATCAAGCTCGTAGGGGGTAATTCCGTGATGCTCGCCATGTCTCTGCCAGGCATGGATGTATTTGTGTGTCCCGATGTGGCATGCTCTATCGAGTTCCATCTCGATGTTCCGATTCACAGGCCCAAGTGTCACTTGCTGCACCAGTTCGACATTGTCGATGGTCTCATGCAGTGCCGTTTCGGTGTGGATGCCGAGGGTGTTTATTACTATGAGTTTGGAAACCAAGGTCTGCTGCGCTACGATGAACGACGGCCCAACGTGGTGGAGCTCACTTCGATGACCGACTTTTCAGTGTTGCGGTTCGCCTTATGGACTGCCTATTCGATTGCAGGACTGCGCTTCGGTGCGGTGTCGGTGCATTCGTCGGTGGTAGTGTGCGAAGGGAAAGCCGTGATGTGTTTGGGTGAGAGCGGGACAGGAAAGAGTACACATACGAGACTGTGGCTCAATAATATTCCGGGGACTCATCTGCTCAACGACGACGGGCCCGTTGTACGATTCGACGGTCAGAATGTGCGCGTCTATGGCTCGCCTTGGAGTGGCAAGACCGATTGCTATCTGCAAGAGAATTACCCTATAGCAGGCTTTTTGCGTCTCGAGCAACGCAAAGAGAACACCATCCGTAAGCTTGGCGTAGTGGAAAGTTTCACCGCTCTGCAACCTTCATGTCCGCCCTGCATGGCCAAGGAAGAACGTTGTCTGGATCTCTTGGTAGAGTTCATTTCCAATGTATTACAATGTGTGCCTGCCTTCCGTATGGGTTGTCTGCCCGATGCCGACGCGGCGTGCTTGAGCCATAAAACAATCATGGGATGACGATAGACAACGAGACATATTTCTCTTTGGTCGAGGAACAGTTGGCTGCCACAGGACGAGTGAAAATCAAGTTGGTGGGTACCAGTATGCAACCGACGCTGATAGCAGGCGACGAGTTGACGTTGGAGCCTGTTGAGGCTGTGGCGGTAGGTGACGTCGTGCTGTTCCGCTATAGGGGCCGACATATTTTGCACCGTATCGTGGCTATCGAAGGCGAACGTATCACTATGCGTGGAGACAACTGTGTGACCACCGAAGAGGTTGGTCGTATGGATGTTGTGGCAAAATTAGTGGCTATAAAGAAACATCACAGATTGAAACATTTGGCGGTGCGATGGTTGGGGAGCAAAGGCCGCAAGCAACTAAGGCCTTGGTATTTCTTCGGATTGGCATTTCTGATGTGGGCACCGCTCAATGGTGTGGGAATTCCATTGGATAACTTTGTCCTGGGTCTCCGTATGGATCACTTGCTGCATGCTTCGGTGTTCATTCTTTGCCCGATTTTTCTCTATGACTTATACCGACATGGACGAAAATGGCTTGTATGGTTTACGGCTGTTGGCATCGGTGTTCTCACCGAGACAGTGCAATGGTTGTTGCCTTACCGAGGCTATGATATAAACGATTTGATTGCCAATTTCTTGGGTGTGAGTCTTGGGTGGTTGGCTATTCTTTGCCTGCAAGCAGTCCGCAGGCGGCGTCAATGTCCTGACCGCGTGAGGCGCGGAGGGTGCAGATGACTCCGTGGCGGTTGAGATAATCTTGAAAATTCTTTATTGTGGTGGGCATTGAGGTATGGAACGGCGCCTCCGGTGATTCGTGGAATCGTATCAAGTTCACACGGCAGTCCAATCCTTTGAGCGCCTCTACCAGTTTTTGCGCATGTTCCAGGTCGTCGTTCTCGCCGCGAAACATAGTGTATTCGAACGAGAGGCGGCGCTGGCCGCTCCAGTCGTACTGCCTCAGCAGGGCAAGCACCTGATTCAACGGGAAAGCTTTCTGCACCGGCATCATGGCCAATCGCTCTTGTGGCACAGGGTTGTGGAGGCTCACGGCGAGGTGGCACTGGCTCTCGTCAAGGAAACGTTTCATCCCAGGGATGATTCCCACGGTGCTGACGGTGATGCGCTTGGGGCTCCAGCCGAGACCCCAGTCGGCGGTGAGGACCTGCGTGGCAGCAAGGATGGCATCGAGGTTGTCCATCGGTTCGCCCATGCCCATAAAGACCACGTTGGTCAATTGTTCGAACTCGGGAATGGAGAAGAGCTGGTTGAGGATGTCGCCAGCCGAGAGGTTGCCGTGAAAGCCCTGCTGTCCGGTGACACAGAAACGGCAGCCCATCTTGCAGCCCACCTGACAGGAGACGCAGAGGGTGGCGCGGTCATCGTCGGGGATGAAGACCGACTCGATGAAGTGGCTGTCGAGCACAGGAAAGAGGTATTTCTTGGTGCCGTCCTTGGAAACCTGGCAGCGTACAGGGTGTTCGCGGCCGATGTGGGCTATCTCGCTCAGGCGGGCACGCTGCGCTTTCGAGAGGTTGGTCATCGCGTCAATGGTGTCGACTCGTTTCTTGTAGAGCCAGTCGCATAGTTGCTTGGCCGTGAAACGGGGGAAGCCTTCGGCAGCGCAGAGCTCCTGCAGCTGATCCAAGGTCATGCCTAACAAGTTAAAAGTCCCATTCATAGTCGTGCGGTTCGCCTTGGATTTCTTGTTGGAAATTGGAGCAGTCGAGCTCGATGGGAATATTGGGCCGTTCGAAATCGCCTCGGTAGAACTTGATGTTGGGGTCTTTGTATATTTTTTCCATGTAGAGGCCGAAGATTGGCAATGCCATGGCGGCACCCTGGCCGTAGGTCATGTTGCGGAAGTGTATGGATCGCAACTCGCCGCCCGTCCACACAGCCGTGGCCAGTTTGGGTGTGATGCCCACGAACCAGCAGTCGGAGTTGTTCTGTGTGGTACCAGTCTTACCGGCGATGGCGGTGGAATACTGGTTGAGGTGATACTTGTAGTTGAGTCTGACGCCAGTACCGCTCTGCACCACGCCTTTCATCAGTTCGAGCATCATGTAGGCCGTGGCCTCGTTGAGGGCTTCGCTGCGCTTGGCGGTGAAACGCTCGAGCACCATTCCCTTGCTGTCCTCGATGCGTGTGATGAAGATGGGCTCGACGTATTCGCCCTTGTTGGCGAAGGTGGCCATGGCGCCGGCCATCTCGGCCACGGTGATTTCGGGGGTGCCCACGGCGATGGCAGGCACGGCATCAATGGGGCTGCGGACACCCATCTTGCGCGCAATGTCGACCACCTGCTCCGGTGAGCCTTGCTTCATGAGATAGGCCGAGACCCAGTTGATGGAGTGGGCGAGGGCCCATTTGAGGGTCACCATCTCACCTTCACGCTCATGCGAGGAATTTTTCGGACACCAATCGGGTTGTCCCCACACTTCGAAGCATACCTCCGAGTTGGGCACCTCGGTGCAGGGGTACATGCCGAGGTCTTGTAGGGCCATTGTATAGACGAACGGCTTGAAGGTGGAACCTACCTGACGGTGGCTCTGCACGTTGTCATATTTGAAGAAGCGGTAGTTGATGCCGCCCACGTAGGCACGCACATAGCCGGTGCCGGGTTCGACCGACATCAGGCCTGCGTTGAGGAATTTCTTGCAGTAGATGAGCGAATCCCATGGCGTCATGATGGTGTCCTTGGTGCCTTTCCAGGAAAAAACTCGCATCTTCACCTTTTCGTTGAACTTCTCGCGAATCTCTTTCTGGCTCAAGCCGTCGGCCTTCAGGCTGCGGTAGCGGTCGCTGTTCTTCATGGCCAGGGTGAGGAACTTGTCTTGCTGCTCCTTGCTGATATCGCAGAAGGGATTTCCCTTGCGGACTTTCAGCTCGCGCTCAAAGGCAGGTTGTATCTCTTTGCTGAAATGTTCGCGCACAGCCTGTTCTGCATAGCGCTGCATGCGGGAGTCGATGGTGGTGTAAATCTTCAGTCCGTCCTTGTGCACGTCGTAGTAGTCGCCGTTGGGTTTGCGGTGGTGTTTGCACCAGTCTTTCATGTAGGCGCGCAGGTATTCGCGAAGGTAGGGTGCCAGGCCGTCGTTATGGGTCTGCGGCGTATAGCGCGACATGTCGATGCTTTTTCCTTTGAGGAGAGCCAGGCTGTCGTCGCTGAGGTAGCCATAGTGGTTCATCTGTGACAACACCACATTGCGGCGTTCCTTCGAGTTCTCGGGATGCAGCACTGGACTGTAGGTCGTGGGGGCTTTGAGGAGACCCACCAGCACGGCAGCCTCGTCGACATCGAGTTCTGCAGGTGTCTTGTCGAAGAATGTCTTGGCAGCGGTCTTCACTCCAAAGGAGTTGCTTCCGAAATCCACCGTGTTGAAATACATAGTGATGATTTCCTGCTTGGAGTAGTTGTGCTCCAGTTTGACGGCCACCACCCATTCGCTGAGTTTCGAGAAGACGGTGCCGCGCTTGACGTTCACCTCGCGCATTTTGTAGAGGTTCTTGGCCAGCTGCTGGGTGATGGTCGAGCCGCCTCCCGAAGAGCCGTGACGGCCCAGAACGGTCTTGAACAATACGCGGAAGAGGCTGCGGGCGTCGATGCCGGAGTGCTTGTAGAAACGCACATCCTCGGTGGCTATGAGGGCGTTGACAAGGTTGGGGGACAGTTGGTCGTAGGTGACGTTGGAACGGTTCTCGAAGCCGATATAGCCCAGCACTTCGCCGTCATCGCTGATGACCTCGGTGGCTTGCAGGCTATGGGGGTTCTCGATATCCTCAAACTGCGGCATGTCGCCAAGCCATCCGATGGAGAGGAAGAAGAAAAAGAGGAACACGAGGGCCCACAATCCACCGAAGCCCCACCAGAGGTATTTGATATATTTTGGGCGTTCGCCCGTCGGGTTTATCTTTTTCATAGGCTAATTCATTGTGCTGTATTCAATCCTGAGGCCGATATGCTCGAGGCCTGCAATGGCGCTGTCACGCATACCGTTGGTGATGGCGAAATGATAGTTGCCGGGCATGGGGAACCGGGCGTTGCGGCGGAAGAAATAGCGGGTGTCGACATAGCGTCCCGAACGTTTGCCGAGCCATTGCCCCGAGGGATCGGCCAGTGGGTATTCCATTGTGTCGCGGGCCATCGAACCGTCGGGGAAGGTGGTGTTGATGAAGAGGAAAGTGTTGCTGTAGGGGTAGCTGACGCTGTTGCGCACCTCGACGAGGAAATTGAAGATGAGGTTGGTGTCCGTCACCTCCACGTCGAAACAGGCGCTGTCGGCCGGCAACCAGCCGCTCTCTTCCACATCGGCATATTCGGCATAGTAGACCGAGCCGTCGCACGATGCCATCAGTATCGGCAGCAGCAGTACCGCCAGGTATAGTCTTATTCTTTTCATGTTCCTTATCCTCTTCTGTCGCGTCCGCCGCTGCGGCGTGGCTGGTCGCCACCCTCGTGACGGTTTTTGCCTTCCGATTTCTGTTGTTTGGCTTGTTCCTGCTGGCGCAACTGCCTGGTGGCATGGCGTTCTTCGCGGGCCTTGCGGTCGCGTTCGCGACGTTCGCCACGGTCACCGGTGCCACGGTCGGGACGTTCGTTGCGGTTCTCGCGCTGCGGTCGCTCTTTGCGGTCGCCTTTGGGACTGCGGCGCTCGCTGCTTTCCTGACGTTGCTCCGAGGTCTCGCCCACCACGCCGTTGCCGCCTTCGGCCAGGCGCTGTATCTCGCGCTCCACCTCCTCGTTTGTGCTCTCTTGGGCCAGGGCGCTGGTCGACATGAGCTCCACCTGGTAGTCCTCGAGTTTCTCGGGATATTCCTGACGCTGGTTCATCTCGATGATGGCTTTCACGTCCTCGGCTTTGACGGCGATGAGTTCGTTTTCGCCTTCATAGGCATACCACATGATGCCGCGGAAGACGTCGGTTTTCTTGTACAGGGCCAGTCCTTTCTTGAAGCGGATGGCTTGGTTGGCCGGCGGGAATTTCTTCAGGGCGTCGGCATAGACTTCATACTCGAAATTGAGACAGCATTTCAGCTTGCCGCACTGGCCGGCGAGTTTTTGCGGATTGGGGAGTATCTGCTGGGTTTTGGCCGAACTGGTGGTGACGCTCTTGAAAGTCGTCAGCCATGTCGAGCAGCATAGTTCACGGCCGCAGGTGCCGATACCGCCCACCTTGCCGGCCTCCTGGCGCACTCCGATTTGTTTCATCTCGATGCGCACATGGAACTCTTCGGCGAGAACCTTGATAAGCTCGCGGAAGTCCACGCGTTCGTCGGCGGTGTAGTAGAAGATGGCTTTCGAGTGGTCGCCTTGGAACTCCACGTCGTTCACCTTCATGTCCAGTCCCATGTCGGCCACGATACGGCGGGTGCGCAGCAGGGCTTGGCGCTCCTCCTTGAGGGTGTCCGCCCAGCGGTCGATGTCGGCTTCCTTGGCGCGGCGGAAGAGTTTCCTTATGTTCTCCGATTCGGGGTTGATACGGTGTTTGCGCATCTGCAGACGGCAGAGTTCACCCGTGAGGCTCACAATGCCCACGTCGTGGCCAGGCTGTCCTTCCACGGCCACCACGTCGCCTTCGGTCACCTCCAGCCCATCGGGCAGGCGGTAGAAGTCCTTGTGGTTGTTCTTGAAGCGCACCTCCACGCAGTCGAAGGGACGGTCGGTGGGTTGGCGGATGCCGGCCATCCAGTTGGTCGACGTCACCTTCGAGCAACTCTGACGCTCGCTGCAGCAGATGGGTTTGTAGCATTCGGGCTTGCGGTGGCATCCGCGGGAGAGGAAGACGGGCTCCTCGTATTTCACCCACGGGATGTCGGGCTCGGGCTCCAGGTAGGGGTCGAGCTGACTCTCCTCGCTGTGGTATTCCTCCACCTCGGGGTTCTCGCGCTCGATGATTTTTTTCTCCTGATGCTCCTTGCGGCGCGCTTTCATGAAGTTGGCCACGTCTTCGGCCGACGCCACAGTCTCTTCTTCGTCAATCACGATGTCGTCCGGCAGTTTGGGCTCCTCTGTCTTGGGGAGCTCGTCGGCGACTATTTCATCTTTTTTTAATTCTTCGTTATTCATCACTTCGTTATTCATTTTTTCTTCAAAGCCTTGCTCAAACGGAACGAAAGCTCCATCATCGCAATTTTGGCGTAGGCGTTGCGCTCCACGGCGAAGATGGCGTCGTCCAAGGCTTCTTCTATGAGTGCTATGTTGTTGACAGTAATCATTTTAGGGAACTGGGCGTCGAACTTCTCGTCGCCCGAGCCGAGGTGGCATGCCACGCCGGCGGCGCTGTTGAGGAAGCAGTCGCGCATCACTTTCTGCGCAGATTGCAGGAACAGCTTCAACTGTTCGCGGTTCAGCCCGGCCATCTTGTCCACCTGTGCCGAGAGCTCTTTCATTTTCAACTTGAAGAGCATCCTCAACCACCCAACCAGCATCTCTGCAAACTCCGCGTTTTCCTCTTTGTCCTTGGAATTGTGACCGGTAACCCTTATCGTCTGCACACGGCTCTTGATGGTGGGCAGCAGTCGCTCGTCGCTCTCGCACACCAGCATGATTAATGTTCCCGGCAGGGGTTCCTCGAGGGTTTTGAGCAGTTTGTTGGCGAAACTCTCGTTCATCTTTTCGGCCATCCACACCACCGTCATCCTCCATCCGCCTTCGTAGGCCTTGAGGCTCAAGTCGGAAACCACGCCGTCGGCATCCAGCTCGCGTATGAGGCCCTGCTTGTTCTCGATGCCCAGGGCGTCGTACCAGTCGTCGATGTCGCCGTGGCCCTGACGGTCGAGCATGAAGTCGCGAAACTCGCCCTGGAACTCGCCGCTCCAAGGCTTCTCTTTTACTTTTGACGTGGTGGCTGTGGGGAAGATGAAATGCAGGTCGGGATGCATCAGCGAGGCTATCTTCTTGCAACTCGGACACTCGCCGCACGAGTCGGCCCTCAGGTCGCCGCTCTCGTAATGCTGCCGGTGCTCGCAACACAGATATTGCAAATAGGCCCAGGCCAACGGCATGACCGTGGGGACCTCGCCGAGCAGCATCTGGGCGTGGCTCACGCGGCCGCTGTCGATTATCGAAGTCAGCCGGTTGATGGTATCTCGTTGTCCGACAATGTCTTTAAACTGCATATCCTTTCACATTAAACTTGCAAATATACAAAAAATATTATATATATGGCCGAAAAAGCTGAAAAAATGAAAAAATAATCCCCTCGGTGCATTTTTTCAGGCGTCTCCCCATACCCTTGTTTTAAGAAAATTTAAGAAATTGTGTCCGGCAAAAAAAAACTCTCGAATTCCATCCTGAAATGGCTATCAGGTGGAGCAATGTGTTTCTGCCGTCCTTTTTGTAATGTTTTCTTTTCCAATTAATTATGTATTTTGTCGGAGAAGGTGTATAACAAGCTGATTCTTAGTATCATCTCCGTATCAAGTCCGACTCAACTCCGTATCAACTCCGAGTCATCTCCGACTCCCGTCGGAGATGACTCGGAGAAGGTACGGATAGCATACGGTGTTTTAACGTTTGTTAACACTATCGTTTGGCTATTGCCGCCAGGGGGTGGTTCACCCCGGCGGAATGTTTTTTTTGCGGCCACAATAAATGTCTGCTTTCTGCGTTATTGGAATTATTCAACTCATAAAAACTAATATTCTACGACATGGAAAGTTTGCCTGCGATATTTTCAGATTTGTCGGTCATTCTGGTGGCCGCAGGGGTGATAACGGTGGTTTTCAAGTGGTTGAAGCAGCCTTTGGTGTTGGGTTACATTCTCGCAGGTTTTTTCATCGGTCCCTATTTTCCTTGGTTCCCTGCCATCACCGACACGGAGAATATCCATGTGTGGAGCGACATCGGAATCGTTTTCCTGATGTTTGGTCTCGGTCTTGAGTTTAGCATCAAGAAACTGAAGAAGGTGGGGGCCACGGGAGCCATCACGGCTTTCACCGAGTTGGCCATCATGTTCCTCATCGGCACTTCGGTGGGCAAGCTGTTGGGTTTTGGCTCCATGGAGTGCACATTCCTCGGATGCATGCTCTCCATCTCTTCCACGAGCATCATTATCAAGAGTTTCGACGATATGAAGCTCAAGCAGCAGAAGTTCACCTCGACGGTGACGGCAGTGCTTGTGGTGGAGGATTTGGTGGCGGTGTTGCTGTTGGTGGTTCTGGGCACGGTGAGCGTGAGCAAGAGTTTCGACGGCGGAGCGCTGGTGGGCCAGATGGTCAAGCTGGTGTTTTTCCTTGTGGCGTGGTTCGTCTTTGGCATTTATCTGATTCCGACTTTCCTGCGCTGGATGCGCAAGTATATGAGCGAGGAGACGCTCCTCATACTGGCCGTAGGCCTTTGTTTCGGCATGGTGGTGCTGGCGGCGCATGCCGGATTCTCCACCGCTCTGGGCGCTTTCGTCATGGGTACCATCCTGAGCGAGACTATCGAGGCCGACGTCATCCACCGCATCGTCACCCCGCTGAAGAACCTCTTCGGCGCCATTTTCTTTGTCTCGGTGGGTATGCTCATCGAGCCTTCTGTGCTGGTCGAACATTGGCTGACCATCTTGATCATAGCCCTGACGGTCATCGTGTTCAAGAGCCTGTCGGCCACTATCGGTGTGACGCTTAGCGGCCGTCCGCTGAAGACGGCTGTGCAGAGTGGTTTCTGCTTCTGCCAGATTGGTGAGTTTTCGTTCATCATCGCCGCCTTGGGATTGTCTATCAAGGGGTTCGACCAGAATCTCTATCCTATCATTGTCTCGGTGTCGATTCTCACCACCTTCGTCACACCCTATATGATAAAAGGGGCAATACCGTTCTACAACTGGCTGGAGCCCAAGATTCCCGCCGCCTTCAAACGTCGTCTCGACCAATATGCCGAGAATGCCCACAAGGATGGCGGAAACAAGGCCAATCTCAAGAATTTCCTCCGCAAACAACTCACCAATATTCTCATCCACGGCGTCATTCTGGCGGCCATCGCACTGCTGTCCACTTCGCTGCTCATGCCGCTGCTCGACAGGCTGTTTGCCGATGCCGGCATTCCGCAGATTTGGAGCCGTCTCACAGGCATGGCCGGCACCTTGGTGCTCATGTCGCCCTTCCTCTGGGCCATGGTGGTGAAGAATGTCAGCAAGCACCGCCTCAAGGAGATGTTCGAGACCTACCGCCACAGCCCGGCCGTGGTCATCCCCACGTTGCTGCTGCGCTATTTTGTGGCGTTGTTCTCGGTGGGTCTGGTGGTGGGAAGCTACGTCAACCTCGCCGTGGGTTTTCTCATGGTCATCGCCGTCATGGTGGTGCTTGTGGTGCTCTATTCCCACAAGGCCAATGGCTTCTACGAGCAGATTGAGGAACGTTTCTTCAGCAATTTCAACTCGCGCCAGGCGCAGGCCTCGTTCCGCATTCCCAAGGGCATGGAGAACGAGTTCATCATGGAGCGTCTCCGCATGACGCAGTATTCGCCCTTGGCGGGCAAGACCCTCGCGCAGGGCAACCTGCGTGACCATTATGGCGCCAATGTTGTCACCATCGAGCGTGGCGACGATATCATCGACCTTCCCAGCAAGGACGACCTCCTTATGCCGGGCGACCTCGTGACGGTTATCGGCACGGAGGAACAGGTGTCGAAAATTCGTTCCGACATCGAGGTCGAGGCCGATATGCTGGTGCACGACCGCTCCGACCACGAGTTGCACATGTATCGCTACCGGGTCGACGACGACGGCCCGCTGTGCGGCATCGAAATCAAGCACTCGCCTCTCTCGCAGCACCGCGCCATGGTGATCGCCATTGAACGTGGCGGGCAGAAAATAGTCAACCCAGACCGTGACACGGTCTTTATGCCGGGCGACATGCTGTGGTTTATCTCGCCCGAAGAGATGACTCTTAAAGGATTTGAAAGTAAACTGGTTAAGATATGACGAAGATAAAACTTATAGGACTCATAGGACTTATGGGGCTCATAGGTCCTGTTCACGCACAAAACACCGACCGCGGATTCGAGATTGCCAAGAATTTGGAGATCTTTTCCTCGGTTTATAAACAGTTGAATGCCAGTTATGTCGACGATGTCGACCCCGGCAAGACCATCAAGGTGGCCATCGACGCCATGCTTGCCTCGATGGACCCCTACACCAATTATTTCCCCGAGAGCGACATGGAGGACGTGAAGCTTCAGCTCATGGGCGAATATGGCGGTGTGGGCGCCATCATCATCCAGCGTGGCGATTCGGTCTATATCTCCGAACCCTACAAGGGACTTCCTGCCGACGAGGCCGGCATCAAGGCGGGCGACCGCATCGTGGCCGTCAATGGCGAGAGCACCCGTGGCAAGAAAACCCCCGACGTGAGCGGAGCCATGCGTGGCCAGGCCGGCACCCCGGTGACACTGCTTCTCGAACGCGACGGCAAGGAGTTCGAGCGCACCCTCACCCGCCGTGCCATCAAGCTGCCCAACGTGCCCTATTCCGGCTTTGTGGGCGAAAAGGAAGATGTAGGATATATCAAGCTCGACGAGTTTACCGCCGACGCCGCCAAGAATGTTCGCGAAGCCTTTGTGCGCCTCAAGAAGGAGAAACCTTCCATGCGCGGTGTTATTCTCGACCTGCGCGGCAACGGCGGCGGCCTGATGAACGAGGCTGTCGACATTGTCAACATATGGGTTCCCCGCGGCACCCTCGTGGTGGAGACCAAGGGCAAGGTTGCTTCCAAAAACATCAAGAGCTATACCCGTATGCAGCCCGAGGACACCGATATACCGCTGGCCGTCATCATTGACGGTGGCTCGGCCTCGGCCAGCGAGATTGTCAGCGGCAGCCTCCAAGACCTCGACCGCGCCGTGGTCATAGGCCAGCGCAGCTTCGGCAAAGGATTGGTGCAGAACATCCTGCCCATGCCCTACAACAGCCAGATGAAGGTCACCGTCTCGAAATACTACATCCCCTCTGGACGCTGCATCCAAGCCATCGACTATAGTCATCGGGACGAGAATGGCCGTGCCCTCAAAGTCCCCGACTCGCTCAAGACTGCCTTCAAGACTAAGGGTGGACGCACTGTCTACGACGGCTTCGGCATCGAACCCGACATCGAGGTCGAGCCTGAGTACATGTCCAACCTCGGTGTGGCCTTGGCCCAGAAGCTGCTGGTGTTCGACTATGCCACGCTCTTCTGTCGTTCGCACAAAGAGATAGCTCCGGCCAAGGAGTTTGAAATCACCGACGAGGTCTATGCCGACTTCTGCCGTTTCCTCAAGGATAAGAACCTCACCTACAGCACTGTCACCGAACGTTATATCAAGGATCTTCGTGAAGTGGCTCAGCAGGAGAAATATTCCGATGCCATCGAGCAGCAGCTCAAGGAGATGGAGAAACTCCTGGCTGCCGAGAAGGAGGGCGACCTGCAGAAACACCACGACGAGGTGTGCGACATGCTCAAGGCCGAGATTCTCACCCGCTACTACTACGATGAGGGTCGCCTCGCCGGTGCTCTCAAGACCGACAAGGTGGTGCAGAAAGCCATCGACGAATTGAGAAAGTGAGAGCTGTAGTCCATAGAAAAATCTACCTTGTGCTTCTGACCCTTCTGGGCGGTTGCATGGTGACCTCCATTGGCATGTCCAATGTCGTGTGGCCGCTGCTTTTCGCCAACTGGGTTTTTGAAGGCCGTTGGCGCGAGAAGTGGCAGATGGCGCGCACGAGTCGCCTGCTGCAAGCCGTGGTGGTGTTCTTCCTGTTGCATGCGGTAGGACTGCTTTGGACGTCGAATATGGCAGTGGGACTTCATGTCATGGAGCGACTGTTGCCGTGGCTGGCGGTACCCTTGGTGGTGCTCACCACCCCTCCTCCCGAGGGACGCGCCCGCAGCACCATCCTCGGCCTTTATGTAGGCACGGTCTTCGTGGTCACCGTCATCGGTCTTGTGCGCTGGCTCACCATCCCCGACCTGCCCTACCGCGACATCGTCCCCTTCATCTCCCACATCCGTTTTTCCCTCAATGTCTGCTTGGTACTGCTCATTGTTGGGAGATGGACAATGGATCGTCGGCATCTTGTCGGCATCTTGCCCATGCTTTGGTTCATCGCTTTCCTGCTCCTGCTCCGCTCCTACACCGCCTTCGCCGTCCTCTTGGTGGCTTCGCTGGTGGTGGTACTCCATTTGCGCCGTCGCTGGCTTTGGCTGTCGGTGTGGATAGCCGTGGTGGGATGTATGTCCGCCTATGTCATGTATGAATACCACGCCTACCACCGTCTCACGCCCCATGCTACCCAACCCCTCCCTGCTGTCACTGCCAATGGACGACCCTACCAACACCGGAACGACGGCCTTGTGGAGAACGGTAACTATCTCAACAACTACCTCTGCCACGACGAGATGGCCATTGCATGGCCGTTGCGAAGCCATGTCCCATTCGACAGTATTCTTTTCTCGGGCTATACCCTCGAGCCTACGTTGGTGCGCTATCTTAACGCTCTTTCGCTAACCAAAGACAGCGCCGGCATCATGGCCCTCACCGACGGGCAGGTGCGCGAAGTGGAACGTGGCATCGCCAATCCGGTCTACTCCCACGGCTCGCTCCCGAAGAAGATGCTCTATGTCATCTTCTTCGAGTACGAGAGCTACCGCTGCTACCGTGCCGTCGAGGGCTTCTCCATGCTCCAGCGCTTCGAATTGTGGACCGCCGCCTCACACATCATTGCCCGCCACCCCTGGGCAGGTGTGGGCACCGGCGACCTTGGCGACGCCATGGAGGCCGACTTCCGGGCCACCGACTCGCCCTTGCAGGGCACCAGCCTCATGCCTCACAACGAGTATCTTACCCTTATGGCCATGCTCGGCATCCCCGCTTTCCTCCTGATAGCCTTCTTCTTCCTTCGCGCCGCCTCGCGGCTGCGTCGCCAGGGCTTGCTCATGATGGCCTGGGTGGTGGCTATCCTCGTCTCCTGCATCACCGAGAACACCCTCGATTCCCTCGCCGGAATCCTCTTCTGCACATGGTTCATGGCCTTCCGCCGAAGTGATTTTCTAACTGACTGATACATAACGCCATCTTCCTACCAACTCCTAACCAACTCCTAACCAACTCCTACCACGGTAGGAGTTGATAGGGTGTTGGTCGGTAGTTGGATGGGTTATGGGCATAGGTTATGTTAAACTTTGTTAAAAATCACCTCCTCCAATATACTTTCAGGCCTTTTTTTGCTTATATATATTGTAAGCGCATTTTTATGGACGGCACGAACGAAAAATGCAGGGAGCTTAATAAGCTCATGGAACGGCACGGGAAATTTGTCGAATTCTTGTGTCGCTGGGAGTCCTATGGCCGTGGGCAGTGGTGTGCCGACCTCATGCAGGAGTGCTTCCTGGAGCTGATGAGGCGGCTGCCGGAGCGGGATGCCCGATGGGGCGAGGCACACGAGAAGGCCTGGGTTTACTGGCGTTGCCGTGCCGTCTTCGTTGCCTATCGGCGCAAGCAGAAAAGGATGGGCGTTGTGCCGATATCTTCCGAGCTGGAGGAGGCCCTGACGGCCTCCAGCGAGGTGACGCGCCTCACCGTCGACGACCTGGCAGCCTGCCTCGACGGCCCGGAACGCCAATGCTTCCTCCTCATGGCCGAAGGCCTCCCCGACGAGGAGATTGAACGACGGCTGGGGCTGAAGCACCGCACCCTGATCCAGATGAGACACAATATTAAAAAGAAGTTGCAGCAATGCTGTTGCTGAATGTCTACCCAAAATATCACAATAATAATGAATAATACAATGAAGATGCAAGGGAAAAACCGATTGACCGACGAGGAGGTGGCTTATGCCGTCGACCTTAGCGCGGCCCATGCCGAGGGGCTTGCGCGGCGGTGCCGTCGCCATCGCCGCTGGGCGGCGGCGAGGAGGGTGGCCTTTGTGGCGCTGCTGCTGGCGGTGAGTGGCGTTGCCGTCGACAGTCTCTCGGCGGCCTTCGCCCTCCAGCCCTCGGCGAAGGGGGCACTGCCGACAGACGCCGCCATGGAGTGTGTTTGCCAAATGCTGGTTAACCTATGATGCCGAAGCAGATAAAGCGGTTCTGGCTGTCGAGTGTGACGCTTGTGGCTGTGGCCGTTGTGGCCGTCGCCGCCCAGAGGCTGTGGCCTGCCATGACGGCGACCAGCGCCGAATATGAGGCCTATGCCGACGTGCCGGGCATCGACGCCACCTTCCTTCGCGACTTCCCCCTCAACGACACCACCACTGTCGACGTGACTATCCTCGAGGCCAAGAACGACTCGGCCTGGGCGTTGCTGCAGAAGGATTTCAATATTGTCCCCACACCGCCGGAAGTGCTGGCAATTCTCGGTGTGGATTCTAATATAACCACCTTTTGGCGTGCATCCGAGATTGACTACTCTTTGGTGAAAGACGGAAGAGAAAGCAACTATCTGCTATTTGTTGAACAAGAATTAAGACGTAAATTATCCATATTTCAAATTGAAGATGAAAAGCAAAATAAATTGATACATTTTAACCAACTATCAAAAATTAAAAACAAACGAAAAGATAAAAAAAAATTTTAAAGTTTTGGCACTTTTCGCAGTGCTGAGTACTTTGGCGGTAGGATGCCAGAAAGACAATGTTTCTGACTTTGTACAAGGAACATCAATTTCGGAATCGAGCACCGTGTACACGGTGCTGTACTCCGTTAACGGAGTACAGCATAAAATAACGCTATACAGCGAGGCTGAACATCAGGCTTTTATCCGTGAGTTGCTGGCTTTGGCCAAACAAGGTTACACGGTTATATTCTACGATGAAAATAGTGTATCGCAAACGGCCACGAAAGAGGTTGTGACATATTCTACGAGCAGTGAAGCAGAGGCTGTGGCTTGGATGGTAAAGATGGAGAAGGATGGCTACTATGTGTCTGTTACGTTTGACGATAAAACAAACACGTTCAATTGTATCGCCTGGCGTTAGGATGAAAATGCTGTAAGCAAACGTTTGTTTACATACAAAAAAGAAAGGAATGCTATTCATCCGAAGAAGCCCTGCCAGAAGCAAGAGTGCCGGATTTGGCGGGGCGTAGAAAAAAAAGAGCCTGAAGCAGGGAAGGGTACAGATGGATCCCAAACTATTTGCCACCCTCCCTGCCGTCCGAGGTTCGCAAACGGCACGGAACCTTTGCCATGCCGCTACAATAACGGCGGCGCAAAGGAATAATATTGTAACAAAACAAAATAATAATTAATTAATAACGTTAAAATACATAAAATAATGAATAAAGTCTCAACAAGAATCCTTGCGTTGGCAGTGGCCTTCATGGCCATGCCCTTTTGCACCGTGGCGCAACACAACGGTGTGAATACCAATGCCCCGAATGCCACATGGCATATACACTCCACGGAGGAGGTGATAGACGTGTTTGTTCCGCAGCCGCCCCGGACCGACAGCACGGGGACGCGTGATTTCGACCCGCCGACCCCTCCCGATCCCAATGAGCACCACTATCAGGCCACGCTGCTGATAACCAACAGCAACACGGGAACGGACACTACCGACGGCCTGCTGGTGAGGCAACTGGACGGGGATGTGACCATTAGCCAGCAGGAGTCGGGGCTGCTGCGTTTACAGAACCATGATGCAAGGCTTGTGATGAACACCTACGGCATGGGCGTGGGGAGTAACTACAGTGGATATAAATTCAACGTTGAGGGCAAAGCCCGTTTTTCGACGGAAGTGAAAATGTTAGGGACCCTCACCATAGGCAGCGGGTTTTCGTGCGATACGACTGGGAACATGAAGGTGAAGCACCTGAAGGTGACGCTCACCGACTGGCCTGATTATGTCTTCGGTGGCGACTACCGGCCGATGCCGCTGAACGAGTAGGAGGCTTACCTCAATGAGAACAGTCACCTGCCGGGTGTCCCCTCGGCCGAGACGGTGGAGAAGGAGGGTGCCGACCTAGGCGAGATGAACAGGGTTCTGATAGAGAAGATAGAGGAACTGACCCTCTACATCATCGACCTCCAGAAGCAGATAGACGAACTGAAGTCAAAAAAATGAATGAAATTTTTATGAAAAGTAAAACAATAACCTTTTTGCTCCTTGCGGCCACCAGTTTGACCATGTCAGGGTGCGCAGAAGAAGTATGTAAGTTATATGCTCCGGCAGATAAGGAAATTTCATGGACCGACTATAATACTGTCACCGAGGTAAATGATTATTTCGAGTGCTATCAGGAAACATATCGGATGCACATTGGAGATACAATGAAGGTGATGGGTTACCTCATTCCTGGAACGTGGGGAGTAAGCGTCCCATTCAATTATGATTCCCAAATAACAGCAGACGGCGAAGTCATATCCTTGTCTTTGGGAGACTATGTTGATGTTCCCCATAACGAGCAGGGCCTTGTGATCCTTTCTGGATACCTTGGAGAGTACGGTCCTAATGATGTTGAGATATTTTCAAAGTTTCGGGATTATCAATGGGGGCAGAAAGTGTATGCAACGGTGATTATAGTAAGTAGGTCTGTAGATCCCAATTATTGCTGTGACTATTTGGTATGTAAACCTATCGAAGCTGAAATCGTGGAGGAAATGAAATGAAAACCTTTAGAATAATGTTATTATTTATGGCAATGCCCTTCCTGAACATTGCTCAACCCAAGCAAATTACGCCGAACGAGGCCAGTGCCGCCGCCATTACATGGATTGAAGACAGATTTAATGCTAATAATGTACAAGTGTTGAATGTCTATTCCGACACAGGACAATATGGTATTCTTTTATATGAAGTGGAAACTTCATTAAAGAAAACGGTGTTATTGTCTGGCAGCAGAGCCTGTTTGCCAATATTGGGCATTTATCAGGAATCTCACCTAAACAACACCAATCTTCCTTGTGGTCTGCAGTTTATGCTTGATTATTATAGAGAAAGGATTGACAGTAGTTTCGCAGATGATCATGTTGGGTTGTTTTATGCGAATGAATGGAGTGACTTAATAAGAGGGATTGTTCCTCCGACACCCAAAGGGACCCCGATAGCCCCTCTTACAACAAGTAACTGGAAACAAAAAGGTGCAAATAACAATGAGAATGTTGATGCATATAATGTCCAGATTCAAAGTGGGAATGGCTGTCTGCATTGCAGGACAGGATGTGTAGCAGTGGCGATGGGACAGGTGCTGTATTATTGGCAGCATCCAGTACTAGATTATTCTTTATTACAGCAATACGATTGGTGCAATATGACGGACCAACTACTTACTACCAGTTCCACATATGAAAAGAACCGCGATGCGATAGCATATTTGCTAGAAAGGTGTGGACATTATGCAGATATGGATTATGGGTGTTGGAGTTCTAGCGCTAATTTGTCAGATGCTGCGGATGCATTGAAAGACCATTTTGGATTTCATAATCATACGGATTGCAAAAGCAGATTCTGGCATTACGAAAGTTGGTGGAAAGAACATGTTATCTATGATTTAAGTGTTGGAAGACCGGTAATTTATGCTGGAAACCGAAAGACGTTCAGTGGGGGGCATGCTTTTATTTGTGACGGTTACGATGGAGGAAATCTATTTCATTTTAATTGGGGATGGGGTGGTAACTTCAATAATCCTAATCATTTTTACACATTGAATAACCCTTGTCCCAAACCAGACACAAATTATAAATATTGGCAGGAGGCCATTTTTTATGCCCGTCCTAATTACGACGAGAATATATGTGACATTGATTTGACACTAGATGATTACTACACGAATAATCCTTACGTCTTGTTCAACCAGTATTATAACGCTCCACTGCCGATGCTATTATTTGAGATGGTTCCACATACCATGACCACATTGACCAGTGCTTCCGCCACTTCCGATGCTTCGTGGAGAACCATTCCCACTGGAGCCTCTGCGGTCTATCAGGCACATAATGAGATTATACTCCAAAACGGTTTCGAGGCTCAACTTGGATGTGAGTTTGAGGCAAGGATAGAACCTTGTAAGAAATGCGGGGGTCAACGAAGGGACGGTCTGGTTGGGGACGACAAATCTGACTGTGATAATGACAATGATGGATTATTTGACAATGCTGATTATGCAGTGGGCTCGTTCGAGAAGACTGTCACCAACGACCTCTTCCCCAACCCCACTGACGGGCCACTGACCATGGCTACCGAAGGCATGGCAGAAGCGGTGTTTGTCCACGACATGACGGGACACCCTGTGGGCAGCTGGCACCTCGAAGCCTTGACGGAAGACCTCGTTACCCTCAATGTCTCTTCCTTGCACGCAGGACCCTATCTGCTCACCGTGGTTACACCCTCTGGTGCTTGTACTGCTCGCTTCATCCGCCGGTGACAAAGAAGCTGATTGTGCAGTGAGGAGTTTTTGGGGGCTGGGGCAATAATTCGGCAGTTTTTGTGTTATTAGGGATAAATAATGTAATAATACAACGTGTACGAATACCACACTTTGCCTAACGGCATCAAGATAATACTGAGCCATACGCCGTCGAGGGTGACCTACAGCGGCGTGTATATCAACGTGGGGAGCCGCGACGAAGCGGGTACCGACGAGGGTATGGCGCATTTTATAGAGCACTCGCTCTTCAAAGGTACCGAGCATCGCAAGGCCTACCACATACTGAACCGCATCGACGGCGTGGGCGGCGAACTCAACGCCTTCACCACCAAGGAGGAGACCTGCGTCTATGCCTCGTCGCTGAGCGAGCATCTGGAACGTTGCCTGGAACTGTTTGCCGATATTCTGTTCCGCAGCACGTTTCCGTTGAATGAAATTGAGAGGGAAAAAGATGTTGTGCTGGAAGAAATCAACAGCTACAACGACAGCCCGTCGGAACTCATCTACGACCAGTATGAGGAACTGGCCTACGAGGGCCATCCGCTGGCGCACAATATTCTGGGCACCAAGCGCAATGTGAAGAAGTTCTCTCCCGAACGGTTGCGCCGCCACATGGAGCGGAACTACACGCCGGAGCGTATGGTTGTCACCGTGAGCGGCAACGTGAAGATGGAGCGACTGGTGAGGCTGTGTGAGAAGCATTTCGGTGGATTCCAGAACACTCCGAGCATTCAGAATACTCGGAACGGCAAGCCGGAGTTCCACATCTTCGACCGACATATCAACCGCCACACGCACCAGGCGCACCTGCTCATAGGCTGCGAGGCTCCCGACATCTACCATGGCGACAAAACGGCTTTCACCCTGCTGAACAACATCCTCGGCGGCCCGGCGATGAACTCTCGCCTCAACGTGTCCATCCGTGAGCGCTACGGCTTCTGCTACAATGTCGAGTCTCAGTATGTGCCGTTCTCCGACACGGGACTCTTCTATATCTATGCCGGCGTGGACCTCGACGCCGAGGAGAAGGCGCGCCACTTGATTACCGACGAGCTGCTGCGCATGGCCGAGACTCCGCTGACGGAGCGCCAGCTGCGGTTGGCACAGAGACAGATGATAGGCCAGATGGCCATCAACGACGACTTCGGCATGAACGAGATGCAGAGCATCGGCAAGGCCTACCTGTGCTACGAACACGTGAACACGCTGGAGGAGATGGCTGCCGACCTCCTGTCTGTCACTCCTGCCGACCTGATGCGTGTGGCACAGGAACGATTCCATCCCGACCGCTTCAGCACTTTGGTATACGGTAACTAACGCAACAACACATTAGCACATTAACGCATTATGATAATCGACTATCCTTGGTACTTCGTCCTGCTCTGCCTGCTGGTGGGCGCCGCCTATGCGGGGATGCTCTACTATGTGGGGCACCGCCGTTTCGGCAAGGGTGTCAATGCGTTGCTGGCGGGGCTGCGGTTTGTGGCCGTTTCGGCCATTGCCCTGTTGCTCCTGGCGCCAGTGGCCAAGCGCACGGTGCACGAAAAGGAGAAACCGCTCGTGGCACTGGTTGACGACTGCTCGCTGTCGGTGACGATGATGGAAGGGACGCAGCACGCATCGCTGCTACAGAAGAATTTGGAGGGTAAGTGCAACGTCGTGTGCATTGCCGACACAGTGAATACTGGCCAGACTGACATTGGCGCCATGCTTGAGGCCGGCATGGGGAACGCTGGCATCCTGCCGGCAGCCATTGTGTTGGCCACTGATGGCATCTATAACCGCGGACAGAATCCCACCACGATGGCCGAGCGACTCGGTGTCCCCGTCTACACCATCGCCTTGGGCGACACCACGCCGCGCTGCGATGCCGCCCTGCGCAACATACGCCACAACCGTATTGCCTACCTCGGCAACACCTTCCCCGTGGAAATCACCATCGGTGCCCACCGACTGAGAGGACGCACGGCGCAGCTGACGATAAGTGATGGGCGTGGCAAGAAAGTGGCCTCGCAACAAGTGGGCTATTCGGACGACGACTTCAGCACCACGTTGTCGTTCGGTCTCCCAGCCGAAGCCAAGGGTCTGCAGAAATATATGGTCAGCCTGTCGGTGGTGGAGGGCGAGGTGGAACGCGAAAACAATGTGGCGACCTTCTACACCGATGTCATTGACGGTCGTCGCAAAGTGGTCGTCGTTGGTAATGCCCCGCATCCCGACCTCGCGGCGCTGAAGCGTGCCGTAGAGAACAATCCCAATTATGAGGCGGAGGTGTTTTTGAGCGAGGAATTAAGGATGAAGAATGAGGAATTGAAAGCCTACTCCTTGGCTATTCTTCATAACCTGCCGTCGGCCACGCACCAGATACCCAAGGAACTGGAGAACCTTTCGCAGGTGTTTGTTATCGGCTGTCAGACCGACTTGCCACGATTCAACGCCCTTCATGCCGGTTTGGAGATTGTCTCCAAAGTGAAGAAGAGCAGTGAGGTGACGGCATCCTTCAACGACCGTTTTTCACTTTTCAACTTCGACGTTGCCGACGGCGCAGCTCTCGAGCAATTGCCGCCTCTCGACGCTCCCTTCGGCGAGGCAAAGACCTCGGCGGCACTCCAATCGCTTCTCACAGCTCGCTTGGGGAACATTGACACACGTCAACCCCTCGTTGCCGCCACGGCACAAGGCCGTTTGCATCGTGTCTTCGTGTGGGGCGAGGGTCTGTGGAAATGGCGTCTGACAGATTTCCTCAACAACAACACCCACGAGCATTTCGACCGGTTGGTGAGCCAGATAGTGAACTTCACGGCTGTCAACGACCAGCGTGAGCGTTTCATCGTGGAAACCGAGCGGCAGTATTCTGATAACGACGAGATCGATGTCACTGCTCAACTCTACAACGATGCCTACGAGCCGTTCAATATGCCCGACGCCACCTTCACGCTGAAAGGTGACAGCGTCCAGGGCGATTTTAATTTCATCCGCAGTGGCGATGGCTATGCCCTCTCGCTCGGACGTCTGCCCGAAGGACTCTATCGCTACACGGCACAGACCGAATACGACGGCAACAAGTTTACGACAGAGGGTTCCTTCGCCGTTGAGGCACTCCACCTTGAACAGGCCAATCTCACGGCCGACCACGCCCTGCTGCGCTCCATCAGTGCCATCACCGGCGGTAAGATGTACTACCCCGACCAACTCGCCGACCTCCGCGACGAGCTGGCCTCGCTCAAGCCTGTCATCTACACCCACACGCGTTTTTCCGAGTTGCTCAACTTGCCGTGGGTGCTGCTTTTGATTGTTCTGTTGTTCGGTGCCGAGTGGGTTCTGAGAAAATACCATGGTGAGATATGAAAAGGAAGGGCATAGTAGGCGAGGCGGCGACGCTGGTGAGCGGCAATGTGCTGGCACAGGTCATCACGCTGCTGGCCTATTTCGTACTCACACGTATTTTTACCCCTGCCGACTACGGACTCTTCAACATTTTCTATTCTTATATCGAGGTGCTCATTATTTTCAGCACTTGTAAGTACGAACTGGCAGTGGTGGTGGCCGACGATGAGCGCGAGGCCTCGGCTGTGGCGCATTTTGCGTTGAGACTTAACATGGTTGTTTCCACGCTGCTGCTTACCGTGGCATTGGTGTTGTGGCTCACCGGTGCTTTGCCGGGCAATTTTGCCCAACTTGGATGGATGGTGCTGCTTATCCCACCGATGGTTTTCTTCTGCGGCACCTCGCGCGTCTACAGTTTTCTCTATAACCGTTTCCACCGCTATGCCATGATCGCCGTCTCCGACAATGTCAATGCCGGTACCGGCGCCGTGATGAAGATCGTGCTGGGACTGCTGGGATTCTCCCAAAGCGGATTGCCGGTGGGCACGGTGATCGGACAGGCAGCATCGAATGTCAATTACCGCCTGCGGATGCGCACCCTTTCTTTGCCGAAAGTCACTGCTGCCGAGGGCCGTGCTGCCGCCAGCAAGCATCGTAACTTCCCTATCTTCGTGGCATCGAAAGATCTGGCCAACACCTTTGCCTCCAACCTGCCGTTCCTTTGGGCGGCACTTTGTTTCGACCGTGCCGAAGTGGGCCTTTTCGGTTTGGCGCTGACCTTTACGATGCAACCGGTCAACATCGTCAGTGCCGCGTTCGAGCGTGTTCTTTACGCACGTACAGCCGAGGCTGTCCGCGACCGTCGGCCCATCATGCGGTTGATTCGGCGATTCTTGCTGACGTTGTTGGCGGTAGCGGTGCCGGTATGCGTGCTGGCATGGTTCTTGGCCGAACCGCTGTTCGTTTTATGCTTTGGCGATCGATGGCAAGGTTGTGGCGTCTTTGTTCAGTGTCTGTTGCCACTGGCCTTGGTGGCATTGTGTTCCACCTCGCTGATGTTTGTCTCCAATGTCTTCTCCACCCAGCGCGTCGATTTCGTTTTCTTCCTCGTGCTGGCAGCGCTGCGTGTGACAGCCATCGCTGTGGGTATTGCCCAGGGGAGTTTCCTTTTGGCCATAGCACTATATGCAGCAGCAGGGACGCTCGTTCAAGCATCCCTGCTGCTGTGGTATCTCTGGCAGGTGCGTCGCTATGAGCGTTCGCTTACCAGCTGAATCTAACAAAGCAAACCTGCGGATCCTCAAGGTCGGCACCTTTGCCCACGGTGATCTTATAGGTTCCCGTGTGGGTACCTTGGTGGAACGAGGGATAGAGGTGAATCTGGATGGGTTTCTCGTCGATGCCGGGAGCCAGATTGACAGCGCCCGAGGTGTAGGGCAGATTGTGGGGCTCGCAAACTCCATAGCAGATGGGAGCATTTTGACCCATTGAGGCGGGACCCTCGGCAAGTTCAACCATGAACACACGTTGCACGGTGGCATTGCTCTTATTCTTCACGAAGAACTCTACGTCACAATCATCGTTTGCCAACTCTTCAGCAGAGAGGGGATACTCTAATATGGCACCCTCGAGGATGGCATGTCCGTTGTAGAGAATATCAAACGTGGTCGAAGGAGCGTACTCCTGCTGGGGTTCGTCCGTTTTCTTGTCTTCGTCCTTTTTGCAGGCGACAAATCCAACCATGGCCATCGTCATGACGGCAGCCATAAAATACTTGCTAAATTTTTTCATTTTTTTGAATATTAATGTTTTCAATCTAATTTCAGCACTGCGAGGAAGGCACTCTGTGGCACTTCAACATTGCCCACTTGGCGCATGCGCTTCTTTCCTTCCTTCTGTTTCTCAAGGAGCTTGCGCTTACGCGTGATGTCGCCTCCGTAGCACTTGGCGGTCACATCCTTGCGCACCTGTCGCACCGTCTCGCGGGCGATAATCTTGCTGCCGATGGCAGCCTGAATTGCCACGTCGAACTGCTGGCGCGGAATGAGGTCTTTCAGCTTCTCGCACATCTTGCGGCCGATGGGGTAGGCGTTGTCCACGTAGGTCAGCGTGCTCAATGCGTCGACGGGGTCTCCGTTGAGCAGAATCTCCAGTTTTACCAGTTTAGAGGGTTGGTAGCCGTTGATATAGTAGTCGAACGAGGCGTAACCTTTCGAGATGGACTTCAGTTTGTCGTAGAAGTCGAACACTACCTCGCCGAGCGGCAGGTCGAAGGTGATCTCAATGCGGTCGGTGGTCAGGTAGTTCTGGTTCTTTAGGATGCCGCGTTTGTCCATGCACAGTTTTATCACCGGCCCGATGAAGTCGGCCTTGGTGATGATTTGCGCGTGGATGTAAGGCTCGTACACCTCGGCGATATTGTTGGGTTCGGGCATGCCCGAGGGGTTATAAACGTCAATCTCGCTGCCGTTGGTGAGTTTCACCTTGTATTGCACATTGGGCACCGTGGTGATGACGTCCATGTTGAACTCGCGTGTCAGTCGTTCCTGCACAATCTCCATGTGCAGCAGGCCGAGGAATCCGCAGCGGAAGCCAAAGCCCAAGGCCAAGGAACTCTCGGGCTCGAAGGTGAGGCTGGCATCGTTCAATTGCAGCTTCTCTATGCTGGCGCGCAGTTCCTCATAGTCGTCTGTATCAACGGGATAGACGCCGGCGAAGACCATCGGCTTGACGGCCTCGAAGCCCTCGATGGGCTTCTCGCAAGGTTCGCCCACATGGGTGATGGTGTCGCCCACGCGCACCTCCTTCGAGGTCTTGATGCCACTGATGATATAGCCTACGTTGCCGGCACTCAGCTGCTTGCAGGGTTCCATGGTCAGGCGAAGCACACCTACCTCGTCGGCGTCATATTCCTTGCCGGTAGAGAAGAATTTCACATGGTCGCCCGTCTTCAGGGTGCCGTTCATGATGCGGAAGTAGCTGATAATGCCCCGGAAAGGGTTGAACACCGAATCGAACACCAAAGCCTGCAACGGTGCGTCAGGGTCGCCCTCGGGGGCGGGGATACGGTCGACGATGGCATCCAAAATCTCGGGCACGCCCATGCCGGTCTTGGCCGAGCAGCGCAGTATCTCCTCCGGCTTGCAGCCCAGCAGGTCGACAATCTCGTCGGCCACCTCTTCGGGCATCGCGCTGTCGAGGTCTATCTTGTTCATCACCGGAATGATTTCCAAGTCGTTCTCCAGTGCCAGATAGAGGTTGCTTATCGTCTGGGCCTGGATGCCCTGGGTGGCGTCGACCACCAGCAGCGCACCCTCACAGGCGGCTATGGCGCGCGATACCTCGTAGCTGAAGTCCACATGGCCCGGCGTGTCGATGAGGTTGAGAACAAAAGTCTGTCCTGCGTAAGCAGGGTTCCCCTCCGTGGGGACGCGGTAGTTCATCTGGATGGCGTGGCTCTTGATGGTGATGCCGCGTTCCTTCTCCAGCTCCATGTCGTCGAGTACTTGGTCCTGCATGTCGCGCTGGCTGACGGTGTTGGTCACCTCCAGCAGCCGGTCGGCCAACGTGCTCTTGCCGTGGTCGATATGCGCGATAATGCAGAAGTTTCGTATATTTTTCATCCGTTGTGATTCCAGTGATTCAAAAATGCAAAAATACAACTTTTTGCCGACCCGACCAAATTTTTCTTTTCAGGTGGTTTTTAATTTGTATATTTGCACATCAAACGTCGGATAATATGACAACTAGGTTTTTGTGTTTTCTGCTTGTTACTGTGATTGTTGTATGCCAGCAACGTGTGTCGGCGCAGCCAGTGGACATTCCCACACGCGACGTTACGGCCATCATCCCCCTCTACGAGTTTGTCAACCCCGCCCTCGAGCAGCAGCTTGTTCAAGTGGCCGACAGTTGTTTCCGCGAGTGGAACTATTTTCTTGAGTTGACCATCCTCCCGGAGAGCAGGCTCTATGGGGATATGCCCGACGTGGATCCTGAACAGGGCGCGCCATATAACGCCAAACTGAGAGATCTCCATCCAGACTATCACGATATAAAGGGTGACAGCATTTTCTTTTCCAAGGCCAAGGCTTGTGTCAAGGTGGGCAGGAGGCTCTGTGTCATCAATAATCCGTCGCCCGAATTTTTCCGCAAGACGGGTCGCCGCTACACCGAACGGCACTCCAATAGTGAGTCGGTTTGCATTTGTGCCGAGGATGAACGCTATCTGATGCTGGGAGCAGACGGGACAGTGCAACGTGTCTATCCATTCAATGCCTTCGTCCCCTGGGGACCGATAGACAGCATTGTAGTCGAATATCCCACCGAGAAACCGGAGTTCCCTGACGGTAAGGAGGCTCTGGCCCGCTGGATTGCCGGGCATATTATGTGGCCCGACGACGCCAAGGTCACCTTGGCCTGTTTCACCATTGAAATTGATGGTCGTGTAACCGATGTCAAGGCCCCTCCGTCTGTGCGGGATGCCAAGGAGCGTGCTTTCATCGAATCGCTCCGCCCCCTGTTGCCCTCCATGCCCCGATGGAAACCCGGCAAGATGTATGGCAAAACCTTCCGCACCCGTAGCCTCACCAGGCTCCGCCGCCCGGAATAGGGACGGATTGCATTTTCGTAATCCCCAGCTGCTATGGGCAGTGTGAACTCCTCGTTGAAGTATGATACCAGAGCAATCTTGTTATCTTCTGCGAACCCTACCACTCACGTTTCATTGATTTGTCCGTCGCGGACGGTAGAAGTTGCTTTTGCACGTTTGACGATGGGGATAACATGGCCTGACATAGGGCTTTAAACGACAGTTCGACGATGGTTCAACGATAGTATAACGATGCAATATCGTTGAACTATCGTTGAACAAAGGTTGAAGTGTCGTTGTGATGTAACCGCGTCTAACGCCCAATCCCCTCAACGACAAGGTTGTCCGTATTGCTGATATGATATGCAAAAAAGCACCGCGGTGGCGGTGCTGGTGGTGATTTTTGTACCTCCTGGGGGAATCGAACCCTCATCTAAGGTTTAGGAAACCTCTATTCTATCCGTTGAACTAAGGAGGCATGCAAACTTAAAGTTTGCGTTTAATCTCAATTACTTCGTAGGCTTCGACGATGTCGCCGACCTTGATGTCGTTGTAGTTTTCGATGTTCAAGCCGCAGTCTTGACCGCTGACCACCTCCTTGACGTCGTCTTTGAAGCGTTTGAGAGAGGCGAGCTTGCCGGTGTAGACCACGATGCCGTCGCGGATGATGCGGACGTTGCTCTGGCGGTTGATTTTGCCGTCGAGGCACATACAACCGGCGATGGTGCCGACCTTCGAAATCTTGAAGGTCTCGCGAATCTCGAGGTTGGCGACAATCTTCTCCTGCGTCTCGGGGGCGAGCATGCCCTCGATGGCGTCCTTGAGTTCGTTGATGGCGTCGTAGATGATGCTGTAGAGGCGGATGTCGATGTGCTCGGTTTCGGCCATCTTGCGGGCACCCACGCTGGGGCGCACCTGGAAGCCGATGATGATGGCGTCGGATGCCATGGCCAGCGTGACGTCGTTCTCCGAAATCTGGCCCACGCCCTTGTGGATGACGTTGACCTGCACTTCCTCGTTGCTGAGTTTGAGCAGCGAGTCGCTGAGGGCTTCGACGGAACCGTCGACGTCTCCTTTGACGATGATGTTGAGCTCTTTGAAGTTGCCGAGGGCGCGGCGGCGGCCAATCTCCTCGAGGGTGAGGTGGGTCTGGGTGCGGATACCTTGCTCGCGCTGCAGCTGGGTACGCTTGGCGGCGATGTCTTTGGCCTCCTTCTCGTTTTCCATGATGTTGAAGGTGTCGCCAGCCTGGCAGGCACCGGTGAGACCGAGGAGCAGCACGGGCTGCGAGGGACCGGCTGACATGACCTCTTGGTTGCGCTCGTTGTACATGGCGCGGACACGTCCTGCAACGGCACCGGCCACGATGGGGTCGCCCTTGCGCATGGTGCCTTCCTGAACGAGCAGTTTGGCTACATAGCCGCGGCCTTTGTCGAGGGCGCTTTCGATGACGACGCCTTTGGCGCGTTTGTTGGGGTTGCCTTTGAGCTCCATGATGTCGGCCTGGAGGATGACTTTCTCGAGCAGTTCCTCGACACCGATACCTTTCTTGGCGCTGATGTCCTGGCTCTGGTATTTACCGCCCCATTCCTCGACGAGAAGGTTCATGTTGGCCAGCTCGGTCTTGATGCGGTCGGGGTCGGCGCCGGGTTTGTCGATTTTGTTGATGGCGAAGACGATAGGCACACCGGCCGATTGGGCATGGTTGATGGCCTCGATGGTCTGCGGCATGATTTTGTCGTCGGCGGCGATGACGATGATGGCGATATCGGTCATCTTGGCACCGCGGGCACGCATGGCAGTGAAGGCTTCGTGGCCGGGGGTGTCGAGGAAGGTGATCTTGCGGCCGTCGGCGGTCTGCACCTCGTAGGCACCGATGTGCTGGGTGATGCCGCCTGCTTCGCCGGCGATGACGTTGGTCTTTCGGATATAGTCGAGCAACGAGGTCTTACCGTGGTCGACGTGACCCATGACGGTGATGATGGGGTTGCGTGGCACGAGGTCCTCGGGACGGTCTTCTTCCTCAATCTTGTGGATGGTGTTGACCACATCCTCGGAAGCGAAATTGACCTCAAAGCCAAATTCGTCGGCGATGAGTTTGATGGTCTCGGCGTCGAGACGCTGGTTGATGCTGACGAAAATGCCGACACTCATGCAGGTGGCGATAATCTTGGTTACCGGCACGTTCATCATCGTGGCCAACTCATTGGCGGTGACAAACTCGGTAACCTGCAGCACATTCTGTTGCTCCATCTCATGCATCATCTCCTCCTCCATCATGGCGTGCACCTTCTGGCGTTTCTCACGGTTGTGCTTGGAGGTCTTCGATTTGCCGAGGGGCGAGAGGCGGGCGAGGGTGTCGCGTATTTGCTTCTCGATTTCGTTGTCGTCGATTTCGACGGTTTTCTTTTCCTCTTTCTTTTTCTTTTTCTTGCCACCGGCGGCTTGTTGCTGCATGGCGGCGTTTTTCTGGCTTTCCTTCTTTGCTTTCTCTTTCTCTTTGCTTTCTTTCTTGGCAACTTCGGCACCAATCTTTTTCACTTCCTGTGCGCTGACGGCCTCTTTTTTCTGGTGTTTACGTTTGCGCTTGCTGCCGGGGGTGTCGGCGCCGTCCTTGGAGAATTGGCTGAGATCAATCTTGTCGAGGACTTTGGGGCCTTCGAGTTTTGTGTATTGGGTCTCGATGAATTCAGGTTCGGCCTTGGGCGCAGGAGTGGGTTCGGGCTCTTCTACGACTATGGACTCGGGTTTGGGTGCCTCGGGCTTGGCAGCCTTGGGTTTGGCAGCAGCGGCAGGCGATACGGCAGGCTCCTTTTTCTCGCCTTTTTTCTTTTTCTTCTTGTCGGGACGCATGCGTTGGTTGAGCGATGCGAGATCCACGGTGCCTACCACCTTGAAGGGACTGCTGCTGTCGGTGGTTTCGTTTTCGGTCTCCTCGATGGACTCTTCTTCAGGCTGCTGGAGTACTTCGGGCTCTTCGACAGGCTCTTCCTCAGGCTCTGGCGTAGGCTCTGGCTCGGGTTCAGGCTCGGGTTCAGGCTCGGGTTTCGGTTCCGGCTTGGGCTTGGATTCGGACTGGCTCTTGGTGGGGGTGTAATTCTTGATGATTACCTCCTCGTTTTCGGGTTCGGGCTCTTCCTTGGGGGCAAGTTCCACCACACGGTTGCTATTGTTGACAACCAGTTCAATCTTGTCGGCCTCATCCTTCACTTTGCGTTCGCTCTGGAAAGCCGTGGCCAGCAGTTCATACTGCTCCTCGCTAATCTTCGTGTTGGGGTTGGTGTCCACCTGATGCCCCTTCTTGGCGAGATAGTCGACGAGGGTTTGGATGCCCACGTTGAAGTCTGTCGCCACTTTTTTCAGTCTGAAACTTGCCATAATTCTTCGAGTCCTTTCTTTATTATTTGAAAATGATAATTGAAAATTGAAATTGTTTGGATTTCAATTATTCAAACTCAGCTTTGAGCACTTCGAGCACGTGGTCGATGGTCTCTTCCTCAAGGTCGGTGCGGGTAATGAGCTCCTGCTTGGGCAGTGCCAGTACGCTCTTGGCGGTGTCGCAACCAATCTTGATAAGTTCGTCGATAATCCACTGGTCGATTTCGTCGTTGAATTCCACCAGTGCCACATCGTCGTAGTCTTCGTCGGTGTCGCGGTAGACTTCGATTTCGTAGCCCACGAGTTTGGAGGCTAGCTTGATGTTATAGCCACCCTTGCCGATGGCCAGGCTCACCTGGTCGGGCTGCATGAAGACCTCGGCGGTTTTGGCTTCTTCGTTGATCTTGATGTTGCTGACTTTGGCAGGCGAGAGGGCTCGCTGAATCATCACGTCGACACGCGGTGTGTAGTTGATGACGTCGATGTTCTCGTTGCGCAATTCGCGCACGATGCCATGAATGCGGCCGCCCTTGACACCTACGCAACTTCCCACGGGGTCGATGCGGTCGTCGTAGCTCTCCACTGCCACTTTGGCGCGCTCGCCAGGTTGGCGGACGATGTTGCGGATGGTGATGAGACCGTCATAGATTTCGGGCACTTCGGCTTCGAGCAGTCGCTCCAGGAAGATGGGACTGGTGCGCGAGAGGACGATGATGGGGTTGTTGTTCTTCATCTCCACTTTCAGAACTACGGCACGCACGGTATCGCCCTTGCGGAAGTGGTCGGCCGGAATTTGCTCGCTTTTGGGCAGCACGAGCTCGATTTTCTCATCGTCGAGGATGAGTACTTCTTTGTTCCACGGTTGATAGACCTCGCCCACGATGATTTCGCCCACTTTCTCCTTGTATTTTTGGAAGATGAGGCTCTTCTCATAGTCCTGGATTTTGCTCACGAGGTTCTGGCGGATGGAGAGGATTTCGCGGCGGCCGAACTCGGTCATCAGGATGGGCTCGGAGCACTCTTCGCCGACCTCGAAGTCCGACTCGATTTTCTGGGCGTCGCTCAGTGCAATCTCGCGGCTGGAGTCCTGCACCTCGCCGTCCTCCACAATCATTCGGTTGCGGAAAATCTCAAGGTCTCCCTTGTCGATGTTGACGATGATGTCGAAGTTGTCCTCCGAACCATAGCGCTTGGCCAAGGCCGTGCGGAAGACCTCCTCGAGGATGCGCATCAAAGTCTCGCGGTCGATGTTCTTAAATTCCTTGAATTCCTGAAAGGAACCACTCAAGTCTAACGTCTTCATTTTTTATAATGTTGTTTCTTTTCTTTCTTTGAACGCCGGCATATTTGCCGACGGAGGGTTAAAATTTAATTGCCACGCGGGCACTCTTGATATCGCGATAGGCGAAGCGCAGGGTTTCGGGAGCCTGTTTCTTGGTGCCCGGGGTGCGGATGACGATGCCTTCGTCCGAGGCATCCTCAAGGGTGCCCTCAGCGCGTTCGCCGTCAATGGTCACCACCTCCAGGTCGCGGCCTATGTTTTTGCGATACTGCCGTGTGAGTTTTAGCGGCATATCGGCACCGGCGGAACCTACGTTAAGTTCGAAATCTTCCTCGTCGCGGTCTAGCTGGCTCTCGATGGCGCGGCTCAACTCGATGCAGTCGTCGATATTGACGCCGTTGTCGCCGTCGATGTCGACAAAAATGCGGTTGTCGGGCGTAATTTTCAGGTTCACGAGGAACTTATCACTACCCTCCAAAGCATTGTTAACCAGTTCTAATATCTTGATTTTCTCTATCATATCAATAAAAAGAGAGGTTCTCGACCTCTCTCATTCCGCTGCAAAGATACGAACTTTTTCGGAATTGGCAAAAATAATTTTATTTTTATTTTATTTGGAGTATTCAATATAATATTGTATATTTGCAGTTTCAAATATTGATTTATTAATTATTAAAAAATTAACAATAAGATGATTACAAAACTTGACGACCTGCTGGAGCTGGTCAAATCGAAAGGTAAAAAGAGATTGGCTGTTGCCTATGCTAACGATTCCCACACCATTGGTGCTGTGAGCGCTGCTATCGACCGCGGTATTGTCGAGGCTACCCTCGTGGGTGACATCGAGACCATGAAAAAAGTCTGCGCCGAAGAAGGTATCGACCCCAACAAGTTCGAAATGATTCAGGAGGCTAACGACAACAAGGCTGGTGCCAAAGCCGTGGCCCTGATTAACGAAGGTAAAGCTGACTTCCTGATGAAAGGCCTGCTCTCGACCGACAAGTATATGCGTGCCATCCTCAACAAGGAGTGCGGCCTCATGCCCGGCAAGAAGAACGACATGCTGACCCACATGGCTGTCATGGAGGTGCCCGCCTACCACAAGCTTCTCATCTGCAGTGATATGGCTATTATCCCCGCTCCCGACTTTAAGCAGAAGACCGCTATCATGAACTTCGAGATCAGCGTGGCCAAGAGCCTTGAGAACCCGAAACCCAAAGTGGCTGTTCTCGCCGCCACCGAGCAGGTCTCCATCGGCATGCCCGCTTGCGCCGAAGCCGCATGGCTTGGTATGCAGAGCCAGCGTGGCCAGATCCCCGGTGCCATCGTCGACGGTCCTCTGAGCCTCGACTGCGCCATCGACAAGGAGAGCGCCCAGACCAAGAAACTCACCAGCGAGGTCGCCGGTGACGCCGACTGCCTGCTGTTCCCCAACATCGAGTCTGGCAACATCTTCTACAAGGCTTGCACCAAGTTCGCCCACGCTGAGCTGGCTTGCATGGTCATGGGTGCCCGCGTTCCCTGCGTCCTTACCAGCCGTGGCGACAGCATGAACACCAAGCTCTACAGCATCGCTCTCGCTGCCCTGCAGTGCAAATAATTTAAGTTGAAAACAGAAAGTGGAAAGTGGAAAGTCATGCTGTCGTGTCAGCAAGTTTTCCACTTTCCACTTTCATCTTTCCTCCCCGAACAATGGACCAATATTTTGAAGGACTGGACAATATCGCCATCACGGTGTGCGACCCCGAGGGTAACATCCTCGACATGAACCAGCATAGTGCCGACGTCAACAGCCATGGCAAGAAAATCGTCGGTTACAATCTTATGAACTGCCACCCCGAACCAGCTAAAACCAAGCTCAAGGGTCTCTTGGAACACCAGCAACTCAACGCCTACACCATTGAAAAGACGATGGCCGACGGCTCGAAGGTGAAGAAACTCATCTATCAGACTCCCTGGTACAAGGAAGATGGCTCCTTTGGCGGCCTTATCGAGTATTCGATAGAAATCCCCTTCGAGATGCCGCACTTTGTCCGTCAACCGAAACAATAAATTTAGTGAACGGCGAATTTGATGAATTGATTTTTGTTGAATTCGCCGTTAAAAAAACATTATGAAACGACTGATTGTATTGATGCTGCTGTTTCTACCCGCGATGGTGGTGGCTCAGCAGGGGACTGTGAAGGGACGTGTGGTTGATGCACGCACTGGAGAGAACATTGAATATGCCACCGTGGCGTTGCTCAAGGTCTCGGATTCGACATTGGTGAACGGCACGGTGAGCGAAAGCAACGGCAGCTTCGTGCTGACGGCCCCCTATGGGCGCTATGTCTTGCGCATCACCTTCATCGGCTACGACACCTGGTACTACAAAGACCCCGTGACCCTTGGCGACAAGCATCGCGAAGTGAAGGTGGGAAAGGTGCAGCTCAAGATGACTGGCACCATGATGGAAGCTGTGGAAGTGACGGCCGAGCGCTCGATGGTGGAATACCAACTGGACAAGCGCGTGGTGAATGTGGACAAGAACATCGTGGCCGGTGGCGGCACTGCTACCGACGTGCTCGAACAGGTGCCCAGTGTGGCCGTGGACAATGACGGCAATGTTACATTGCGCGGTTCTTCCAATGTGAAGGTGCTCGTCAACGGTCGCCCTTCCGAATTGCTCTCTTCCGATTTGGCGTCGCTCCTCGAGCAAATTCCTGCCTCGACGGTGGAGAACGTCGAGGTCATCACCAACCCCTCGGCTAAGTACGACCCCGAGGGTATGAGCGGCATTATCAATATCAAGCTCAAGGACAAAACCGCTGGTGCGCTGGGTTTGAACGGTGTGGTGAATGTCAACGTCGGAGCACCGCTGCCCTTCATGGTGCCCGACTCGCTGCCGCGCTTCATCCCCACGGCCATGAGCAACATCAGCCTCAACTACACCACCGAGAAGTACAACCTCTTCTTCAATGTCGACGGCGGCCTGCGTCAGCGCGGCAACCATTCCAACTCCGACATCGAGTATATCAACCTCGACGGCACCACGCGCTCCCACTATGACATCGATCAGTACAGCCTCAACCCCAACTATATGGGCAGTTTCAAGATTGGCGGCGAGTACTATTTCGACGATCACAACAGCCTGTTACTTTCCTATCAGCTGCGCGGCGGCAATCGTCAGCGTCACAGCGATATCTACGCCCGCGACGTCTACTTCCACAACGACTCGCTGCACTACGACCAGACCACCGGCAGCGACAATGTCAACATGAACAACTCGTTCAACCTCCTTTATACGAAGAAGTTCGACCGAAAGGACGAGGAATTGACCTTCGATGCCACTTTCAGCACCCGCAAGGTGACGGGTGAGGGCGACCAGGAACAGAAATACCGCGATGCTTCCGCCCACGCCGACCACTATTATCTCCGCGAAAGCGAGACAGAGAATCACCACCAGGCACTGAACCTCAAAATGAATTGGCTGCGTCCGTTCGACAACGGCTGGTGTCTGGAGACGGGCTATGAGGGCCGCATGGACTGGCCTAACCAAAAGGCCGACTATTACCGCACCACCACGACTACCACGCATGTCTACGACGCCACCTCGTCGACCCATTTCGACTACAATCAGCAGGTGCATGGCATCTATGGCACCCTGGGAGGTAACCTCACGGAGAACCTCTCGATGCAGGCAGGCTTGCGAGGCGAGTACTCTTCCATCTATGGCAAGGACCTAAACCATCCTGCCACCGAAGCCATCGACAAGACCTACTGGCAGCTTTATCCCACGCTGCATCTGTCATATAAGTTCAGCGACATGCAAAGCATGCAGGTGAGCTACAGCCGTCGTGTGCATCGCCCCCATTTTTGGGACCTCAACCCCTACATGGATGTCCGCGAGGGCGACCAAATCAGTTTCGGCAACCCCAACCTCGACCCCGAATACACCAACGCTTTCGAGTTCTCCTACAACCTCGGCATCGACAAGGTCAATATCTTCACCTCGCTCTACTATCGCCAGACCGACAACATGATTACCCGCTATGGATTCATGTGGAATGCCGACAGCGCAGCACGCTACGCCTGGTGGGAGCCATACAACAGCCAATACGATGGCTTCCGAGCCTCTACCGCCTTCAACCTCAGCACCGGCTATAACTATGGCATGGAGTTTATCGTCGACTATCAGATTTTCCAATGGTGGAAGATTAATGTCAGCGTGAATCTCTATCAGAACCATATCGAGGGTACTGAGTTGCTCAACAACAAGGACAAATCGTCGTTCCAAGCCAGTGGCAAGTTCAGTTCCTACATGAATCTTCCCAACGATTGGACTATCCAACTCAGTGGACAGTATTGGGCGCCGTGGCTCGACCTGCAGACCGAGATGGACGCCAACTACTGGGTCGACCTCGCAGTGAAAAAAGACATCTTCAATAGGCGTGGCACTGTCAACCTGCGCATCTCCGACGTTCTCTGTACCGGCGGCTGGGGCCATCGCACCTACGATAACCAGATGAACCGCGTGGTCAAGGCCAAGCGTCTCTCACCCACCATCACCCTCGGCTTCAGCTGGAAAATCAACAACGGCCTCAAACAGAAACCCCAGCAACAGGAGGAAGAAGGCGGCGACGAAAGCACAATCTATTGATACTTAATTTGCCCACGTCGCGGAAAAGTGGTATTTTTGCAATTGGTTATGGTTGATGGCAAAGATATACTGATACGAGAATATGAGGGCCGTAAGGAGGTTTTTTGTTCTGTGAGGCGACGGTGGGTGGCGCTGACGCCGGAGGAGTGGGTGCGCCAGTGTACGCTAAAACGGCTACACCTCGAGGGCGGCTATCCGCTCGAGGTGATGCAGGTGGAGGGCGCCATCACGCTCAACGGCATGACACGCCGCTGCGACATCGTGGTCTATCAGGATGGTCGGCCGTGGATGATAGTGGAATGCAAAAAAAGTGAAATCCCGCTCTCACAGAAGGTCTGCGACCAAGCTTGTCGTTACAATACCGTCCTGAGGGTTCCTTATCTTGTTTTAACCAATGGAAAACAGGAGGTTATCATAGTTGTTGACTTCGAAAAAGGATGTTTGAAACAATTATCGATGCTCCCTTTTTGGGGGAAAAAATAAAAAAAATGTTAAAAGTGTGAGCCAAAAAAGGTACTTTTGACTCTATATAATATGAAAAGGGCGGAAAAGCGACAATTGCTTGTAGACCACTACCTGGACTTCTACAACGTGGCGATGGCCATTCTTAGGGATGACGACGACGCGCGTGAAGCGGTACAGGAGGCGTTGGTGAAGACCATGACGCAGTTGGGAGTGAAGGATGTCTGCAAATATTGTGCGCGTGTGGTGAGGAACAATAGTCTGGCAATCCTCAAACGCAGGAGCCGGCAAGTGAGCCTGGACGAGGTGATGCTGGTGACCAACTACGAGCATGAGGACTTGCTTCGACTGGTGGCCGAGAAAAAGGCTGAGCTGTCGAATGTGGCGCGTGCCATCGTCGAGATGCACGATGAGGACGGCTACACGTTGAGCGAAGTGGCCGGCATGGTACAGATGAGCGTCTCGACGGTGAAACGCATCCTTGCCCAGGCCCATTATGAACTGAGAAAAAAAATAGAAAGCGAGATATGAAACAGAATTCGATACAGTACCTGCTGGAGAAATACCGTGAAGGTACGCTGAACGACGAAGAGCGGACCGAGTTGGAGCGCCTGACCCACAAAGACGAGGTCGTGGCTGCCGCCAACCGAAGGGCCACTGGCATCATCAGGCGTCGTGTGTCGCTGACGATTGCTGCTGTGATGGTGGCCGGAGCTGGTGCTTTCGCCGTGCTCCCTCATTCGCAGGAACCTCTCATGGCCGAAGCCAAGGTTCTTCCGGCCCCAGTCGTAGAGACACAGTTGGCAGCGTCTCCCCAAGAAGTTGAGGCTGTTGTCGCTCCGACGGTGGAGACTCATCCTGTCGCGCCTCTAAGAAAACGTGCGAGGACCAAGGCTGCTACCCGGGTGAAATCGGATCCTGTGGTGGTCTGTAACAACCAGTGCGAGGCCGACTCGGTTATCAGCGACATCCGTAAATTCCTCTCGGTATGAAAAAGGTTATGGGCTATTGGCTATGGGTTATGGTGCTGCTCGCTCCGCTCGCAGCCCATGGCCAGACGGACCTTTACAAGCGTTATGCCTCACAGCCTGGCGTCAAGGTGGCCTCGGTGAGCAATTTTGCCATCGATAGTGCCACGCGTGTCGACGTCACCGTCATCGAGGCCGAGGACGGCGAGGGGTGGAATTGGATGAAGCGCGAATTCTATATCGGCGACCTCTCGCCCGAGCAGCAGGCTGGCCTCTCCGAGGGATATGATGCCGTCCTCTTTGCCCGTCGCAGTCGTGCCAACCCGCGCGACAATGCGCCTGTCAAAAACGAAGAGATTGATATCGCTGGCAGCTGCTATATCGGCATCTCCTATCTCAACCAAGCCGTTTACATCTTTTGCGCCGACAGCGAGGACGAGTACGACGCCGTGGTCTCACTCTTAGTGAAGAAGATTATGCACAGTGGTCGGTGATGCCACGCATGCGCTCATACTGCAGCCTTGTCTTGTGGGCATTGCTGGCCTTTCCAGATATAATGTATGGGCAATCCTATTCCTGTACAATGGATTTGCCTTATGTGCAAAACTTCGACCATGGCTTCTCCTATTTAACCCCCCATGCCGGCAGCGCCGTGGATATGACACTGGTGACGGATGATAACTGCTGGACCCAGTATATCTACCGTTCCATCTATACCGTATGCTCGATGATTTCGCCGAACCATACGGGCGTCGGCAACCACGCATTATGGATGTTTGCGAGTCACCCCATGGCCGGCCAGCACGACCGCGTGGAATATACCTACACCGTCTCCCCGCCGTTTCGCGACCTCCCCACAGTCATCGCCTTCGACGTTCAATATAAATGGTTTGATTCCATGGGCTATTACGGTACCCCGGATGGCTTTCCCTGGCATGCAGGCATCCTTCAGCTGGGCTATGTCACCAACGAATCCGACCCCGAGAGCAGTTACTTCCCGATTGATAACATCGTTATCGACACCGCCGCCTGGATCTCCGGCAACACCGCCAACACGGACCGTTGGCAACATTATCGTCTCGACCTGCGTACCCGCTACTCCACGCTGCCGTCCATTCGATGTCTGGCCTTCAAGCCCTTCTGCAATATGGACTCTATCGGCACGGTGCATATCTGTGTTGACAACCTCCGTGTGGCCGACGAGATGGATACTGTCGACTATCGCGACACCGTCTGTTCCGGCCAACCCTACATCGGCTATGGCTTCACTGTCGACAGCGGTGAGACCGCTACTCCCGGCTTGCATGTCTTCTCCCGCGAGAGAATGGAAAGCCACGGCATGGTGCATTACCGGCTGACACTTTGGGTGCCCGAAGTGAATGTGACTGAGGTGGAGCATACGCTCATACAGGGCGATACGCTGACGTTTCTCGACAGTCTGGTTGTCGCCCCCGGCACCTACCGTTTCCACTTGTCATCCTCGAGGGGGTGCGACTCTGTGGTGATATTGAATGTGTCGGCCGCCGAGGTTACGCTTTCTGCCTCAACCACCCGCGTTTGCCCCGGCGATGAGGTGATTCTTTGTGCTTCGGGTATGCGATATGTCCAATGGGATTCCGAGCCCTATGATCGAATACTCGATACGCTGCAAGGACATTCATGTATCAGCGTATATCCCAAGGAGCCTATTGTCTACAAGATGCTTGATAATGAAGGGAACGAATTGGCTTCACAAGCCGTCGAGATTGAAAACTGCAGTGACCTATGGTTCCCCAATGTTTTTACTCCCGATGCAGAGACCAACCGTCTGTTTGGCGCACAGACGATTCTTCCGGTAGAGGAATTTGAGATGACAATCTACACCCGCACGGGTTTGTTGGTATGGGAAGGTGATGATATTTCTGTACATTGGGATGGCACACGCAACGGTGTCCCTATGCCGCAGGGTGTATACGCTTACCAATGGCAGCTCAAGACCAAAGGCCTTGTCCACACGGGTATCGGTACTATATTATTGCTGCGTTAGTTCAGGAAGATTATCTCTTTCATGCCGCATGAGATGCTGCGGCCGTCGTCGGTGGTGAGGAGGAGCCGGCCGTGGGGGTCGATACCAGTGATGGTGGCGGCGATATCTTCCTTATTATATATGTATCGCGCGCGAACATTCAGATTCAGCAGGTATGCGAGATACTCCCGTTCGGGGTCGATGCCGGATTTTAAATCGTTGTATCTTTTTTCGATGCAGGCCAGCAGTTGGCGCAGCTGGGGTTCCAGGTCGTATTTCTGTCCAGTGAGCAGGCTCAGCGAGGTGGGGTGGGGGATCCAATCGGGGAATACCTGCTCGTTGACATTGAGGCCGATGCCGCAGATGGCGGAGGCAATGACGTTGCCCTGCAAGCGGGTGCTGGCCAAGGTGCCGCAAATTTTTTTTCCGTCGACATATATATCATTAGGCCATTTGATTGAAACCGAAAGTTGAAAGTTGAAAGTTGAAAGAAAATCAACCAGGGCCAGAGAGAGTGCCTGCGTTAGTTTGAACTGCTGTGCGGCGGGAAGGAAGTCGGGGTGAAGCACCAGGCTGAAGGTGAGGTTTTCTCCGGCGGCGGAGTGCCAGTGATTGCCTCTTTGGCCGATGCCGGAGGTCTGTTCCAGAGCCCAATAGCAAGTGAAGTCCTCCACCTGCGCGAGGTCGAGGGCTTCACAATACTTGTTTGTCGACTCCAACGAGTCGAAACGGATAATAGTCATGCCAGTCGTTATAGTTTAACCAGTTATACAGGTTCGACCAGCTAAACTAAATGCTCATAATTTCTTTCTCCTTGGCGGCATAGATTTTGTCGCACTCGGCAATGTTCTTGTCGGTGATGTCCTGCAGTTCTTTTTCCACCTGCTTCACTTCGTCTTCGGGCACCGATTTGTCCTTGAGTTTCTTCACTTCGTCCATCACCTTGCGGCGCACGTTGCGGACGTTGACCTTGGCATTCTCAATCTCCGTTTTGGCGGCCTTGCAGAGCTCTTTGCGGCGTTCCTCGGTCAGCGGGGGGACGATGATGCGGAGGATGTCGCCCTCATGACGGGGGGTGAAGCCGAGGTTGGCGTCGAGGATGGCCTTGTTGATGGCGCCTACGAGGGTCTTCTCCCACGGCTGGATGACAATGCTGCGGGCGTCGGGGGTGTTGATGTTGGCCACCTGGCTGATGTCTGTCATGGTGCCGTAGTAGTCCACCTTCACGCCGTCGAGCATGCCGGGGTTGGCTTTGCCGGCGCGGATTTTGGTCAACTCCTTCTCCAGGAAGTTGATGGAACTCTTCATGCTGTTTTTGGCCTCGTCGAGGCAGGCTTTCGATAAATCGTTCATGGTACTATTTTTTTTATGTTATTTACTTATCAGGGTGCCGATTTCGTCTCCTTCTACCACCTTCAGCAGGTTGCCCGGACGGTTCATGTCGAAGACGTAGATGGGCAGGTTGTTGTCCTCGGCGAGGGCAAAGGCGGTGAGGTCCATGATTTTCAGCTTCTTTTCCAGCGCCTCGCTGTAGGTGAGGGTCTGGTATTTGGTGGCCGTGGGGTCTTTCTCGGGGTCGGCGGTGTAGACGCCGTCCACGCGCGTCCCTTTCAGTATGACATCGGCCATGATTTCGATGGCGCGGAGGGTCGAGGCGGTGTCGGTGGTGAAGAAGGGGTTGCCTGTGCCGCCGCCAATGATGACCACCTTGCCGGCCTGCATGGCCTCGACGGCGCGTCGACGGCTCATCTCCTTGCAGATAGGCTCGATGGCGAGGCCGCTGAGCAACTCGGTCTTGATGCCTTGCTTCTCCAGCTCGGCCTGCAGGGCCATGCTGTTGATAAGAGTGGCCATCATCCCCATATAGTCGCCCTGCACACGGTCCATACCCTTGGCGGCGCCGCTGAGGCCGCGGAAGATGTTGCCGCCGCCGATGACGATGGCTACCTCGCAACCTTTCTCCACCGCTCCTTTGATGTCGGCGGCATATTGGGTCAACATGTCGGGGCTGATGCCGTAGCTCTGGCTCCCCATCAACGATTCTCCGCTCAGTTTGAGCAATATTCTTCTGTATTTCATAATCCTAACGTGTTGCTGTTTAGTGTCTTGCTTGATTATCCAATCTGAATTGAAACAACAAAAATAGGTATTTTCATCCTATTTTGCAAATAAAAAATAAATATTTTCGCTTTATCATCACCCTATCAACTCCTACCACGGTAGGAGATGGGTAGGAGATGGTTAGGACATGGTTAGGAGTTGGGAAAGAGTTGGTGGCTACTTGGTGCTGATTTACAGGTAGGTATGATTCGTCCTCCAAGGTGTGTTCTACTATCCTGCAATGGAAAGCGTGGCAATGCTGATTTTCAGGTTGTTGACTTTGGAAAGCGCCTCGCAGCAACTGACGAGGGTGGCGCCGGTAGTGAGGACGTCGTCGACCAACAATATATGTTTCCCGACGAGGTCGTCGGGTCGTCGGAGGCTGAAGGCGTCCTTGACGTTTTCCTCGCGGTCGGTCGAGGCCTGGAGGCTTTGCTGGTCGGTGTAGCGGTGGCGCACCAGGGTGCGTGTGTTGATGGGGCGGTTCATTATCTGAGAGATACCGCGACAGAGGAGTTCGCTCTGGTTGTAGCCACGTTGCAGGCGGCGGCGCCAGTGCAAGGGGACTGGCACCAGAAGGTCGATGTCGTCGAAACGGCCCGACTGAAGCAGCTCCAATCCCATCTGACGGCCCATGAAAACACACAAGTCACTGTTGCCGTGGAACTTCATGGAATGAATGACTTGTTGCACGGTGTTGCCTTGCCGGAATACGAAAATGGAGGTGGCTTTATGCAACGGGATGCGGCCGGTGAGCAGGCGCTCGGTGCGGTTGTCGTCGTGGGCGGTGTAGAGGGTGGCGGTGAGATTGGACAAACAGTTGATACAGATTTGGTTCTCGCCAGCCATCAGCACATCGCCGCAGCAGGCACAGGTGCTGGGAAAAAGGGTTTGGATGAGGTTGTGGAAAAAGGCGTTCATGGCTGCTCAGGGTAAGAAGAGGCAGCTGTCGCCATAGCTGAGGAAACGGAACTGGTGGTCGAGGGCGTAGCGGTAGCACTCGTGCCAGCGGTCGCCGATGAGGGCGGAGACCAGGAGCAGCAGCGTGCTCTTGGGCTGGTGGAAGTTGGTTACCAATCCGTTGATGACTCGGTACTGATAGCCGGGGGCTATCATGAGTTGTGTGGCACCGTCGAGACGGTCGGTGTCACGTTTTTGCATCCATTGGAGGATGTTGCTATAGGCATCGGCATAGACAAGGCCATGGGTGTCAATCTCGTAGGGGTCCCACTGGCGGACGTGCATGTGGTCGAGGTCGGGATTGGCGTCGAGTTGGACGCCGAACCAGTAGAGGCTCTCGAGGGTGCGCACGGTGGTGGTGCCCACGGCGATGAGTGGACGACCCTGGTGGGCGATGAGGCGGCGCAGATTGTCGGCGGTGACATGCACCGGCTCGACGTGCATCTCGTGCTCGCCGATGGTGGGGGTGGAGACTGGCTTGAAGGTGCCGGCACCGACATGCAGGGTGATGTATTCGGTGTCGATACTATTGTCTTTCAGTGATTTGAATACTTCTGGTGTAAAGTGGAGACCTGCCGTTGGGGCGGCCACAGAGCCGTCGTGGTGAGCATAGACGGTCTGGTAGCGGGTGGCGTCGCTGGCCTCGGCTTCGCGGTGGAGGTAGGGTGGCAGGGGGATGACGCCGGCGGCCTCGATGACCTCGGCGAAGCTCTGTCCGCCGGTCCACTCAAAGTCGACAATCCAGGCGTTGCCTACGGCCTCGCGGCGGGTGGCCGTGAGCGTGGACTCGGCGGCGCCGAGACTTACTGTCAACGACAGGGAACCGCATTTCCACTTCTTGTTGTTACCGATGAAGCATGTCCAAGTGCAACGCTCGCGCTGCTCAAAGGCTTGGACGGCAGGCATGTTGTGGGGTTCGAGGCAGAAGACCTCGATGACGGCACCGGTCTCTTTATGGAAGAAGAGGCGCGCGTGGATGACCTTGGTGTCGTTGAAACAGAGCAGGGTGTCGCTCGGCAGCAACGAGGGAAGGTCGTAGAAATGATGTTCAGAGATGTTATTCCCTTTGAGATAGAGCAGCTTGGAGTGGTCGCGCTGTTCCATGGGGAACTTGGCGATGCGCTCGTCGGGCAGGGGATAGTCGTAGTCGTCGATGCGGATGTTCTTCAGCTCACTCAGCATGTTTCTTTTGCGTGATGGCGGAAAGGATGATATACCACAAAATGATGAGCGAGATGGCGTACCACTGGCGGCTGGCGGCGATGATGACAGCACAACCGATAAGGAAGATGTATTGCACGGCGTTGGTCTTCCAACTCATGTCCTTGAAATTGACCTTCAACGAGAACATGGGCATCTCGGAAACCATCAGGATATCGGTGACGAGGGAGACAACGATGACTGCCACAAGGAAGAGGCTGTTCTCCACAAGCGGATTCCACCCACCGCTGCCCTCGACCCAGCATTGCGGATGCGGACAATCGGGAGCCAAGAAGAGTGCCACGCCTACCCAGATCAATGCATTGGAAGGCACTGGAAGACCAAGGAAAGAGTGGCTCTGGCGCGTGTCGAGGTTGAACTTTGCCAGACGGTAGGCGGCGAAAAGCGGCACCAGCAGGGCTACAAGGACGGCAAGAACCTTACCCCATGCGGGCCAGTTGCCACTACCTTCCCTCAGAATGGCAAGCAGGATGAGTCCCGGAGCCACGCCGCTGGTCACCACGTCTGCCAGCGAGTCGAGTTCCTTGCCCAGCGGCGAGGCCACTCCCAACAGGCGGGCGGCCATACCGTCGAAGAAATCGAGGAAGATACCGAGGCAAATAAAAAAAGCCGCCCCCTGGAGGTCTCCAGTGGCGGCATAGTAGGCGGCGACGACTCCGCAGAGCAGGTTGCCGAGGGTGATAAGGTTGGGAATCTGGCGTTTGATCATCGCTTACCAGAGCTTGATGATGAGACGGAACTCCTCGTCGTCCCAGTACTCGCGGAACTCAGTGTCGACGGCGGCTTTGCGCTTGTAGTCGTACTTGTCGTCGATGGCGGCCTTGAGGTTCTTGAGGCAGTTGGTCTTGTCGCCGAGGCGGGCGTAGCAGACTGCGCGGAGGTAGTTGACGTCGGCGTTCTGGTCAAGGCAGCAGTTGAGGGTGCGGATGGCGGTGCCGGTCTCGTCGTTCATCAGCTGGGCAAAGGCCAAGTTGTAGGTGCAGGTGTTGCCTTTGAGGGTCTTCTGGGCCTCGGTGTAGTTGCCGCGCTTGAGGTTGAGGATGGGGATGTTGACATCGGCGTCGGAACTACCCTGACGTTTGGCTTCTTCGAAGTAGTATTTGGCCAATGCGTAGTCCTTTTTGGCGAGGAAGAGCAGGCCGGTGTTGTTGAGCACGTCGGG
>JAEEGH010002418.1_pt1 | contig 50671 bp, 50 predicted proteins | sample 9134181 | NCBI WGS metagenome assembly JAEEGH01 (sample SAMN16246544, study PRJNA631951) | gut metagenome | biome: gut microbiome; feature: rumen; material: DP-attached | host: Bos | place: Iran: Karaj | collected 2018-10
GGCACGAGGCATAAAATCAGTGTTAAAGAAATCATCAAACATTGTTGGGAACCAACCATTGCTTTTCATCAATCCGTTCAACATAACTTTTACCTCCTAATTATACTTTTAGTTTAACTTGTTTGTTATGATTGCCTCGGCTTGTTTGCTTCGGCTCTCACTAACAGATAAGCAAAGTACATGCCCAAGGAAAGAATCCGTGCCAGAATGACAATCGAGAAAGTCAATCTGGCGCTGAATTTAAACTCGCTTAAACTATACTGCCAATCCTTTAAACTCAGTTAAACATTGTCACGACAATTGAGAGTTTGATGATAATTATAGTACCCGATGAAGGAAATCAATGATCAATTTGGCAATCTCCGTGTGGTGGCTCTCCAAAGCAAAATGGCCGCTGGGCACGAAATGTATCTCAGCATTGGGCAGGTCGCGCTTGAAGGCATTGGCTCCGGCAGGGATGAACGACGGATCGTTCTCTCCCCATACAGCAAGCAGCGGAGGCTGATAATCCCGATGATGGGCAGCTCTATTTTGACTTCAAACCCGATTAACATAAATTAAGAGACACTAGTGCTATCATAATTTCGTTTTCCCATATGGTATAATTATCAAATATCTTGTGAACAGGTATTTGCCTTTTTTCATGTTATGCTCAAAATTGACAGGAACCTAATGCTATTCTTTACGAATGAATACAGCCCACTGCCTGCGGAAGTCTCTGGAACGGCGCTCCCACTCAGCTTTTGTTGTGGAGCCAAGCATGGACACACCTTCCCATCGGCTCCATGAGCCGAAAAGGAGAGACAGTTCCAAACAGTGACAGGCTCCAAGAGGGCTATCTTCAGGTTTCCAGTTGAGTTTGACGATGCGCGTATTGATGCCATAACGGTTCAGGTGGCGTGCATAGCGAGTGGCTGCGGCCCGGAACACCTTGTATGTAGCAATCTTGCTGATGAGTGGTTGCAGCGAGCGGCCTATCCATCCCATTCCGCTTAGGCGCAGGGCAACAAAGGGCAGGGCATCCTGCGCTTGATAGGTTATCAGAACGCGGCTCAGAGAGGGGACGGCGGGTTTGCCCCAGATGTTTGCAGGACAGGGGCCGAAAGGCATCATTGACGGTGAAGCTGCCAGCGCAGCGGCCTGGGCTTCCAGGAGCTGTGAGGCGGTGGCTTCATGGAGAGGCGATGGACAATGCCTTTCCAACAATTGGCGCAGCAGGGCAGCGTCTTTTTCAGAGGCTTCAATGGCTGGCATACTCTGGATGATAGCCTGATGGAGCAGCGGTTCATGGCAATGGCTGATGATGGCCGCAATGGAATGGGCACCTGCCGACTGTCCTGCGAGCGTCACACGTTGCGGGTCGCCACCAAAGGAACTGATATAGCGGTGAACCCAGCGCAGGGCGGTCATCTGGTCGTGAAGTCCTAAGTTGGCGATGCCTTGGTCAGGGTCGTACAGATAGCCGAAGATGCCCAGCCGATAGCTGACGGTCACCACTACCAGGTCTCCTTCCTCTGAAAGTAACGAGCCGTTATATGCCTGTTCCTCGCTGCTGCCTGCTATGTAGGCGCCGCCATGCAGCCATATCAGCACGGGACGGGAGCCTGTGCGCGAGGGTGTGTAGATGTTGAGAAAATGACAGTCCTCACTCTGTGGCAATTGCTCATCGCCCATGACGAACCCTAAGCGGAACGGTGTCTGCGGACAGGCCGCAGGCGGGGTGTCCGCACTGGCCTCGCCGACACTCTCGTCGTAGTCGGCCAGTACGGGCATCCCAAACCGCGCAGCCTGTGCATAACGGATATGCCTGAATACGTGTGTACCCATTGCTGCTATTCAACGGTCAATCGTCCTGCCGCCTTGAGGTACTTGATGTAACTGAGGTAGAGTTGGCAGTGGGCATCTACCTGGCTGGCGTATGCCTGCTGCCATAGGGCCTGGGCTTCGAGGTGGTCGCTGAGGGTCTCCATGCCGGCCTCATACTGTTTGCGGCTCAACAGTCGGTTCTCGTCGGCCTGGTCGAGGGAACGCCCGGCGAGTGTGACTTCGAGGCGGGCCTCGTCTAGGTTATCGATGGCCTGCGAGAGTTCCAGTTGCATCTTCTCGTTCAGATGCTGGCGGTCGAGTTCTGACTGTGCCAGTCGGGCCTTGGCAGCCTTCACCTTGTTGGCGCGCTCGCCAAAGTGAAACACTGGGATGGTGACGTTGAGCAATACGTTGAACGACCCGCCGTCCAGTTTCGTGTCGCCGTTGATTTTCAAACCATGCAGATAGCCGTAAGAGCCTTGCATGCCCACTTGCGGCAGCAGTTCGGCACGGGCGAGTGAGACCTGGCGGCGTGCCATCTCCACCTGTTGGTCGAGGAGCTGCACCTCCGGGCGACCTGTGAGGTCGGCTTGTGAAGCATCGCCCGTCTGGGGCAGAGTGGCATTGGCCTTGATGCTGTCGTTGTAGGCCACACCGATGACCTGGCATAGGTTCTTGGCCGCCAGGCGGCGGGCATTGTCAGCACGGTGCATCTGCAGTTCGCTTTCGTTCAGCCGCACCTGCACCTTCAGCTCATCGTTGCGCAGTTTCATGCCGTGCCGTACAGCTGCTTGCACATTCTGCAGTAGTTCAGTGAGCAGGACGTTGTATTGCTGAGCCACTTGCTGCATCTCCTGCGCACGCACCAGTCCCGTATAGGCCGTGGCCACTTCGACCCACACCTCCTGACGGGTCTGCGTCTCCTGGGTCGCTGACATACGTTCGGCCAACTGCGCCATACGGTAAGCAGTGCTGATCTTGCCACCCATATAGATGGGTTGCGTCACGTTGATGCCCCCTTGCCAGATAGCGCCTACTTTATAGTCCAAGTTTAGTCCGGGGAAATAGGCTCCCATCGTGGTGGGTGCCGGTGTGCCGGTTGCGAGGTCGAAGGCAGGCAGAAAGGCTTCCGGCACATTGAGCAGGTCGCCCTTCTTACTGTTCCACAGTCCATTGCCCGAAAGACTTATGTCTGGCAGGAACAGTGCTTTTTGAGAACGCATGGTATAGGTGGCCGCCTGCGTCTGGGCCTGACGGGAACGAATCTGCTTGTTGTTCTGCTGAGCCAGACGGATACACTCGTCGAGGCTGACCACCTGAGCCGCTGCCTTGAGAGGCAGCAGCAGGCATATTGTGAAAAGAATCTTATTGTTCATTGACGTTATATTTTATATGGAAGAACAGCGAATAGAGTACTGGCACGAATACCAGCGTTATGACGGTGCCGAAGGCCAGACCGCCCATGATGGCAGCCGACATGGGGCCGAACATCGGGTCAGGCAGCAGTGGTATCATGCCGAGAATGGTGGTCAGTGCAGCCATCATCACGGCACGCAGGCGGCTCTGGCTGCCGTCGATAAGTGCCTTGGAAGGAGCCACGCCTCGCGACAACTGCAGGTTGATCTCGTCCATCAGCACAATGCAGTTCTTGATAACCATACCTATCAGGCCCAGCGTTCCGGCGATGGCCACGAAACCGTATGGCAACCCCGACACGAGCATGGCTGCCACCACGCCGACCAACACCAGCGGTATGGTGCAGAGGATGATGAGGGGCTTGCGGTAGTCCTTGAACAGCATGATGAGGATGGCGATGATGAGCAGTGCTGCCAGCGGGTAGTTGGCGAAGAGATACTTCATCGAGTTGCCGCTGGCCTCATACTCGCCCAGCCACGTCAGTTTATAACCTTCGGGCAGCGGTATGCTGTCTATCCGGGCGGCCAGGAGGTCGCGGGTGGCAGCCACCTCGTAACCCGGCTTAGGCGAACACTGTGCCGACTGCGCCCGCTGACCGTCGTAGCGTACGACGACAGGGTCTTCCCAGTCCACCCGCACATCGGCCACCTGCGACAGTGGTGTGGAGCCAAGCATCAGTTGCAACAGTTCATCCTTGTCGATCTTGCCAGCACGCAGTTTCAACATCATTTCGTCGGAGATAAGGTTTGTAAACGACGGCGTGACAGGAAACACTTGCGCCTGCGATAGGTCGGGAATGGGTCGCTCGTCGACAGTACGGATGCGCACGTTGACATTCTCGCGGTGAATGCCGTCGTAGAAGAATCCCACGGGAATGCCGTCGGTAGAGGCCAGCACCGACATGCTCACATCGCGGCGCGACAGTCCCTGCCTACGGGCGGCAGGCTGCTTGTAGTCGACGGTCACCACAGGCACCTGCGGTTCCCAATCGGTGGTAATCTGTGCCACCTCGGGCGTCTGCCGCATGATGCTCATGGCAGAATCTGTCAACTGATGCAGTACGGCGGGGTCGGGACCTGTGAACATGGCCTCGATCGGATATTTCTTGTACATCAGGTTGTAGCGCTTCAGCTTCACGTAGGCATCGGGATAGTGGCTCTCCACGTAGGCCTGTATTTCGTCCATGTTCTCCACCAGTTCCTTCGACGAGGTGAAGTCGATGATGAGCTCACCATACGACAGCGAGGGCGAGGCGATGCTGCGCACCAGGTTGTAGCGCCCTGGCGTGCCGCCGACGCTGGCCGTGACGTGGGTCACCTCAGGGCGGGTCTTCAGGTATTCCTGTATGCTCTCTAAGTCTTTCTTCACGCGGGTGGAGTTGGTGCCCTCGGGCAGTTTGTATTCCATGTAGAGTTGGTCGTAGTCCATGTCGGGGAAGAATCCGTGTTTCATGAAACGCATGGCCCACAAAGAGATGAGCAGCAGCACCACCATGGAACCAACGAACAGACGCGGACGACGTAGGCCGAACTGCAGTGCACCGCGCAACATGCGGTAGGCAGCACCACTGTAGTTCATCCCCTCATTGGCTTGATCAGCCTTCACCTTCAGCTGACGGTCACACATCAGAGGTACGTGCAGCAGGGCCAGCACCCAACTGAGCATGAGCGACACGGCCAGCACAATGAAGAGGTCGCGCACATAGACACCTGCCGTATCGGGCGACAGATAGAGCGGCCAGAAGGCCAGGATAGCGATGAGCGTAGCCCCTAAGAGCGGCATGGCCGTCTGGCGGGCGGTGTCGGTGAGCGCCTTCATGCGCGGCTTGCCTGCCTTCAGGTCAACCAGTACCCCATCGACCACTACGATGGCATTATCCACCAGCATACCCATCGCCATGATGAAGGCAGCCAGCGAGACGCGCTGAAGTGTGCCGTCCATGCCGCTCAGCACAGTGAACGTGCCCAGCACGGTGAGCCCCAGGCTGGCCCCGATGATGAGACCGCTGCGGATGCCCATGAAAATCATCAGGACGATGAGCACGATGGCGATAGACTCAATCAGGTTGAGTGCAAAATTACCGAGTGCAGCCCCCACACGGTCGGGCTGATAGAACACCTTGTGGAACTCCACACCCTGCGGCAGTCGCGCCTCTTTCAGCTTTTCCATGCGCTCATCCACGGCTGCACCCACCTTGATGACATCGCTGCGCGTATCACAGGCCACGAGGATGCCAATGGAGTGCTCGCGGTCGTAGGTCATCTCGTTGCGAACTGGTGTGGCATAGTCGGTCTCCACCGTTGCCACATCGCCCAGGCGCAGCTGGTCATCGTCATGGCCCTGGATGAGCATGTTGGCAATATCTTCGGCATTCTTGAACTTGTCGTTCACATTGACGCGAACGCGATTGTCGCCATTCTCGAAGTAGCCGGGATAGACCACCGAGTTCTGGCCCTGCAGCGTCGCCAGCACCTCGGCAGTGCTCACGCCGAGGTTGGCCATGCGGTCCTCGTGCAGTGAGATGTTGATGCACTTGTTGCGGGTGCCGTAGAGTTCCACGCGCGTCACGCCTTCCACCTGCTGCAACTCGCGCTTCACCAGTTCTGCGTAGTCGGTCAGGCGCGAGGTTTCCAGGCCGTCGCCTGTCAGTGCATAGAACATGCCGAACACGTCGCCGAAGTCGTCCTTCACCACGGGGCGGTTCGCTCCGTCTGGCATGGGTGCACTCTCCACCTTGCGGCGCAGCATATCGTAGTGCTGTTCCACATCGTCGTTCTTCACCGTCGTATGCAGTTCCACGGTGATGAGCGACAGGTCGCTGAACGACTGGCTCGTTACGTGGTTCAGATCTTTCATTGTACGGATGCTCTTCTCCAGCACGTCGGTCACCTCCAGTTCCACCTCGTGGGCTGAGGCACCGGGATAGGTGGTCACCACCAAGGCCTGCTTCACCCTGATTTCCGGATCCTCCAGCTTGCTCATGTTCCAAGCCGACACAATGCCACCGATGGCCAGTGCCGCCACGAAGAACATGACGAGGTTCTTGTTCTTAAACGCCCATTCACTGATGCTCATAACATTCCTCCCACATTGGTTTTACTGGTTGCCTCCAGTGGTTTTACCTTCTGTCCGTCGCTGACGTGGTGCGTGCCCGAGACCACCACGAGGTCGCCGTCGTGCAGACCGTCGCCACTGACGATACACTGTCCGTTGGCCAGCAGGCGCACGATGCTCACTTCCCTCTGGCTGAGTGTCTGCTTCTGTGCGTCATATATAAATATGGTGGTACGACCGTCAGAGCCTCGCAACACGCCACTCGTGGGCAGCATCAGTTGGCTGATGCCCTCTGCGTTCTGGATGATGGTCACCATCGTGTTCATGCCAGGCACGGGCATATCCTTTCCCTGTGCCTGGAGCGACAGGCGCATGGTGTAGAGTTGGTTGGCATTGGCTTTTGGCATGGTGCTCACTGGCGAGAGCCGGAACACGCGGCCGGGGAAGATGTCAAACTGGCACGTGTAGCTGTGGAAGCTGTTGCGGTTCATATAGTCTGTTGCCGAGAGGTTGATTTCCACCTCTGGTGCGCCGCCGCTGAGCATGGTCACCACCGGCATACCGGCGCTGACCACCTCACCCCCCGTGAAGAGCTTGCTCTGTATGTAGCCGCTCATCGGAGCCGTGAGCCGGGTGTAGGCCAGCTGGTCCTTGTGGTTCTTCAGCTTGGCGTCAATCTGCCGCTTGCCATATACGGCACGGTCGTAGTTGTTGTCGGTCGTTGCTCCTTCCTCGTGGAGCTTGATGACGCGTTCAGCCTCTGCCGTAATCTGGGCGTGCTCGGCCTCAGTAGCCCGCAATTGCACCTCATAGTCCGTTGGATCCATCACCGCCACTAGCTGTCCTGCTCGGACATAGTCGCCCTCCTTAACGCAGATGCGCTGGATGCGACCGCTCACCTTGAACGACAGATTCACCTCGTCGGCCGCCTTTACCCGCCCGGGATACTGCAAGGTGGCACTCGCACCAACGGCTCGTAGCGTATCGATGTTCACCATCGGCACCGCAGGTCCTGTCTGCTCCTTTTTACTGCTGCAGGCCGTCGTCAACAGACCTGCCAGAACCAAAAAATACCATTTTCTCATAACTATCATGTCTTATTTTTCTGATGAAACAATGAAATCGGACGCAAAATTACTGGAAATAGGCCTAAATCCGATGTCCGATGCTTTCCCCGTCGTGTCCAATTTTTCTTTTGATAACAAAACGGACATGAAAGAGAAAGCACAGAACATGATATTTGAGGAAATTTGATTAACTTTGCAGCCGAAACAGAGAAAAATGGACATGGAAGAGAAGATATACTACGGCAGCGAGAAAAGCATGATGGTGTTCGACGACATCAGCGTGATACCCCGCAACGCAGACGGCGAGATAGAACTCAGCAGGCTGCTGGTGTTCGTGTGCTATGAGGGCACGGTGCAGTTGCGCGTCAAACAACGGCTTTACGAACTTGGCCCGTCGCAGGGGTTTATCTGCCTGCCGAAAATCGGTCTGAACCGCATCCTGCTCTCACCCGACGCACGGACACAAGTGTTCGGTTTTTCGCTGGAGGCCATCGACCAGATTGTCTTTATCAAGCGCAACGTGGTAAGGGGTGTGACGCAGTTGTGGCAGCCACAGACCATCACCTTCACCCCGACCGACATGGAGTTCATCAGCCATCTCTATGCTATTGCCAAACTGCAGGAGGGGCTTTCCTGTCGTTCCCATTACCAGCAGATGATGCTCAACCAGCAGCAGGCCCTGTTCTATGCCATGGCCGACCTTGTAAACGAGATTCCCGTGGACGATGAGGAGGAGGTAACAGGCAACAAAGACCTCATCTTCAAGCGTTTCCTCCAGCTCCTTGCCAACACGAAAGGACGCATACGCGCCGTCAAGTCGTTTGCCGACATGCTGAACATCACGCCGAAGTACCTCTCCGTGGTGGTGCGTGAGGTCAGCGGCAAAACCCCGACCGAATGGATACAGAACTACACCATCAACATCATTGCCCAGCAGTTGACGCAGACATCTAAGACCGTCAAGGAAATATCGGTCGATCTCGACTTCCCCAATCATTCCTTCTTCGGCCGTTTTGTCAAGGAGCATCTTGGTTGCTCGCCTCTGGAATATCGCGAGAAATTCAGTTGATGGAAATAGGCGATTTTCAATCAAAAGGAAAGGTGGAACAAAAGGGGAAAATAGACCTATATTTGCAGTTTTTTGCATATGGTTGTAAATGAGCGACTTATACAAAATGCATGAACTTGTTAAAATACTTTAATTAAAATTGGTAACTAATTGAATAACAAATGGTTACAAGTCACTTTCCCACGCAGAAGTGTGTAAAGATATTTCTTAAAATTTCATCGGTTACAATGCGGCCCTGACCGGTAATGTTCGCAAGGTCGTCTAAAACGAGCCTCAAGTCTTCAGAGACCAGGTCACCGCTGAGGCCGGATTCCAGGGAGGACAGCACTCGTGAGAGATTTTCTTGGGCACTGAGCAAAGAGTGGTATTGCCTGGCTGATGTAACAATGATGTCTTGCTCGGAGAGTTCAGGGATGTTGGCTGATTCGAAGATGGTCTTTTCCAGTCTGTCAATGTTCGTACCTTGCTTGGCAGAAATTTGTAAGATTGAAGGTTGAGGGTCGTTGGACGGGACAAGTTGCGAAACTAAACTGAAAATTGAAGAATCTACAGGTGATTGGATGTCAATTTTATTTTGGATGATTATCAACGATTTGCCTTTGCTGCGCTCAATCATATCTTTAACTTCTTCGGTAGTGGGTTCTGCATCGATGATCCATAGCACGATGCGGGCTTTCTGGATGGCAGTGTATGTGCGGCTGATACCTATCTGCTCGACTTCATCTGTGGTCTGACGGATACCTGCTGTGTCGATGAATCTGAAGGTGACGCCCTGGATGTCTATCACATCCTCTACCGTATCTCTGGTAGTTCCGTGTACTGAAGAGACGATAGCCCTGTCATCACGCAGCAGTTTGTTAAGGAGCGTTGACTTGCCTACATTTGTTTTGCCGACTATGGCAACGGGAATGCCGTTTTTTAGAGCTTGTCCCGTCTCGAAGGAACGGGCAAGATGTGTAATGCGGTTGTCGGTTTTTTTTGCAATGTTCAGCAGTTCGCTTCGGTCGGCAAATTCGAGGTCTTCGTGGTCGGAGAAATCGAGTTCGAGTTCGAGGAGGGAGGTAAGTTTGAGGAGTTGTTCGCGGAGGCGGGAAAGCTCTGAAGAAAAGCCGCCACGAAGCTGAGACATGGCAATGTGGTGGGTGGCTTTGTTGCTGGATGCAATGAGGTCGGCAACGGCTTCGGCCTGCGAGAGATCCATCTTGCCATTGAGGAAGGCGCGTTGGGTGTATTCTCCTGGCTGGGCCATGCGGCAACCTTGCTGGATTAGGAGTTCCAACACCTTATTTAATATATAGCGTGAGCCGTGACAGGAAATCTCTACACTGTCTTCGCCTGTATAGCTGTGAGGGGCGCGGAAGATGGAAACCAATACCTCGTCAATAACCTCACCTTCAGCGTCAATGATGCGGGTATAATGGATGGTGTTGGCAGCAACAGTGTCACAGTGTAAAGTACAGACGGCCGAAACCGCATCAAAGGTCCGAGGACCACTGATACGAATAATGCCAAGGGCTCCGCCTGGAGTAGTGGCAAGCGCGCAAATCGTTTCGTTGTTTCTCATTTCTTCTTGGCCCAGGTATTAGCAAGAATTACAAAAACAAAGGTGACGATGATGAAGGCGAAGGTTGCCCCCACAACATTCTCCTTTTCTTTGCCTATGATTGGAAGAATACAGCAGAAGCCCGCAGTTAGGACACTGATGATGGCCATTAGCAATCGAAGCCTGTGGATGTTGAATTCATTCCGTTCTTCCTCTGAGGCAGTATTGTAGCCTGCAATGAGCTTATCGCCCTTGCCGATAAGAAAGATAATGGCAAGGACGATAAATAGTGCTGCAAATATATAAATCATTGTCATATCCTATCAAGGACCTTCTCGATGAGCGTGTCGATGGAGTTTTTGTAGTCAGTGTTCATCTTCTTTGCGTACCGATTGGCTATCACCATGCAGCAGGTCATGGCACGGTGTCCGAGAAGCGAGGCAAGACCGGCGAGGGCACTTGACTCCATTTCGAAGTTGCAGATTTTCATGCCTTCATACTCGAACGACTCTATCTTGGCATTCTGTTCCGGGTCTGCAATATCTGCGCGCAGCTGTCGCCCTTGGGGGCCGTAGAATCCGCCGCATGCTACTGTGTAGCCGCGTACCATGTCGTTGGCAGCCACCTGGTTAATGAGGTCAGCATCGGCAATGGCCACGTATGGAGCGCCTTTGATGGGGTTCCACTTCATGTGTTCCTTGAACGCGCGTTCCATCTCAACATCGCAAACAACGTTACGTCCTGCATAATAGTTCAACAGACCGTCGAAGCCGATACTCTTCACGGAGGCTACGAAACAGCCAGTCGGGGTAAACGGCTGTAGTCCTCCACAAGTACCAATGCGCACACAGGTCAGGGTACGATGCTCTTCACGCTCGGTGCGGGTTGCATAGTCGATGTTGGCCAGCGTGTCAAGTTCATTCATCACGATATCGATGTTGTCACAGCCGATGCCGTGGCTTTGGCAGGTGATGCGCTTGCCTTTAAACATGCCGGTGATGGTGTGGAACTCACGGCTGCTGACCTCGCATTCCTTCGAGTCGAAATGAGCAGCAACGGTGTCAACACGTGCAGGATCACCCACGAGGATAACCTTGTCAGCCAGCTGTTCTGGCTTCAGATGCAGATGGAAGCATGAGCCGTCGGCATTGATAATCAGTTCTGACTCAGGAAATGTTCTTTTTGTATTCATAGGGCTTTCTGTTTTTAGGTTATTATTGACGGGCTTTTATCTCGGAATTACGTATTTCTTTCTCTAGTTTTCGGACAGAGCGTTGCAGGTTGTAATATGCCTCCTCTGACTGCAGGATGTCATTGGGATTCACCTTGGCCTTGTCGTTGGCATATTGCTGACGCAGGGTGTCAAGCGTTTTGGAGAGTTGGTGTAATTGTTTTTCAGAATTCTGGAGCTCCATGTAGCGAGTACGGTTGTCAAGCACCATGAAGTCGGCGAGTGCATGGTAGGTGGTATGGTCGTCAATCATGAAAGAAAACATCTCGTTGCTGTGTTTCTGCTGGGGGCTGGCCTGTTGCGAACTGTGTAGTGCCTGCAGGCGTGCGAGAGCTTCCTTGCGTTCGTTTCCCTCTCCCCATGTGTCGGCAATGGACTGAATATCGGCCAAAGAGTGCAGGGTCTGTTCTTCCAGTGCATCTGTGTCGTACGTCCGACGTGTCTTGTTGGGGATGAATGTGTAGATGCATACCTTCCCTTCCGGCTGGCGTCGATCGGTTGCAAAATAGCCTATGTTGCTCATTTCGTCAAAGGCAATCATGTAGTCGTTGGCCTCGGAATTGAATGGCATTCCAATGTTCTCGGGCAGTAGAAACTTTCCAGTGTTGGAATCATAGCGGGTGACAAAAATGTCAAGGCCTCCAATGCTCTCAGGACCTGCTGCTGAGAAATAGAATGTAGTGCCATCAGCCATCATGAACGGATAATTGGCAGGCGAGAAAAGCTCTCTGTCGAGTCCTTCCAGGGGGGCTGGTGTGTTCCACTCCTTGCCTCCAAGCAGGTCTGTGGTGTAAAGAGTCCCCGACTTGGCAAACCAGGCCTTGTTACCCAGTTCGTTGAGGAAGCAGATGGAGTAGGGCTGTTCATCGTTATGGAAGAAGTCGGCATAGTACATCAGCTGTCCTGATTCGGCAGAAAGCTTGTATTGGCTTAGGAACCCTTGCTTATCGACAACGATGCTGTCAATGAAGACAATCCGTTGTGTGGCTTCACGCATGGCTGTGATCCTTGGGTCTTCCTGAGGTTCTTCCACCACAGGTTTCTTCTTGATGGGAGCCTTTTTCCGCGCCCGTTGTGCAGACAGGGGTAGTGCAAACAATAGCGCAACACCTATTATGATGTGTTTTATCAACATGGTAGCTATGTGTATGGGTTTAGAATTCAGTAAACGAGAGGGGCATGAGTTGGCTGATGCCGTTGATGACATAAGTACAACGTGTCCCATACAACAGGATGCGTACAGGATGCTTGAAGCGCGTCTCTGTCTCAATAATGACCTGACGGCATGTGCCACAAGGACTTACGGGCTCCTGTTGCAGCAGGCCTTCATCGTTGGCTGCAGCTATGGCAAGCATCTCAATGGGCTGGTCAGGGTATTTTGCTCCTGCAGCAAAGATGGCAGAGCGTTCGGCACAGATACCAGCCGGAAATGCTGCGTTCTCTTGGTTACAGCCAGAGATTTCCATGCCGTTGGCCAGACGGACCGCAGCGCCTACATGGAAGTGGGAGTAGGGTACATAACTATTATGTGTGGCCTCGATGGCCAGACTGACGAGATGCTGCTCTTCTTCAGTTAGTTCCTCCAACTGGCATTCCAGAATATTGGATTTTAGTTGTAATTCTTTCATGAGTTTATAGTTTTCTCTGCAAAAATATAAAATAATTCTGAACCAAAGGCCACAAACATCATTAAAAAAACAAAATAGTGCACAATTATCGGCTCTGAATATGGATTATTTTGTAATTTTGCATGCAAATACGAAATGATAATGAAGAAACTATTACTGCTGGTAGCTTTTTTTGTCCCGTATGCTGCTGTTGCACAGCAGATGAAATGGAATGAACGCTACGAGCAATATATATCCCAGTACAAGGACATTGCCATCGAGCAGATGCTGCGTTGGAAAGTCCCTGCATCCATTACGTTGGCTCAGGGCATCTTTGAAAGTGGTGCAGGTAATAGCGAACTGGCTCGCAAGGGTAATAACCACTTCGGCATTAAGTGTCATGAATGGAAGGGGCGTACAGTATATCATGATGATGATAAGAGTAACGAATGTTTTCGTGCCTACGATTCACCCTATCAGTCGTTTGAGGACCATTCCCGTTTTTTGGCTAAAGGGAAGCGTTACCGTTCGCTGTTCAGCCTGGAACTGACAGACTATAGGGGATGGGCACGAGGGTTGAAGGCAGCCGGATATGCTACCAATCCTCTCTATGCTGACCGTTTGATAGAACTGATTCAGCTGTACCAGCTTTATAAATATGATAAGGCAACGAACTATGACAAGTATATTGTGGCACATTCAAGAGACCGTGTGCCTCAAGGAGAGCAGCTGCATCCCATCAAGATATATAATAAGAACTATTACATCCATGTACGTCGTGGTGACACCTTCCGTAGTATCGGAAAGGAAATAGGTGTTTCCTACAAGAAGATTGCCAGATACAACGAACGTGGAGCCGACGATGCTCTGGAGGTGGGAGAGAGAATCTGGCTCAAGAAGAAGCAGAAAAAGGCTCCTAAGGAATATGATGGATACCTTCACTATGTAAGGGAAGGTGAATCGATGTATTCCATTGCTCAGAACTATGGCATCCGACTGAAATCGCTCTGCAAGATGAATCGCCTAAGCCTTGAAGATGGATTGCAGGTTGGTGAAGCAATACGCTTAAGATGATATATTCAGGAAATGCCGCTTCTCTAATGAAAAGCGGCATTTCTCTGTAAATAATAGTTGTGGGGAAAGGGTGAGAGGAACGGTCAGTAGTTGAACTCACCAAACTCAGATTGGATGGTCAGGCTCCTCTTTCCTTCTTCGATACGTCCCACCACTTGTGCATCGATATTGAAAGAACGTGACACATCGATGACCTGTTGGGCAATCTCAGGACGTACATAGATTTCCATGCGGTGACCCATGTTGAATACCTGATACATCTCACGCCAGTCGGTGCCAGAGCAGTCGTGGATAGCTTTGAACAAAGGAGGAACGGGGAACATATTGTCCTTGATGACACGGCAATTCTTGCCCACAAAATGAAGAACCTTTGTTTGGGCACCACCCGTACAGTGCACCATGCCATGAATCTCTGGGCGCAGCTTGTCAAGCAGTAGCTTGATAACAGGCGCATAGGTCCGGGTAGGAGAAAGCACAAGATAACCCATGTCGGGAAGTTTTGCCTGCGGACACAACTCGTCTGTATAAGGAACCTCATCGGTAAGGGCATATTTCCCGCTGTAAACCAGTTCGGCAGGTACGGCGTGGTCATAGCTTTCAGGATATTTCCCTGCAAGATAGTTGGCGAAGACATCGTGGCGTGCTGACGTGAGCCCATTGGAGCCCATGCCGCCATTGTAGCGTTGCTCGTAGGTGGCCTGTCCGGTTGAGGATAGGCCAACGATGACGTCGCCCGGACGGATGTTGGCATTGTCTATGACATCAGCCCGTCGCATACGGCAAGTGACAGTAGAGTCAACGATAATGGTACGCACCAGGTCGCCTACATCAGCAGTCTCGCCGCCAGTTGGCCAGATGCCGATACCCATCTTGCGCAGTTCGCTAAGGAGCTCGTCTGTGCCGTTGATGATGGCAGAGATTACTTCTCCAGGAACAAGCATTTTGTTGCGTCCGATGGTGGAAGACACGAGGATGTTGTCCACTGCTCCGACACATAACAGGTCATCGGTGTTCATGACGATGGCATCCTGAGCAATGCCTTTCCATACGGAGAGATCGCCTGTCTCTTTCCAGTACATGTATGCGAGACTGGACTTGGTGCCGGCCCCATCGGCATGCATGATATTACAGTACTCTGGGTCACCCCCCAAGATGTCAGGGATGATCTTACAGAAAGCCTGTGGATAGAGTCCTTTATCAATATTCTTTATAGCAGCGTGGACATCCTCCTTGGCGGCAGAGACACCACGCGACATATAACGGTTGTTGCTCATATTTCAGTTTTGTTTGTTGCCAGGTACTGCAACTTGCTGAATTGTTAGAATTTAATTTCTGGGGCTTTCTGTGCACCTGCCTCTGCCTCGAACTTGGTCATCTTGTCAAATCCAAACATGCCTGCCAGCAAGTTCTTCGGGAAGGAACGGATGAGCACATTGTAGTCTTGTACTACGGCATTGTACTTGTTGCGGGCTTCGTTGATACGGTTCTCAGTCCCTTCGAGTTGTGCCTGTAGGTTCATGAAGTTTTCGTTGGCTTTCAGGTCAGGATATGACTCGCTGACAGCTATCAGTCGACCTAATGCTGAGCCGAGCTCACCCTGTGCCTTCTGGAACTCCTGAAGCTTTTCTGGTGTCATGTTCTCCGGATCGAGCGTAATCTGGGTGGCCTTGGCACGGGCATTGACTACTCCTTCCAATGTCTCCTTTTCATGAGCGGCATAACCCTTCACCACTTCAACCAAATTAGGAATGAGATCAGCACGGCGCTGATAGGTAGACTGCAAGTTGGCTAATGCTGTAGTGGCACTTTCCTCTGCCCCCACCATGGCATTGTATGAACCCTTTACCCAGCCGAAAATAGCTATTGCTATAACGGCGATGACGATTAAAACAATGATACTTTTTTTCATAATGCTCTGTTTAATGGTTTTATGATTCTAATAATGATTGTTCATATTTGAAGTTACCAGCGTGATGTAGCTCCTCCACCACCGAAACTTCCACCGCCGAAGCTGCCGCCTCCGAAGCCTCCGCCTCCTCCTCCATGGAAGCCTCCTCCGCCACCGCCTCCACTGACAAAGAAACCACCGCCGCTGCTCTCTGGCACATAGAAGGGATTGCTTACCAAATGGGCTGCGGCAGCTGCACCTAGCCAGCGGTATTTCTTGTTTTTATATACGAAGAAGATAATCCAGCAAAGCATCAGGCAGGTGTAAAGTCCCATGGCCTGAGCCATCTTGTCTTCCTCTTCGTCAGCCGGACTGCGGAGAGAAGCCATCTGCGGAAGCTCCTTGGACTGGAGCTTGGCTAAGATGGCATCGGAAAGATAGATCATGGCTGAATCGGGTTGCTCAGCCCTCATGGCAGGAATGACATACCGCTGCTGTAGTTCCTTGCATTCTGCATCGGTCAGATCGGCTTCTAATGAACGGCCTGGAGACATGTTGATGCTGTGGTCCTCGTAGCCTACAACAACCACGAGGCCACGGTCATTGTAGCCTACTCCGTAATTGTTGCCTACGTCCTGTGCCATCCGGTAAGGGTCGTCGTTCTCAATATGGTTTACTACGATGACAACGGCCTGAACATTTGTCTCATGCTCTATTCGTTTCATTGTTGAGTTGATACGGTTGACGGCATCATCGCTGAGTACATGGTCTGGATTAGACACATACTGGGTGGAGTCCTGTAAATAGGGTATGGGAATGTTCTGTGCATTCCAATAGGTGACTTCCTGCTTGGAAGCCAGTGGAGTTGCTGTCGTCCCGGGTTCTCCTGCACCTGCCGAGTACAAGAAGCAAATCATGGATACGGCAATGCCGATGAAGAACAGCCATCCCCACAGATGCTTGAATACAAGTTCCCTACCGTGCTCCTGCTTGAAGCTGTTGAGATAGGAATGACGTGCAGCGGCAAACTGGCGTGAGCAGTTCTCATAACGTGATGAGTAGGCCTTCTTTAATTGCCGGGTTGTTAGTTTGTTGGGGCGGCTGTTTCCACCTAATACCCTTTCTCGTAGTGACTCTAAGGAAGTTCCGACGCCATTGTTGTTGTCAACGTCCTCGTTGTACAGCTCCACAAGGGTGTCAACTTTTTTGTTATATGTGTCAGCAATGCTTTTTAGTTTCCTGTCGCGCTCTTCTATCAGTTGCTGTTCTTTGCCTTCATAGCGGTGTGTAAGAAAGGTTCCACCAGCACCAAGGCCAATGAGGTATACGGCAAACATGGTGAAAACGTCCATGTAAATAGTAGGGCTGGAGGCTGTACTAAGCAGGACAGGAACAGCCCCTAAGCCTCCAGCTGCCAATAGTAGCATGTTGGCCTGGCTACGTGAAAGGGTTTTCTTCTTCTGTGACTCTTCCATGTCTGATTAACGTGTTTTTATTTCCCGTTCCATATTTCCCATGAAGCAAAGGCCTGTAGGAGAAGCATTTCAAGCCCGTTTTTCACATCGGCGCCTTGTTTTCTGCCTTTCTTCATGAAGAGGGTCTCGTCTGGATTATAGATAAGGTCATAGAGGATAGTGTGTGAATCCATGGCTTCATAGGGAAGCAACGGACATTCTTCCACATGCGGATACATGCCAAGAGGTGTACAGTTGACAATGACATTGTATTCCTTGACCACTTCCGGCGTAATCTGCTCATACTGAATGGTGCCAGGTCGCTGGTAGCGACTGACGTAGACAGGTTCAATGCCCAGCGATTTTAACCCGTAGGTAATGGCCTTTGAAGCGCCACCGGTACCTAATACGAGGGCTTTCTGGTGCCATTTCTTGTCAAGCATGGGTTCAATACTCTGAGTAAAACCGATGACATCGGAGTTAAAACCTTTCAGTTTCACCTTCCTGCCCTCGTGTTTTATACGGATGACGTTGACCGCACCAATGGCCTGTGCTTCAGGCGAGATGCTGTCAAGGAATGGTATCACTTTCTCTTTGTAGGGAATGGTGACGTTCAGACCAAGTAGGTCTGGGTTGGTGTCGAGGATTTCCTGAAGATCATCAATGCTTGGGATTTCAAAGTTGACATACTCAGCATCAATATTCTCGTCAGCAAACTTCTGGTTGAAATAGCTGATGGAAAAGGAATGGCCCAGCGGATAGCCAATGAGTCCGTATTTGTCCATAATGTCAAGGTTTATTTGGTTGCTGTATAGAGTGTGCAAATGCCGAAGGTGAACCGTTGGAATGTTGCTTCTCGGAATCCGGCTTTCTTTAGAATCTCCATCATTCGCTCTCCCTGTGGAAAGGCTTCAATGGTTTGTGTGAGATAGCTGTATGCGTTTGTGTCCTTGGAGATCAGACGTCCATAGACGGGTAGCACCGTGTGAGAATATATATGGAAAAGCTGTTTCATGGGAAATGAAACAGGCGTGGTTAGTTCTACTACGCTCAAGTGCCCGCCAGGCTTTAGGACGCGGCACATCTCGCTAAGCCCTCGATCCAAACTGGCAAAATTCCGTATGCCGAAAGCTGCTATGACGGCATCGAATGAGGCATCGGGGTAGGAGAGGGCAAGACAGTCTTCCTTGGCAAAGGAGATGATATGCTGTAAGCCTTGCTGCTCGACCTTTTTGCGTCCTACGTCCATCATGCCCTCACTGATGTCAATGCCTACCAGTGTATGGGGCTTCAGCATCTTGGCAGCCATAATGGCAAAGTCGCCGGTTCCTGTTGCTATGTCAAGGATGGCCTGTGGCTTATAGGGTGCCAACTGCCTGATGGCTTTGCGTCGCCATCCACGGTCAATATTCCACGACAGGCGGTGGTTCAGTGTGTCATAGGTTGGAGCGATGTTGTTAAACATCTGCTCCACCTGTTCTGTTTTCTCGCCTGGATGATAGGGAGTTATTGTTTCCTGAGTGTATGGCATGCGGTAATGGTTCTGAAGGGATGTTGTGCTTTTAGCGGTTTTTGAGCCAGGCAGTGACGTTCTGCTCGATTCGTGCAGCAATGTCTTCTTCGCTGTTTTCACGAACAAACTTCTCGCCTACAATATGCTCGTAGAGTTCAATGTACCTTTCGCTGACGCTCTCGGCATATTCATCGGTAATCTCTGGCATGACCTGCCCGGGTTCGTTCATGAAGTTATGCTCGATGAGCCACTGACGTACGAACTCTTTTGAGAGCTGACGCTGAGGCTCGCCCTTAGCCAGTTTCTCCTCGTAGCCGTCTGAATAGAAGTAACGGCTTGAATCGGGTGTGTGGATCTCGTCAATAAGGAAAACCTTACCATCGCGCTTTCCGAATTCATATTTCGTATCGACAAGTATCAGTCCGCGCTTGGCTGCAATTTCCTGTCCACGGGCAAAAATGCGACGAGTGTAGTCCTCCATCACCGCATAGTCTTCGGCAGAAACCAGTCCCTGGGCAATAATCTCTTCTTTCGAGATATTCATGTCGTGGCCTTCATCGGCCTTGGTGGTGGGAGTGATGATGGGTTCAGGGAACCGTTCGTTTTCTTTCATTCCATCAGGCAGTTTCACACCACACAGTTCGCGGCAGCCGTTCTTGTATTCACGCCAGGCCGAGCCGGTAAGAATGGAACGGATAATCATTTCCACGCGAAAACCCTCACACTTCAGTCCTACTGTAACCATGGGATCAGGAGTGGCCAGCTTCCAGTTGGGACAGATGTCGGTAGTGGCATCAAGGAACTTGGCGGCAATCTGGTTCAGCACCTGCCCTTTGAACGGAATACCCTTTGGCAACACTACGTCGAAGGCTGAGATGCGGTCGGTGGCTACCATGACCAGCAGGTCGTCGTTGATATCATACACATCACGTACTTTGCCGTGATATACGCTCTTCTGTCCATCAAAATGGAATTCAGTCTTTGTTAATGCTTTCATTGCTGTTTGTTATTTCTTTGTCATATTCTTCGTAGGCATGTACTATTCGTGTCACCAGTTTGTGGCGCACAATGTCTTTCTTGTTTAACTGGACAATGCCGATGCCCTCTACATTATTTAATATATGCAGGGCCTCTATGAGTCCGCTCTTCTGCGGACGGGGCAGGTCTATCTGTGATGTGTCGCCTGTGATGATCATCTTGGTGTTCCACCCCATTCGGGTGAGGAACATCCGTATCTGGGCAGGTGTGGTATTCTGGGCTTCATCCAAGATAACCACTGCGTCACTCAGTGTGCGGCCTCGCATAAAGGCTAAGGGTGCAATCTGAATGATGTGTTTCTCCATCATGTCCTGCAGTTTTACTTGTGGCAGCATATCCTCCAGCGCATCATAGAGAGGCTGTAGATAGGGGTCTATCTTGTCCTTCATGTCACCAGGCAGGAATCCCAGTTTCTCTCCTGCTTCCACAGCAGGCCGGCTCAAGATGATCTTCTTCGCCGTCTTCTCTTTCAAGGCCTTGACAGCCAAGGCTATTGACAGATATGTCTTTCCTGTTCCTGCAGGGCCTACGGCAAATATCATGTCGTTCTGCTGGTAGGCCTCGATGAGCCGCTGCTGGTTTTCAGAACGTGCTTTGATGGGACGGCCCGACATGGTGTAAACGAGAACGCCTTCAGGCACTTCCTTGGCTCTACCACCTTTGATGATGTCGAGTATATCCTCTTCCTTGAGTGAATTGAACCTCAATATGTGGCGGCGCATTTTTTCCACGCTCTCTTCCAGTGCAGCCATTTCTTCCTCATCGCCTAGGACACGGATAACATTGTCACGCGCCACGATGCGAAGTTTAGGATACAGTGAACGGATCATCTGCAGATGACCATTGCCAACACCATAGAATACCACGGGGTCAATATCCTCTAAAACAATATGCTTCTCTATCAATCTCTATACAAATTTAATTTTTGCTTGCAAAGTTACGAAAAATATTCGTATCTTTGCACTCGTAAACAGAATATTTTAAATGAAACTGACAAAAAAGAAATATTTGCAGGGCTTTGCGGCTGTTGTAATACTGTTGGCAATCGTAAGATGGGCCATTCCAGAAGTTGCAGTTCCCAAGGATGACAAGCCGGCTGTTCGTTCAGAGCAGATGGAGAATGCCATGCAAGAAGAGACGACTATTGCGAAAGAAGAGCCAAGTATTGTCGAAGAAAAGCCGAGCATTGTCGAAGAAAAGCCGAGCATTGTCGAAGAAAAGGAAGAAAAACCGGGTATTGCTAAGGAAAAGTCTTTTCGTAGTTTGCGGAGAGATGGTTCCAAGCCTCATCGTATTCTCTCTGTGCCAAGTTATAAAGAGGCATTTCCTGACACCAATGCCGTGCAGCTGGTGGCAGCCCGTCGATGGGGTGTATCACCAGTAAAGAACCGTGAAGATGCTGAAGCGAGAAAAAAGGAACTTGTCTATGTAGCTTCATCGCCTTTCTATCATGTAGACAAACTGCATCAGAGCATTCCCTACCTGGTTCCCCGTGCTGCCATATTGCTTCAGGACATAGGACAGGCATTCTTTGATAGTCTTTATGTGAAGGGTGTACCTCTTCACCGTTTTATTGTGACCAGTGTATTGCGTACTCAGGAAGATGTGGCTCGTCTGCGAAACTTCAATGGCAATGCTACGGAAAACTCATGTCATCTCTATGGTACCACCTTCGATATTTGTTACAATCGCTACGAGACTGTTGAGGAACCTGATGGCCCCAAACGGTATCAAGTGCGTAATGATACTTTGAAATTTGTGCTTTCCGAGGTGCTTCGTGATATGCGTAAGCAAAATCGTTGCTACATTAAGTATGAAGTGAAGCAAGGTTGCTTTCACATGACAGTCAGGTAATTATGTGATGACTTTGTGTGAGCAGTATTCACGTTCTTTGTGAGCAGTATTCTCGCTCGTTGTGAGCAGTATTCACGCTTTGAGTGTGGAGTGATACTCGGCACTTTAGGGGTGATACTCGCCACTTTAGCCGCGTTTTTTGGCGTTTTAACACTTCGATTCTGCCGTCAGAAGTTGCTGTTTGACGTTAATTGTGAAGGGGATAGTCCTTTAATAACGACATAAGTTATTGTTTCTTAGATGTTTGTGAAATTATCGATACTCGTCGTTCACGGAAAAAAACTGTGAATTGTGAAACAGTAAATGGTGGGTTAATCTTGTAGGAATTTTTTGTTGCGGTAGGTTTGGTGGTGTCAGAAAAAGCAGTACTTACACCAACGAAGTCCCGTCCTCTCACCCCCTGAAGCCTGGCTGAGGCTGTTATAGGGTGGGGGACTTCAGTTATCTTAACTTTGACCGGACTCTTCGCTGAGACCTTGCAAAATGGTATCGAAACTGAAGTTATGTGGCTTCATTTATACTCTCTACGCCGGAATTCCGAGCAGGTGATTGCAGTAGCGATGGCGACATTTAACGATTCTGCTGTGTCTCCTTGGTGAAAACTGGGAATAAGTAGTTTTCTTGTAATCATCTGGCGTATCTCTGGTGAGATGCCGTTTCCTTCATTACCCATGACAATGATACCTTCCTTTGACAGTGGCTGTTGGTAGATGTCGTTACCATCGAGTAATGTTCCGTATACAGGCACGCTGGCCTGCTGGATGATTTCCTGTAAAGATGTATATACAATGTTCACACGGGCAATGCTTCCCATTGTTGCCTGTACCACCTTGGGATTCCAAGCATCTGCAGTATCTTCACTACAGTATATGGTGCTGATGCCAAACCAGTCTGCTATTCTGATGATGGTACCAAGGTTTCCTGGATCTTGAATGCCGTCGAGTGCCAGTGAAAGCCTGCCATCGGGCGAAGGCAATTTTGAATCTTGTGAAGGAATGCGGAAAACTCCTAACACCTGTTGGGGGTGCTGAAGGAAACTTATTTTGCATAGTTCATCCTGGCTGACAGTCTGTATGGTATGAACAGCACCTTGAAAGTCTTCTACAGCATAAAGTTCCTTGGGGGAATACCCGGCCTTCATCAGGTCACCCACGACCTTTGGACCCTCTGCCACAAACAGTCCTTCGCGCTGTCTGTATTTCTTTATCTCAAGTTGCCTGATGTGCTTTATTTGGTTTTTACTGATCATTTTATAAAAAAATTCCTAAATCAGCCGCAAAGATAAAAATAATTCTTTATCTTTGCAACTAATTAGCAAAGAAAAGACATTTTGAGACCTATAATATTCTCTTTATTGGCAGTTTTGCTGCTTGCTTCGTGCTCGGTGACAAAGTATGTTCCTGATGGAATGTACCTGCTTGATGACGTGAAGGTTACCATGACAGAGAAGCATAGCGACATCAATACCTCAAAACTGAAGAACTATGTACGCCAGAAAGGCAATTCACGTTGGTTCTCTGCCTTTAAACTCCCCCTTGCTGCCTATTCTCTTTCAGGAAAAGACTCTGCCCGGTGGATCAACCGTGCCTTGAAATCGATGGGTGAAGCTCCTGTGTTGTTCGACTCGTTGCAAGCTGGGCTTTCTGTTGCTGATCTCCGTCAGGAACTTCATAATAAAGGTTATTATGATGCACAGGTGTTCCTTCGTACTAAGACAAGAGGAAAACGGCTTGATGCCACCTACGTGCTTTCTCCAGGAGCACCGTATTATATAGGTAAGGTGACATATCAGATTGAGGATAGCTTGATTAGGCAGTTGCTTCGCAAGGATCTGCCAGAAAACCAGGTGCTGAAGAGTGGAAATAAGTTCAGTGTCAATGACCTGAATGCCGAACGTAATCGTATAACCCAAAAGTTGAACGATAGTGGTTACTTCCGGTTCCATAAGGAGTTCATCCGGTTCTTGGCCGACTCTACCGGCAGTTCTCACATCATCGACCTTACGCTTGTCCTCAGCCAGCCTCCGTCTGACAGTTCCGAGGTCAGCCATATCCGTTACAGGGTGGGGGATGTGACCTTTTCCAGTGGAAATCCTGCTGACACAACCATTCACCTGCGGCGCAAGGTTCTTCAAGAAAGTACGTATATTGAGCAAGGAAACTATTATTCCACAACTGCGTTGCAGAACACCTATAACCACTTCTCTCGGTTGGGAAATGTACGCTATACAAACATCAGTTTTACAGAACATCCTGACACGGCATTGCTCGACTGTAATATCCAGATTCAAACCAGCAAACCGTCAACTATCAGTTTTCAGCCTGAGGGAACCAATACGGCTGGCGATTTGGGGGCCGCTGCTTCTATCACCTATCAGAACCGTAATTTGTTCCGGGGAGCAGAAAACCTGGCAGTGGAGCTTCGTGGCGCCTATGAGGCCATCCGAGGGCTGGAAGGATATCGTAATCAGGATTTCGTGGAGTACAGCATTGAGAGCCGCCTCACCTTCCCACGTTTCATCTCTCCTTTCCTGAGTAGCTCTTTGCGTCGAAGCATCAATGCTACCAGTGAAGTGTCTTTGCTTTATGACCTTCAAGACCGTCCGGAATTTCATCGGAGGTTGCTTTCTGCCGCCTGGCGATATAAATGGAGACCCCAGCTGCATCGTGACCAGTACCAGCTAGACTTGATAGACCTGAACTATGTCTTTATGCCGTGGATCAGTGAAACCTTCCACAGGCAGTATCTTGACGATGTCAGTAGCCGCAACGCCATCCTGCGTTATAATTACGAGGACTTGTTTATCATGAAGATGGGGTTTGGATATGCGTATAACAATGGACGTATAGCCTTGAAAACTAACATTGAAACCTCTGGTAATCTTTTAAGTCTTGGTTCTCAGGTATTTGGTTCCGACAAGGATCAAGATGGCCATTACCGCCTCTTTGACATAGCCTTTGCTCAATATGTGAAAGGTGACATAGACTTTACTAGAAGCATACAACTAGATTACGATAATCAGATTGTCTTCCATGTCGGCTTTGGTATTGCTTGGCCCTATGGCAATTCTACGGTGCTTCCTTTTGAAAAACGTTATTTTGCTGGAGGAGCAAACAGTGTTCGTGGATGGAGTGTCCGTTCGTTGGGACCAGGAAAGTTCAAAGGCAATGACGGACGTATAGACTTTATTAACCAAACGGGAGATATGAAACTGGACATGAACTTGGAGTATCGTGCCCATCTGTTCTGGAAACTGGGAGGTGCACTCTTTGTGGATGCGGGTAATATCTGGACGCTTCGTGATTATAAGGACCAGCCTGGCGGACAGTTTTCCTTGAAGGATTTCCCCTCACAGATAGCCGTAGGCTATGGCTTTGGCCTGCGATTTAACTTTGATTATTTCATTGTCCGCTTCGACCTTGGTATGAAGGCTGTGAATCCTGCTTATGATGAAGAGGAACACTATCCGCTTTTGCATCCCCGATTCAGTCGCGATTATGCATTCCACTTTGCGGTAGGCCTTCCATTTTAACATACATGCGCTTGTCGCGTTCTACTATCTTGATTTGGAACTTTGTATCGTTGTCAACTAAATGCCCTACCTGGTTCAGTGAATCTGTCTTCACATAGTTACTCACTTCTATGGTTGCTATCCATGTGGAGTCATCTGCCAGTTCGCAGTCCAGAAGACTCACTGCTGCCATATTTTCTTGTTGGCGCAACAAATCAATGTCTTGCTCTGATAGATTGGAGGCTGCAAAACGAATCCATTTCCTGCTTTCAGGTGTTACATATTTTGATGCACGGTCGAACTGATAGTTGAAGTATGCCTCGGCCCATTGGGTAGCGGCTTCATCAACAATCTCACTCCCTTCTTTATTGAGTAAATCACACGATGAAAATGCCAATAAAACGACAGTCGACAGGATAAAACTTCTCATAAGCATTAATATTTTTAAAAAACTTCCACAAAGATACATATTTCTTTTGGATTTCACGTTACTTTTTCTTACTTTTGCAAAAAATAATAACAAATAATGCTGAAATTCATATCCTTTGGCAGTGGTAGTAGCGGTAATTGCTATTATCTTGCCACTTCAACAGATGCACTCATCATTGATGCGGGCGTGGGGGTACGTATGCTCAAAAAACACATGAGAGAGTATGGTTTGAACCTTCATAGTGTCCATTATATCCTGATTACTCATGATCATGCCGACCACATAAAGAGTGTGGGTAGTATCAGCCATGAGCTTGGAGTGCCTGTATATTGTACCGAGAAAGTGCATGATGGCATAGAGCGCAACTATTGTGTTGCCCGCAAGATTGCTAATGACAAGAAACATGTCATTCAGCCACAATTATCCGTTCAACTTGGTGATTTCCTTATCACACCGTTCTCTGTACCTCATGATTCCAGCGACAATGTTGGTTTCTTCATCGAGGCGGGCAATACCAATTTTTGCATAATGACTGACGCCGGTGAGGTAACAGAAGAGATGAAAGACTATATCAAACGGGCACGCTATTTGGTCATTGAGGCAAACCACGATGTGGAAATGCTGAGTCATGGGCCTTATCCGCAGTATTTGAAAGATCGCATAGCGAGCGATATAGGTCATCTCTGCAATAGCGACTGTGGACGTGCTATAGCAGAGAATATGTCAGAGGACCTTCGCCATGTCTGGCTGTGTCATCTTAGCGAGGAAAACAACCATCCGGAGTTGGCACGTAAAACGGTAGAGAGCGTACTGCGTCAGTATGGTATCATAGCAGGTAAAGATCTGCAATTAGACATTCTTCGCCGCAAACTGCCTACAGGAGTCTTTGAATTAGAATAGCAGCTCTTAGTTCCTTTTCTCTTTGATTATACCGTGTCTATAGGCGTGGAGCAGTTGCTTTAGGTCGGCTATCTGTGAACGGAGCTCGTCTCCTTTGTCGGTGTCAGCTACAAGCATGCGGTGTGCTGACATTTCAACAATCTGCGTGGTTGACTTGATGTCGGTACCCCGTTGTATTGCGTCCTGGGTCGAGGTAAACGGCTCATGCTGTACTAGCTGGAACCCCCGTGAGTGGTAAATGAGTGTATAGCCGGCAATGCCCGTCTCGCTGTGATAAGCTTCTGAGAAACCACCGTCAATCACCATCAGCCGTCCTCCTGCCTTGATAGGATTTTCGCCTTTGGCAACGTGGACGGGAACATGCCCATTGATGATGTGGCGGTTAGGACCATTTACGTCAAAGGCATCGAGAATACGGTCACAAACCTCCTCATTGTTCCTCAGACGGAAGTAGGCACCCTTTTCTTCCTTGTATGTCTCCTTGTCTGTTAAGAAATAGCGTTCAAAGGTAGCCATCTTCGACTTGTCAAACAGGGGGGAGTCCTTGCCACACCACAGGTATAGGAAATAGTCGCGGGCATAGTCGCGAGGATATTCGTCTGTTGTTGCATTCTGATTGCTGACATTGGTGTTGAAGGCTGCACGTATCATGATGCCAATATTGTGCATCAGTTCTTTCCCGCAGAATTTCTTGCCAGGATAGATCTCCACTTCCTTCAGTGAACCGTCATCGTTGAGGGGAATGCTGGCATGGAAGAGCAGGTTGGAGTTGCTGATAGCGTACATGCAACCGTGTGAAAGCAGGATACGTATATGCTTCTGGAGTTTCTCACTAATGCGGAAAGAGTGATGCAGTTTTTTCATGAGATCTGCCTCTTCGGATGTGAGAGTATAGGTTGGATTATTCAGGTCGTTCTGGAATATCGTAGGGAAGTTGCATGATTTCATCTCGTATTCCTTTCCGTCTTTGTGCCACACCTGTTTCTCCGGATCTATGCTTTCTAACAGGCAGCGATCCTTCATCTGCCATTCTGGATGTCGACAGAAAATCTGGGATTCCTCCTTAAGCTGGATGACGGTGATAGCCTTGTGCATTTTGGCTGTCAGCTGCTGAGTCTTCTCGTCCATTGTGTTGCCAGGAAGAAGCCTGGGCAGGAACTCCTCGCAAGGGTCTTCGCCATACACTTCAAGCGCAAATGTGGCCAATGGAACAAGGTTGATGCCGTATTCCTCGAGGGTAGCAAGGTTGGCATAGCGTAGGCTGAGACGCAGCACATTACATATACAAGCATCGTTTCCTGCAGATGCACCCATCCAGAGAATGTCGTGGTTTCCCCATTGGATGTCCCAAGAGTGATACTGTTTCAAGGTGTCCATAATCTTGTGAGCACCAGGGCCGCGGTCATAGATGTCGCCGAGAATATGCAGCTGGTCTATGGCAAGGCGTTGTATAACATTGCAGATAGCTTCGATAAAAGCATCGGCGCGGCCAGTAGAGATAATAGTGTTCACGATAACGGCAATGTAGGCTGCCTTGTCCTGGTCCTCTGTACGTTCGTGGAGTAGTTCCTCAATGATGTAAGAGAAATCATCGGGTAACGATTTGCGCACCTTGCTTCGAGTGTACTTTGAAGAAACGTCACGGCATACTTTTACGAGCTGGTGGATGGTGATACGATACCAGTCGTCAAGGTCGGTCTCTTGCGCCTTGATGAGTTCCAGCTTCTGCTCGGGATAGTAGATGAGCGTACAAAGCTCTTTTTTCTCAGTCTCACGAATGCTGTTGCCGAAGATTTCGTTCACCTTTCGTTTGATGTTACCAGAAGCATTCTTCAGGACGTGTTCGAATGCCTCATTTTCACCATGAAGGTCGGCAAGAAAATGCTCAGTACCCTTAGGCAGATTCATGATGGCTTCCAGATTGATGACCTCGGTGGCAGCATCAGCTATGGTAGGAAACAACTTCGACAGCAGCTGCAGATAGTGCGTATTAGTTCCTGTGGACATAACTTATTTAGACAATGGAAGAGTTCTATACCTTATTTATATATAAGAGATATTCTTTATTAATAAACAGAAGGGATATTCTTTAGTACCAGCAGAAGATGATCCCATACCATTTGTACGGTGGGAATGTGCAGACGCTCGTCGGGGGTATGGACGAAGCGTAGGGTGGGACCGAAACTAACCATGTCCAGATTGGGATAGCGTTCAGAGAACAGACCGCATTCCAGACCTGCGTGTATACCCCGTACCACGGGCTCCTTCTTGAACAACTGCTTGTAAGCATCTACAACAATCTCGGTGAGCTTCGAGTCGGCCTTCATCTTCCAGGCAGGGTAGCCATCACTGGATTTTGCCTCGGCACCAGCTAACTCAAATGTGGCTTGAATGGTGGCACACATGTTGTCGAGGTTGGACATTACGTTACTGCGCTGGGAAGAGAGAATAGTAATTTCATTGTCTAAGGTATGAACGCTGGCAATATTACTTGATGTTTCCACCATGCCACCTAAAGCCTCGTCCTGACAGATGGCGTAGACGCCATTGTCTACAGCCTGTAGCGCCCATATGAAGTTCCTGGCTACCTGAGCCTCAATCACAGGCTCTGCCTCGCAACTTTCCATCAGCCACTCCATGCTGGTATCGGTTACATGGAATTCGTCCTCTACTTCAGCTGAGAATATGTTCCAGTCAGCGCGTATGTTTTCCTTCAATGCGTTGGGAACGGCTATTACAAAGCGTCCGTCACGCGGAATTGCATTATGCAGTTTGCCCGAATGGAACTGTGAAAGCCTTACACCTTCGTATCGTTTCATCGTCTGGAACAGGAACCTGCCTAACACTTTAATGGCGTTGGCACGCTTCTTGTTGATGTCATCTCCGGAATGGCCGCCCACGAGTCCTTTCAGCTGTCCACTTAGGAAAAAGAGATCCTTGGGAGCTTCTTCGCGCTTGAAAGTGAAGCGGGCCTGAGTGTTTCGGCCTCCTGCACAACTGACGAATATCTCACCTTCGTCCTCAGAGTCAAGGTTGATCAGGTAGTCACCCGTCATGAAGCCTGCCTTCATGCCTTCGGCACCCGTTAGTCCGGTTTCCTCGTCACGGGTAAAGACGCATTCTATAGGGCCATGCTCTATATCGTCACTGTCCAAAATGGCTAGCTCCATGGCGCAGCCAATACCGTCATCGGCACCAAGCGTGGTTCCCTCTGCAGTCAGCCATTCTCCGTCTATATAAGTCTTGATGGGGTCGTTGTCAAAGTCAAACTCAACATCTACTAATTTGTCGCACACCATGTCCATGTGGCTCTGCAGAATCACTGTCTTGCGGTCTTCCATACCCTTGGTGGCAGGCTTTCGAATGATGACATTGCCTGTATCGTCCACCTTTGTGTCCAAACCACGGCTTTCACCCCAAAGCTTCAGGTACTCAATCATCTTTTCCTCATGCTTCGAAGGGCGGGGAATCTCGTTAATCTTGGCAAACTGCTGGAATACTACAGCAGGTTTTAGGTCGTTCTTATTCATTTTTAATACTATTATTTTGGTGTTTTGATTCGTAATGTGTAACTTTGCAGCCGCAAATTTACAAAAAATGATTGAAACTCTTATCATATCCACGTTAATAATTGCTATTAGCATGGCTTTTTTGCTTGTTAAGGTGCTGTTGAAGTCGGATGGACGCTTCGCTTCACAGCATATACACGACAGTAAAGCCATGAAGGAACGTGGCATTCATTGCGTCATGGATCAGGATAGTGAAATGAGGCAGAAGAGTCCTTATGCAGTCACGGAACGGTGAAAAAACAAGTAATCATTAAACCATAAAGAATGAAAAAGTACATTTTCAGCACACTGGCCATTGCGGCAATGATGGCCTCGTGCAACAATGCGAGTCCCAAAATGGACGAGAAACCCGTTGAGGCAGAGGCAGCTACTGGCGGCATGAAGATTGCCTACGTAGAGGTAGACTCATTGATGACCCAGTACACCTTTGCTAAAGACTACAGCGTAACCCTAGAGAAGAAGAGCAACAACGCCCGCAACACTTTAACCCAGAAGGGTAACCAGCTGCAGGCAGCCGTGAACAATTTCCAGCAGAAGCTTAATAATAATGGCTTCCAGAGCCGCGAGCAGGCAGCAAGTGTACAGGCTGCTATCGAACGTCAGCAGCGTGATCTTCAAGAGCTGCAGACACGTCTGGAAAGCGAGCTTGCCAAGGAGACCCAAGAATTCAATGTTGCCTTGCGCGATTCTCTTAATAATTTCCTTGTGGCATATAATGCGGACAAGAAATATGATATTATCCTGTCTAAGGCTGGCGACAATATTCTCCTGGCCAACAAACGCTTCGACATTACTCAGGATGTCATCAACGGTCTGAACAAGCGTTATAAGCCCGGTACGAAAAAAACCGCTGTCAAGGAAGACAAGAAGGAAGACAAGAAGGACAAATAGAGGCCAGTGCGCACTTCACGCATTTAGGCCGTTGCGAGGTACACACGTATCGCCCATGAAGCAATAGCCAGTGGTGGGCACGAGGAATCAGTTCTTTTGAGATGTGCTTCGTCAGTGCCATCTCCACCTTAAATGGTGTGTTGGCAGTCTTAGGCACAAGTCCTAACCGATGGCTAACCCTGTAGACATGGGTATCCACAGCCAAGGCGGCTTGGCCGAAAGCAATAGCCAAAATGACGTTTGCAGTTTTCCTCCCCACACCGGGCAGTTTTAGCAATTTGTCCATATCTGCAGGAACTTCATTATTATATTGTGCAATAAGTACGCGCGCCATCTCAACCAGGTGGCGCGCTTTTGCATTAGGATAACTCACGCTTTTGATCAGCTCGTACACATCCTCAGGCTCTGCTGCCGCCATTGTACGGGCATCAGGGTAATGCTTGAACAGTTCGGGTGTTACCATGTTGATGCGTTTGTCTGTACACTGCGCACTCAGCATCACTGCTACCAACAATTGGAATACAGAACCATATTCCAACTCTGTAGTCACTATTGGCATTTCCTTCTCAAAGTAGGCCAAAACTTGCCTGTATCTCTCCTCTCGTTTCATGCTTGTCAGGTTCCAGTCTTTTTGTTAAGATTATCGCAAAGAAATAGATATGCATTATTACGTTTGAGCATCTGCTGTTTCATAACGACTCAGAACTGTTGAAGAGCGTCTTTGAACAACTTCCATTTCACCTTTCGTCACCGCATGGTGTTTGCCGCCCGGTATATTGGCTCTGCGAGAAATGATGGCAAATATACAGGACTACAGCGACTCGTCATCGGGGCGCTGAATGTTGGGGAAAGTCAATTTGGGAAGATGGCGCTTTTTGCGAAGCCAGGCCTCTTTCCTTGCCTCATAATCGCGTTGGTGTTGTTCAAGATAACCATCAGCCATAGTCTTGAGTGAAGTTATATGGGTGGAACAGCATTAGTTTCTTTTGTATTTCGCATAGACTACGTTGAGGGTGATGGGGTCGTGCTGATTCTGCGAGCCGCCAACAAGTTTAGTGCTGGTAAGAGACATGTTGTGTCGAATGCCAGTGGTGGTCTTAGTGCTATTGTAACCGTTGGATGAGGTTGTCTGAATAAGGGATACTGGGACAAGTACAGCGCGGTTCCAGTCCGGATGTTTGGCAGTCCAGTTTGGGTCTGCACTCTGCCCTTGCCGTCGTGCGTTCACCATGTAGGTGATGAGATTGGAAATGTTGTCATATGTATAGATGTTACGCAGGTCGAGCACTGTCTTTCCAGCACTATTGACTGTAGTATTGTTGAGGAATGACGTCTCGTTATCAGTTAGTTTGTTGTTGCGGAAAAAGGTTTCGAGACTGTCTTTGTGTATAAGTAGCAGGTTGCGGGGTATATCGAGGTTGATGCCCTTCTGATTGTCATTGTTGATACGTGGGAAGTTGATGTTGGCGGCTAATAGCGAGTCGTTCTCGTGACCTCTCATGATATCATCGATAGGTATTGTGACTTCTGTAATGAGGCCTGCAGGGCTCTTGAGATAGGTACAGCTGTTGTCGTTGGTCAGCGAAGCAAGTATTTCCGGATCGTTGTTAATCTTGGTGGTTTGCAGCACTTCATCAGTACCAGAAAAAGTGACACTGGTTACGAAAGTGGAATCGTTATCTTTCATATGGAAGAAAACGCGCATTCCGACGTAGGGTATTGGGGAATGGAATCCGTAGCCGTCGGTAATCTGGAAATAGAAGCCTGGGCACACATGGTGGATGAAAGAATAGGAATTCCGAAAATACTCAGGATGGTGATAATACTGCTGCATCAGATATGTACCATAATTATTGTAGGTTTTCCCATCCTTGTCGGTATAGGGCTTATTGGCAGGAATGGCTAATCGAGTGGCTGCGTCGGCCAATGGCTCGATACTGGCATAGGAGAATGATTCCTCGACTGTTAGTCCGTCTTGTCGGATCAGCCCTTCAGCTGCGGGGTCGAAGTCAGAATAATAATCTTCGGTCTCTTCTGCAGGTTTGTCCATCTCCGATATCTTCATTTTGAGAACAGCCGAGTCGTCGCTACAGGATGATGGAGTATAGATGTAGAGGTCTATAAAACAAGAGTCTGCACCAGCCATGTTGTCATATCGGCTGAGAATATTATTATCCGAAGGGAGGGAGAAACTCTCAAGGATCCCAAATTGTGACATAAACTCGCTAGTAACTGTTGCTCCTGTCTCAGGGTCTTGTATGCGGCCGAAATAGCACTCGTTGCTACGAGAGAGAATATTGCCAGTTTGGATGGTTCTCGTGCTGACAGCAAAGTTGGCGGAAGTAGCGTCTATCTTGTCGTTCTCCGCAGTGAGTGAGCCTCCAATATTTAGGTCGTCACTGTCGGTGCATGATGAAAGGGCGATTGCAGATATTGCAATGCCAATGATGTGAAGGAGTTTCATAGGTGATAATTATTCTTCTTCTGGATAAATCTGTTGATAGAATTCCTCGTAGGACTCAGCAAAGTCTTCTTGGTGTTCCAAAACAGGAATCTGCTTGTCCTTGGCATACTGTTCTAAGGATTTGTTTACATTCTTATCTGCTAATATGATGCCATCGCTGTAGTCAATGGCGAGTTTGCCCAACTCATCAAAGTCGAAATCATCGGCATAAGATTCCAGTAACTCTGCTTTGGCGTCGCGGAACTCAAGGCATTTCTTAAAGTTCGTTCCTAGGTTGTTGTGTAGGGTTTGGGAATAGAGCGATGAGATGACCTTTGTGTCAGCAAACGACGGTTCGTCATGGTAGGCCGTCTTGACATAAAGAGGGATGACGGCACTCATCCAACCCTGGCAATGGATAATGTCTGGTACCCAGCGCAGTTTCTTGACAGTCTCCAATACTCCTCTGGCAAAGAAGATGGCACGTTCGCCGTTATCGGGATAGTCGTTGCCCATTTCGTCTTTCTCCATATGGCGTTTGGAGAAATAGTCATCGTTATCTATAAAATAAACCTGTACGTGGGTCTGTTGTATACTGGCGACTTTGATGATCAAGGGATGGTCGGTGTCATCGATAATCAGGTTCATGCCTGACAACCGGATGACTTCGTGCAGTTGGCCCCTGCGTTCGTTAATGTTCCCCCACTTAGGCATGAAGGTACGTATCTCGTGACCTTTTTCCTGCATGGCATGCGGAAGGTTGCGGCCCATGATCGATAGGGTGGTGTCAGGAACGTAGGGACTTATCTCTTGATTAATAAACAGAATTTTCCTTTTTGCCATCTTTCATAACTTTTTGCCATGCAAAGGTAATAAAAAAACTCCGATTTTCCCCTTTTTGTTTGCCATTTTCACGTTTAGTTAAGTTTTTTTTGAAGAAAAAGAATATTTTTTTGAATAAAATGATACAACATTCGTTTTTTTTTACTATATTTGCAGGGTAAAACCATAAACGTCAAACAATTTACTGTTATTCTCATGGCAAAATATAACATTAAGGAGAAGAAAGTGAAGGATGCCACATACATGACTTTAGTCAATCCTACACTGATGGACGAGATGAAGGAGAAGATTTTGAATATCATCGTCATGCAGAAGAAGTACAAGGACAAGGACTATTCGGCCAAGAAATTAGCTGAAGACCTTGGTACCAACACTCGTTATGTCTCGGCAGTTGTCAATGTGCGTTTTCATACAAACTATTCGTCGTTTGTAAACAAGTTCCGTATAGAAGAGGCAATGACCATTCTTACGGACAAACGCTATAGAGGACTGAAGATGGAGGAGGTGAGCGATATGGTGGGCTTTTCAAACCGTCAGTCGTTCTATGCTTCTTTTTACAAATTTATGAAAATGACACCCCGTGAATATCGTATTAAGCATTCTGTGAAGAAGACAAAGTCTAAGGAAAAAAAGAATGAGTAAAAGCGGGTTCAATTACAACGATGAGCGTTTTGCTGATTTGCAGATGCTCCGTTACAGGCTGAATGGTTTTGAATCGTTGACCCTTCAGCAGAAAATACTTGTCTATTATCTATCAGAAGCAACATTGTTCGGGCGTGATATAACGTTTGATCAGTATGGCATTTACAATCTGCGTATTCGCAAACTGTTAGAGACGGTCTATACCGACTCATTGGTAGCGCATGATACAGAAAACTTCCGCCAATTGGAAATCTATCTGAAACGTTTGTGGTTTTCTAATGGCATCTATCATCATTATGGCTGTGAGAAATTTCTTCCAGGTTTTAGTGAGGGCTATTTACGAAGCGCGGTAGCTCAGGTTGCTCCAGAGCGACTCCCGCTGCGTTCTGGAGAGACGGTGCAGCATCTGCTTGATGAGCTCGTACCTGTTATCTTCGACCCTTCCGTTTTGCCTAAGCGGGTCAACAAAGCTGACGGGGAAGACTTGGTGACTACCTCGGCCTGCAACTTCTATCAAGGGGTCACCCAACAAGAGGCAGAATTGTTCTATGCTGGTCTGAAAGCATCCCATTGCCGAGATGAACAACCTCTCTCGTTCGGACTGAACTCAACTCTTGAGAAGGATGCCGACGGGCTGATGAAAGAGCAGGTGTGGAAATCTGACGGACTTTATGGGAATGCTATCCGTCACATCGTGGCGTGTTTGGAAAAGGCCGCAAAGGTGGCAGAAAATCCAAAACAGAAGAAAGTCATTGATCTCTTAATAAGTTATTATAAAACAGGAGACTTACACGTTTTTAATCAATATTGCATTGAATGGGTGGGGGAGCAGGAAGGTAAGGTTGACTTTGTGAATGGCTTCATTGAAGTTTATGGCGATCCTTTGGGGTTAAAAGGCTCATGGGAGGGCATCGTAGAATATAAGGATGAAGAAGCCACCAAACGCACACAAGCCATCAGTCAGAATGCACAATGGTTTGAAGACCACTCTCCTGTTGACCCCCGTTTCCGCAAACCAGTTGTGAAGGGAGTAACGGCCAATGCTATTTGCGCGGCCATGTTGGGTGGTGAAGAATATCCATCCACCGCCATTGGCATCAATCTGCCCAATGCCGACTGGATCAGGGCAGAACACGGCTCTAAGAGCATCACTATCAGTAATATCACCGATGCCTACAATAAAGCTGCTCAGGGTAGCGGTTTCCGCGAGGAATTTGTACTTGACGAGCAGATGCTGGCTCTAATTGCGGAATATGGTGATGTATGCGATGACTTGCATACCGATTTGCACGAGTGCTTGGGACATGGCAGCGGCCAGCTGCTGCCAGGTACTGATCCCGATGCGCTGAAAGCCTATGGGAATACCATAGAGGAGGCGCGTGCTGATCTATTTGGACTTTATTATATTGCCGATCCTAAATTGGTGCAATTAGGACTGCTTCCCAACGGCGAAGCTTATAAGGCACAATACTACACCTACATGATGAATGGCCTCATGACGCAGCTCATCCGCATCGCTCCTGGCAATCAAATAGAAGAGGCTCATATGCGTAATCGTGCACTGATAGCCCGTTGGTGTCAGGCTCATGGCTCAGTCCTCGAATTACTTAAATGTGATGGTAAGACCTATCTGAAAATCAACGATTTTGAGGGCTTGCGTGCACTGATAGCCCAACTTCTGGCCGAGGTTCAGCGCATCAAGAGTGAAGGTGACTACGAGGCCGCACGTGAGTTGGTGGAAAAATATGGAGTGAAGGTAGATGCGGAACTCCACCGTGAAGTGCTGGCACGTTATCAGCGGCTGAACCTGGCTCCTTACAAAGGGTTCATCAATCCTTGGCTGATACCTGTTACGGGTCAGGATGGACAGATTATCGACATTCACGTGAACTATTCTGAGACTTACAGCCACCAGATGCTGCGTTACAGTACTGAATACGGAACATTAATTTGAAGTATGGAAAAAGAAATACAGGCCAAGGTTAAGCAGATAAAACTCTCATTCCGTCAGATGATGGACGGCGCTGTAGCGCAGTCCATGAGGAGCAAAGGAGTGGACTACCATCTGAACTGGGGAGTCACTTTGCCAAGACTTCGTGAAATGGCCGAAAAGGAGGGCAAAGACTATCATCTTGCCATTGCATTGTGGAAGGAAAATGTGCGTGAGTGCAAGATTCTGGCAACGATGATCATGCCACCAGAAGATATCCTGCCGGAAGTGGTCGATATATGGATGGAGCAGACGGAAACGACCGAGATAGCCGAGCAGGCTTCTTTCAACCTCTATCAGCACTTGCCTTTTGCTCCAGTAAAAGCGTATGAGTGGATGGCGAGTCCGTCAGAGTTGTACCAGCTCTGTGGATTCCTGGTCATTGCCCGCATTTTCATGCGGGGACAGGAACCCAATGAACGTGGCATCAATGAGTTTATAGACCAGTCGTTGGTTGCGCTACAGAGTGACAGCCTTGCTGTGAGGAAGGCTGCGAAGAATGCTCTCTATCGTTTTTCCGAATTAGGTATTGTCTACGAACGACTTGCCAAAAGTGCCATGCGAACCATAGGTGTGGATTTTATCTGAAGCATGATTAGAATTATCCGGAAAGCAACATCATCCGGCATTACAGAGATGATAAGGAAGTATATATGAAGATTGTGGTTCTTGACGGCTATACAGCAAATCCCGGCGACCTGTCGTGGAAAGGGCTGGAGAGGCTGGGAGCATTGACGGTGTATGACCGAACGAGAAACAATGAAACCATAGCCAGGATTGCCAATGCAGAGATTGTGTTGACAAACAAAGTCTTGATTAGGCGGGAGGAGATAGAGCATTTGCCTAACTTGAAATATATAGGTGTATTGGCAACAGGATACAATGTGGTGGATGTCGAGGCGGCTCATGAACACGGTATTATTGTAACCAACGTGCCGGCTTATAGCACTGAGAGTGTAGCACAGATGGTTTTTGCGCATCTGCTGACGGTGACGAACCGGACAGAACACTATGCCATTTCCAATCAAGAAGGCCGATGGACGGAGAGTCCGGATTTCTGCTATTGGGACTTCCCCCACATGGAGCTTTCCGGCAAGACCTTCGGCATCGTGGGACTGGGTAACATTGGCCAGCGCATTGCTCAGATAGCCTTCGCTTTTGGCATGAAAGTAAAGGCTATGACCAGTAAATCCATAGAAAACCTGCCATCAGGTGTAATAAAAGTATCGTTTGAAGAACTGTTGCAGACCTCGGATGTCGTTTCTCTGCACTGTCCTTTGACAGAGAGCACACTTCACATGATCAATGCCAATTCTCTCAGAAAGATGAAGCCTGCCTCCATCCTTATCAATACAGGCCGAGGCCCGTTGGTCGATGATGGGGCTGTGGCTGAGGCTCTTGCAGAAGGACGGCTCTCAGCCTTCTGTGCCGATGTGCTTACGGAAGAACCGCCCAAGGCAGACAATCCGTTGCTGAAACACCCGAATGCATATATCACCCCTCATATCGCCTGGGCCACGAAGGAGGCTCGTAGCCGATTGCTCCAGGTAGCCACAGATAACGTCCAGGCTTTCCTGGATCATCATCCGGTCAATGTCGTATGAAGAAAATAATTGTTGCCATCGATTCGTTCAAAGGTTGCCTGACATCAGCGGAAGCAAATCAGGCAGCGTTTGAGGGCATTCTGGCAAGAGCGTCTGGGTCGGACATGACGAAGGTTGTACAGATACCTGTCAGCGATGGCGGCGAGGGTTGGCTGGAGGCTTTCCGATGTGCTGTGGGCGGTGAGATGGTTGATGTTCATGTGAAAGACCCTTTCATGCGGCCAATCGTTGCACAATATCTGGTACAGGGTGATACGGCGGTGATAGAAATAGCCAAGGCCAGTGGACTGACGTTGCTGAGTCCAGGGGAGCGTAATCCCATGGTGGCTACCAGCTATGGTTCTGGCCAGCTTGTTGTTGATGCCGTGCGCCGAGGATGTAAGCACATCATCGTTGGGCTTGGCGGTAGCGCTACCTCTGACTGTGGCATCGGTATGCTTCGTGCTATCATCGACAATGTTGCGAAAGGAGGTTCCTGGGATGATGTCCATGTGCTGGATGATGTCCGTTTTACGATAGCTACCGATGTTACCAATCCGCTTTGTGGCGAGAACGGGGCTGCTTATGTGTTTGGACCACAAAAGTTCGCAGTTCAAGCAGAACAATCGGTTCATGACCCGGTTGTCGGGCGTGAACAGACTCAAAAGTCGGACAAACAGGTTCTCCTGGACAGAATTATAGCTCTTGATGCTCGCGCCAAGCGTTTTGCGGAATTCTCTGCCAGGCACTTTGGCTACGATCGTCAGGACATGCCTGGCGCAGGGGCGGCAGGAGGTCTGGGCTATGCGTTTCTGCAATACTTGAATGCCGAGTGCCGTTCGGGCATTGACCTGCTGCTCGACACTGTATCCTTTGATGAACATCTTCAGGATGCTGCTCTCGTTATCACAGGAGAAGGCGCTGCCGACCGTCAGACCCTCATGGGAAAACTTCCCTATGGTATTCTCCTGCGGGCAAAGTCATATCATGTTCCTGTGATGCTGATTGCTGGTCGTATCAATGACCGCCAAGCTTTGCTTGATGCGGGTTTCCAGCAGGTTGAGTGCATAAACGCCCCAGGTAGTTGGAACCGTGTTGTAACGAGTAGAGACGAAGCCGTTCTTTCAGAACTTCCCATTGAAGAAGCGATGAAACCGGATATAGCAAGAAAGAATATTGCTTTGCTGATGGAAAGCGTATCATTCTAAATTCTGAGAATACTGGCCACCTCTTTGCGAAGGCGTTGTGTTTTCCTGTCATCAATGGGGGGCAGGGGCATAAAACCTTCTTCTTGGAGCATCTGTTCTTGCAGAATCTGTAGTAGCCGTTGGAAATAGCGGGTGAGTCGTTTACCTGACAAGGCTTCTGCTATTTTTTCATCATTGGCATCAGGACGTCGAAGCGCATGTGCCAATGCTACAAGATGGAACATCGTGAGTTGATGTTTTTGTGCATCCTCAGCTATTTCAATGGCATCGGTAGTGCTTAGTGAGGGCTTATTGTAATTCGTGGGGAAGTAGGCTGGTATCTGTTGTGTGTTGAGTGGTAGGATGTCGGTGCCGAAAGGCGGGTTGATGTCCATCACACGAAGTCCCTTGTCCAGGATGTTGCGGATATTTAGGTGGTCTGCATAGAGCAGCAGGTTACGCCAGGACAGGGGCGGAATGTTGGGCGTGGATGGTGAATCGTCGTCCTCCACCCAATGCCGGTCTCCTGTGATGCCGGCTTTCAGTAGCACAGACATCAGATGCTGTACAGTTTCATCCATGTGTTCTATCGTGTTGGAGTCCAGGACTTTCTGATAGATGGTCTCTGTCTGCCTGGCCATTGCCTCTTGGGTGATCGTGTTGCTGATAAGCGCATTGCTGATGGTCTCTATGCGTGGATTCCAGGCAAGTGCCTGCAACGCTTCTGTTTCCATCTTGCCGTGGGCTATGAGGACGTAGGCATTCTGTACAAGGCGTTTCTGCCAGAGCAGTATCTTGGCTGTCTTCTCCGTCATCCTCTGTTGACTGATGATCCACGGTTCCAGATGTCCGTGAGGTGAGAGCACGATGCGTGCACCCTGACGATGAAGATGCAGGGCCTGGCGTACTATCCTGCGGTTCCAGCATCCATGGACATGTACGATTGGCGAGTCTTGCATCACGTTGGTGTCGGTCTCGTGCTTAGGATGGCTGGCGTGCACCTGCAGCATCGCTACATGTTGCGCGATGAGTTCATCGTTGTCAGGATACAGGTGCACTACGTTCATGTCCTTCTTGCTTTAATGTACCATGTTGTAGAGGATGGTCTGCACCCGGTATCTGAACAGCTGGCTGCCACGAATGGGAAGTTCATAGAGCCGCAGGACGTCATGTCCCAACCTGGTAGGAACTGCCATGAAGTCGTATTTCCCTCTCAGGTGGCGCATGAACTTTCCTTTGTGCCCGTTGGCCCGTTGACGTTCTGCTTTCCCGATGATGCTACCGGCACTGCTTATCTCGTTGAATAGCTGGAGCCGTATGTCACCGTTTTTGCCCACGTAGCCTATAATGAGCTCTGTCGACCCTTTGGCAAACTCCGCTATTTCCTTGAGCCAAGTAGGGGAGGGGACATTGTGGATGTTGGAAAAGACAATCCATTCGTTCTTTGCCGCTTTTACCCCCAGTGTCAACGCCATGCGCTGCCGGCTTACGAGTCGGTTAGGACGAGGAAGGAACGTGGTGTAAAGCCGCGAAGGTCCTTCCTCGCTAAGAGTGCTCTTGAAACGTGTCAATACGTCATCGGTATCGTCTGTCGATGACTCATCCACGACAATCATCTCATAGCCGGCAGCATAGTCCTGGCTGAGATAGGCAGGAAGGTTTTCTTCCAGCTCACGTGCATTGTCGTAGACAGTCATGACGACTGAGATGGTTGGTTCCATTCTTTTCGGATTTTTCCTTTCTCTTGGTTTACTGTTCTCCTTGTCACACAATCTCGTCACTCAAATAGGCCTGTGGCAGCCGGCGTAGATTGTATTGCGATGCCATGATTTCACCATATGCCCCTGCCGAACGGATGGCCAGAAGGTCACCGCGGCGGGTGCCGTTCAGGTCAATCTGTTTAGCAAACACATCAGTAGACTCACAGATCGGTCCTACCACGTCGTAAGTCTCTGTGGGCAGGTCGCTTGACACGTTTTCTATCTTGTGGTAAGCTTGGTAGAGTGCAGGACGTATGAGGTCGGTGAAACCTGCATCTACAATGGCGAATTTCTTGACCGCTCCTTCTTTTATAAATAAGGTACGGGTGAAGAGGCTGCCACATTGTGCCACCACTGCCCGTCCCAGCTCAAAGTGGAGAGTCTGCCCTGGACGCAGTTTCAATTTCTTGGCGTAGGTGTTGAAGTAGGCCTTGAAGTCGGGAATGGATACGCGGTTCGGATGCTGATAGTCCACGCCGAGTCCTCCCCCGACATTGATATGTTCCACCATGATACGATGTCGTTCTAACTCTTTCTGTAAGTCGTTTACACGGTTACAGAGGGCTTCGAAGTCGCTCATGTCGAGTATCTGGCTGCCTATGTGGAAATGCAGTCCGACGCATTTCACGTTCTTTAGCTCCGAAGCCTTCTCTATGACAGTCATCATGTCGTTCATGGCTATGCCGAACTTGTTTTCTGCCAAGCCCGTGGTAATGTTGGCATGGGTGTGTGCACCCACATTGGGGTTCAGCCTGAATGCCACACGCGCCACCTTGCCCTTGGCTTCGGCCAGAGCGTTGATGACTTCGAGCTCAGGTATGCTTTCTACATTGAAGCAGAAAATATCGTTGTCAAGTCCGATGTTGATTTCCCAGTCGCTTTTGCCTACGCCTGCAAAGACGATTTTCGATGCGGGGAATCCTGCCTTCAGCGATGCCTCAATCTCGCCGCCGCTTACACAGTCGGCTCCCAGGCCTGCCTCACGTATGTAACGCAGTACCTTCGGATTGGCATTTGCTTTGACGGCATAGTGCACCACGAAATGCTCGTGTTTGCCGGCTTCCTCATTAATGGCGCGCAGCGTCTGGCGCAATAGTTCTGTGTCGTAGTAGTAGAAAGGGGTCTGGAGGCGCTCCAGCCTTTCTACCGGGAATAGTCCTTTCATATCCTTAATCCGTAAAGAGGTTGGTGCTCAGGCTTTGCAGGGCACGCTTCTTGTCTTCCTCGCGGATGAGGAAGGATATATTGTAGTTTGACCCTCCGTAAGAGATCATGCGAACGGGAATATTCTTCATGGCATCGAGCACACGGGTCTCGAAACCGATGTTCGACCAGTCCAGGTCACCTACGACGCAGATGACGCACATGCCGGTGTCAACCGTTACTGTGCCGTATTTCTTCAGTTCGTCTACAATCTCGCCGAGGTGGGCAGAGTTGTCTATTGACATGCTGACGCCTACCTCTGAAGTACAGACCATGTCGATAGGGGTCTGGTAGCTTTCAAATATTTCGAATACCTTGCGCAGGAAGCCTGTGGCCAGAAGCATACGGCTGGACTTGATCTTGATGGCAATGATGTTGTCCTTGGCAGCCACGGCCTTGATTTTTCCGTACTCTGTCTGGTTGGAGATGGTTGTGCCCTCGGCATCGGGGTCCATGGTGTTCAGCAGACGCACGGGGATGCCGGCATACTTAGCGGGTTGTATACATGTGGGATGCAGTATCTTCGCACCGAAATAAGCCAGCTCGGCTGCCTCCTCGAAGTGAAGCTGATGCACGGGTGACGTCTTGTCTACCACGCGTGGGTCGTTGTTGTGCATACCGTCGATATCGGTCCATATCTGGATTTCTTCTGCATCCAGGGCTGCACCGATGAGCGATGCCGTGTAGTCGCTGCCACCACGCTGCAGGTTGTCTACCTCGCCATAGGCATTGCGGCAGATGAATCCCTGTGTAATGTATACCTGCTGTCCTTGGTTCTCTTCCATCTTTGCCGTCAGCTTCTCCTTGATGTACACGGGGTCGGGTTCGGCATTCTTGTCTGTACGCATGAAGTCCAGAGCATTCAGCAGCGTCACCTTGACACCCAGCTCTTTCATGTAATTGGTCACCATGTTGGTTGACATCATCTCGCCCTGTGCCACGATGCTTTTCTCTTCGAAGGAAGTGAAAATCTCCTTGGTGAAAGAACGCAGGTAGTTGAATTCGTCCTTCAGGAAGTCACGTGTCTGCTGTTTCATCTCGTCGGTGGAATAGAGTTCCTCCACGTGCTTCATGTACTTTTCCTCGAGTCGGTTGATAACCTCGTTGGCACCGTCAGGATTCTTCTTGTAGAGGTAGTCTGAGATTTCCACCAGCGAATTGGTCGTACCCGACATGGCAGAGAGTACTACGAACACAGGGTTTCCCGACTTCGTAACGAGTGAGGTCACTTCCTTCATTCTTTGCGGCGTACCGACAGAGGTGCCGCCAAACTTCATGATTTTCATAAGCGCTTATGTTTTTTTAGTTTTCTATTTCTTCTATTTTGTTGTAGTCGTTGGTCACATCCTCAATCTCATTGTTCTTGCACCTGTATACTGTGCCAGGGTAACGGTCCAGCAGCGGTATGTTATGTGTGGACAAGACTACTGCTGTTCCTTTCAGGGAGATGTCACGCAACAGTTGGATGATGCTGTCAGCTGTCTCGGGATCAAGATTACCCGTCGGTTCATCGGCAATGATGAGTTTCGGACTGTTCAGGATGGCACGCGCAATGGCTATGCGCTGCTGCTCGCCTCCTGACAACTCGTGGGGCATCCGGTCCTTCATTTCCAACATGCCTACAGCCTCTAGCACTTCATTGATGCGTGTGTTGACACGATCCTTGTATCTCCAACCCGTTGCCTTCAGCACGAAACGCAGGTTCTGGAAGACACTTCGGTCGCTGAGCAGCTGGAAATCCTGGAAGATAATGCCCATCTGTTTCCGCAGCTCAGGTATATGCTTCCGTTTCAGCGTCAGCAGGTTCTGTTCCAGCACAGTAGCTTCGTCGGCCTCGTCGATGTCCAGTTCGAAATAGATGCTCTTCAGCAGCGAGCTCTTACCTGAGCCCACCCGTCCAATGACGTAGACGAATTCTCCTTCGTCCACATGGAAATTGACGCCCTGCAGCACAGGCTCGCCATCCCTGTGGTATATGTTTGCGTTCTTATAGTCTATCAGCATCACTCTACACTATTAACTGTCAACACTCAACTGTTTTTTTACTTCATCTCTCCTTTGGCCTTGGCGGTGCGGCGCTTCTTGTCCCAATTGGGGTCGTGCCGCTTCTGCAGCTCTGAGGCAATATCCTCTATGCGTAGCCCCTTACTGGTGAGCAACACAATGAGGTGATAGATCATGTCGCTGGCTTCATAAATCAACTTGTCGTTTCTGCCGTTGCAGGCCTCGATGACAGCCTCCAGGGCTTCTTCGCCCAATTTCTGTGCCATGCGGTTCACGCCGTCCTTGAACAGCGACGTGGTGTAGCTGCCCTCGGGCATCTCCTCATGGCGGCGGTTGATGAAGTCCTGCAGCTCTGAGAGGAACAGCAGTGGATTGTCATCCTTTGTCGCCATGTCTGATGCTTTGTTCTCCTCTCCCCAGCAGGTGTCGGTGCCTGTGTGGCAGGTGGGACCGTCGGGGATGGCACGTACCAGCAGCGTGTCCTGATCGCAGTCCACCTTGATGTCGACCAGGTTCAGGTAGTTGCCGCTGGTCTCTCCTTTTGTCCACAGACAGTTGCGCGAACGCGACCAGAAGGTTACCTTCTTCGTTGCCAGGGTCTTCTCGTAGGCTTCCTGGTTCATATATCCTAACATCAGCACCGTCTTTGTCTGTGCATCCTGGATGATGGCAGGCACAAGGCCTCCACACTTTTCAAAGTCTATGTTCATAATCTAACGTTTATACCTTCTTCTTTCAAATATTTCTTCAGCTCGGGGATGGGTATCTCACCAAAATGGAAGACGCTGGCAGCCAGTGCTGCATCGGAATGTCCTTCGATAAACGTATCGCGGAAATGTTCCTTCCTCCCTGCACCGCCGCTGGCAATGATGGGTATCGACAGCTCGTCGGACAGCTTGCGCAGTGCCTCATTGGCATAGCCTTCTTTCACACCGTCATGGTTCATCGACGTGAAGAGTATTTCCCCGGCACCGCGCTCCTGTGCCTCATGCGCCCATTCAAACAGGCCGCGTTCCGTGCGTTCCCTGCCGCCCTTCAGGTAGCAGTGCCACCCGTCCTCGTCCAGCCGTGCATCAATGGCGCATACACACACCTGGCTGCCGAAACGGTTGGCAATGTCATTGATGAGTTCCGGGTGACGGATGGCAGCGCTGTTCACGCTCACTTTGTCGGCTCCGGCATAGAGCAGTCTCTCCACGTCGTCCAGCTCGTTGATGCCACCACCCACCGTGAAGGGAATGTTGATCTCGGCAGCTACGCGTGTCACCATCTCCGTGAACGTCTTCCGCCCCTCGAAGCTGGCGGTAATGTCGAGGAAGCACAACTCGTCTGCTCCCTGTTCGCTGTAGGTCTTGCCCAGCTCCACGGGGTCTCCGGCCGAGCGGAGGTTCACAAAGTTCGTGCCCTTGACGGTCTCGCCGTCCTTCACGTCTAAGCAGGGTATGATGCGTTTTGCTAATCCCATTTCTGTTTGCAATTTTTCAAATTACTATTTACTGTTTCGCCAGTCCATGAGTTCCTTCAGGTCGATGCGGCCTTCATAGATGGCTTTCCCAAAGACAACGGCAGGGATTCCTGCAGCCTCTAATGCCTTGATGTCGTCCATGCACGCCACACCGCCGCTGGCAATGAGGTGCAGCTGCGGATATTTCTCCATGACCCGTTTGTAAAGCTCAATAGCAGGTCCCTGTAGTGTGCCGTCCTTGGATATTTCTGTACAGAGCACCATCTTCACGCCGGCTTCGATGTATTTCTGCAGAAACGGCAGCAGGTCTTCCTCAGAATCTTCCTTCCAGCCGTTGATGCTGATTTTCCCGTTCCTGACATCGGCTCCGAGTATCATCCGTTCGGCTCCGTATTTCCTGAGCCAGCCGATGAAAAGCTCTGGCTGAGTGACAGCTATGGAGCCTACAGTAACCATGGATGCGCCTGCAGCGAAGGCTTTCTCAATGTCCTCGTCGGTCTTGATGCCGCCCCCGAAGTCTGTGGTGAGACTGGTTTCCGTCGTTATCTGACTGAGCACGGCGCTGTTCACAATGTGCTTGGACTTGGCACCGTCCAGGTCTACCACATGCAGCCGCTGGAAGCCCAGCTGTTCAAACTCCTTTGCTACTTCAGCAGGGGAGTTGCTGTAGACGGTCTTCTGGTCGTAGTCGCCTTTCGTCAGCCGTACGCATTGCCCGTTGATAATGTCTATGGCGGGTATCAGTTCTATCATTTCTTTTTTTTCGTTGCTTCGTTATGACGTTATAACGTTATATCGTTATTACGTCGTTTCGTTATTACGTCGTTTCGTTATTTCGTTATTTCGTTATTTTGTCGTTTCGTTATTTCGTCACTTTAATCCCATCTCCATGAAATTCCTTAGGATCTGTTCGCCCACCTTGCCGCTCTTTTCCGGGTGGAACTGGCAGGCGTAGAAATTGTCCTTGTGAATCGGAAGAGGTAGAGCGTATATCCGGAATCACCTGTACCGTAAACGACGGACATAAGGACTACACCCAGTCGGTGATCTATGATGAGGACATGTATAACTATCCTGCATATATCGCAATAGACGGTTACACTCATAACTATGAGTATGCTCTGATAGATTATGATAATAACCGGATCATTTACGTTCTTCTGGGATATCCCGATTATGAGGAGCTTTCAGAGTACAGTGAATATCTGAAGTCTGACCCGAAGGCGTATGATCTTGGGAATGGCAATACGCTTGGAAGATTCTGTATCTATGCGGTAAGGTCTGCAGATTTTGACGGATATTGTGAATACTGATCCGGTGCAGGATCAAAGAGGGAAAAGCATGGAATGAAATGCTCTCAAGAGTGAACGAATGATAAGAAAAGTAAAACAGGGGGGACGGTTCCGCTATTTCAAAGAACTACTGAAACGGCGGAACCGTCCCCTTTTTTCTTGTTTAGAACCTGTGATATTCGGGTAGTCTGTTTTCGTAGATGCAGTAGTATTCAAACCCTTTTCTATAGTTCATTCATTTTTAGCTTCTTTCTTAGGTTTTGTTCAACTTATATATTAAATGTTAAAAAAACCACGACACATGTGTCATAAATTCCTGCTTTTTTAGAGTTTATCAGTCTTTTGAAATTCGTTACTTTTCTACAATTCATTTTCCACATCTGGAGTGATATCATTCTGATATCGGGTTTTCAAAGGTAAGCTTGCATTCGCAAAAATCCGCCTGATTATCAATTCAAGTACCGTAGTGCAGATTCTACGGTGCCTTCTAAAAGATTAACCTGATTCGAGAGCCAATATCGGCATTTTTCCTTTTGTAGTTTTTGATTTATATGGAGGATATTCTTGGGAGAGAAGGATATAACTGAAAAACTGTTAGAAGATTATGATGAGATATTTGCGGATATTGTAAATGTCTTACTTTTCGATGGAAAGGAGATTTTAACACCCGGTTCATTGGCTCCTTTCGGTACAAGATCACAGTATAAGGCTGATGACGGAAAGATTCATGAGCAGGAACGAGACATAGCAAAATGCTGGAAGAATGGAAAGATCATGTTTGCAATATTCGGTCTTGAAAACCAGACCAAGGCTGATAAACTGATGCCATTGAGAGTATTGGGATATGATGGTGGAACATACAAAAGCCAGATTGTTTCAAAAAAGAAAAATATACTGCCGGTAGTTACTTTGGTGTTATACTATGGGAGAGAGCATTGGAAAACGCCTACGAGTCTGAAAAAGACTATCAGCATTCCTAAAGAGATAGATAAATATGTAAACGACTACAATATACATGTTTTTGAAATCTCATGGCTTTCACAAAAACAGATTAAAATGTTTAAAAGTGATTTCGGTGTAGTTGCTGATTTCTTTGTAAATAGAAGAAAAGATCCTAATTACATACCGAGGGACCGCAGAAAGATAAAGCATATCGAGGAGGTTCTCAAACTTTTATCTGCATTTACCGGAGATTATCGGTATGAAGAGGTCCTTGAAGATCCGGATATCAGGGAGGTTGATAATATGTGTGAAGTGTTTGACAGAGCATGGAACGGTGGAAAAGCTGAGGGAAAAGCAGAAGGAAAAGCTGAGGAGTTGTTCTCTCTTGTTCAGGATGGAATTATTTCGGCAGAAATTGCAGCCAAGAGAATGAAGGTTTCTGTCAAAAAGTTTGAAAAGCTTATGAATGAGGCTGGATATAAGATGCCTGAGATGGTTTGAAAAAAGAATCATTAATGCTTTAATAGCTACGGAGTGCCAGTGACGAATCACAGGCACTCTTTTTATGCCTTGACAAAAATTGGGGGGTAGCAAAATAAACGGGAATTTAGCGGATATTACGCGAAATACAAATGTAAAAGGAGAGCGGGGTATATATGAAAAAAAGATTTCTTGCAATACTGTTAGCTGGAGTTATGGCATACGGATTAACAGCATGTGGCTCTACCACAACTGATTTGACCGGTGATGTATCGGAAGAAGATACTGTAGAAGAAGTGGAAATTGTAGAGGAAGAACCCGTTGAAGAAGAACCCGTTATAGAAGCCCCCGTAGAAGAGACGGTTGTAGATGACGTTGTTGACGACGAAAAGTTAGTATATGTCAACGAGACTATTGCAACATGGAGTAATGATACCGGCATTATTTATACGTTCGAAAAAGAGGATGGCCAGTTCGATATTATTACTTTCAAGGCTGACTTTGTAAGAGATGGTACAGAGGTTGATGTTAATAAAGTATATGAGGGTGCAAGTTTTACAGCAGCTCTTAATGTTGGTCTTCTCAAGGACGCTCCACTTGAAAAATATGTTGGTATTACCGATGATAGTAAGGACCTTATTATTTGGATTGCTTATGATGAGAGCGATGCACTCACTATCGATACCAATTCAATAATGGTTACTACCGATAAGTATCAGGAAATATCAGCTGGCCATTTTGTAGTTGCTTATACCGATGATATTGGTGAAGATGTTGCACAAGAAGTTCTTGATTCTTGTGTTTACTACGATAATGAAGAAGAGGTTATAAGGCAATGGAAAACCATGGACGATAGCGTAACAAAATGACTCTCCGATAAAAAACTTGAATATAAAATAAATAAAGACCCCCTCCATTTCGTAAAAAAACGTTTTGGAGGGGGTCTTTTAATTTGTCAACTCCTTAACTTAATTGCATTGTCCCGGGGGAACGTCCTTTTTATTATTCAGAACCTGTGATATTCGGGAAGTCTGTTTTCATAGATGCAGTAATATTCAAAGCCTGCAGCTTTAAGATAATCCGGAACTCTTGCAAATTCGCTTCCCACGTATTCGGGCTTGTGAGCATCGGAACCCACGGTTACGATCTCGCCTCCAAGCTCTTTGTATCTTTTCAGCACAGCCATGCAGGGGTGGAACTCCTTCATTCCCTTGCTTACGGCCTTGGTGTTGATCTCGATTCCCTTTTCGTTCTCGATCAGATATTTGAGGATCTCGTCGAAGAGGTCACCGAATTCGGAATAGCTGTACTCGCGGTTTCCACTGGGGAAGTATCTTACGATGTAGTCCATATGTCCGAGACAGTCGAAGTTGTGGAACTTCTTGATATTGGTAAGAGTCTCGGTGAGATACTGTCTGAAAACTTCTTTTTCATCTTTTCCTTCATAAAAAGAATCATAGTAAGGGTCCTGGCCTCCAACAAGGTGCTGGGAACCGATGATATAGTCGTATTCATGGGCTCTTGCGAAGATCAGGTTGTCCCTAACGCAGTTTTCCTGAAGTCCGATCTCAAGTCCGAATTCGATGCGGATCTTTTCCTTGTATTTCTCCCTCATGCTTAAAAGCTCGTAGAGGTAGGAGTCTGCATTCAGCATAAAGGAAGTGGGAGTGACTTTTTCATCCGCACCTTCGGGCGATTCCGCATAGCAGAAATCCTGGTGCTCGGTAAAAGCGATGGTGTCGAGTCCGGCTGCAATGGCTGCTTCGATCATGGACTCCATGGAAGCGTCACAGTCACCGGAATGGTGTGAATGCATGTGACAGTCTGCAAGTATAGGCATTTTTGGTCCTCCGAAAACTAAATTAAAAAAATCAGTTTTTAAGTAAATATGCTGATATTTTACCATTCATATTCTACAAATA